>OMLO01004130.1_pt1 | contig 12081 bp, 15 predicted proteins | sample 1674811 | NCBI WGS metagenome assembly OMLO01 (sample SAMN06265003, study PRJEB25207) | coral metagenome | isolation source: Coral host | place: Mexico:La Bocana,Puerto Morelos, Mexico | collected 2008-11-13
CACACACACACACCAGACGACACCTCCAACGACTCCCTGTGTGACAGGCCCCCACGCAACGAATCCACAAAATCTGCGAACCCTAACTTGAAGTAAGAACCCCTATAGCTAAAGCTGTTTGGGGAAAAATCTGCAACCCCTATGGCTAAACTGTTTGGGGAAAAACCATCACAGAAGAGGCACGTCCTGAAAGAGCACGGTGTAGTTACCCCCTTCGCCCAGGATCTTCATCACTTTCACGGAAGTGAAAATCTGTTGTTGCAGACAATCGCCAAGCTTGGCAAGATCTTTCAGGATCTCAGCAGCAGTACTGTGGTCGCGATTGTCAAACTCCGTTTCGCCATCCTCACGGCGAAGGGGCGGGATCTGTTGCCCTTCCTATTCCATGCTACTGTGGTCCCTTTCATCGAAGCCAAACTCTCGAAACCAATAACATCAAATGACAAGAACATGACACAGCTATTTTCAGCATTGGTCCTCGCCAAGGATATCCTTGATGCAGTAGCCACCTTCTGAACTGTTCACTTGGGACGTGCTGTTCGCATACATCGACCAAATCCCACCGATCACAGGGCGTTGCTCCAACACAGCAACACTGAAGCCGGCGGAAGTGCAGCGATGCGCCGTGAGCATACCTAAAAGACCTGAACCCACAACCACCACGTCCACCACTGGTGGTACCTTGGACCTTGGTAACACCAGGCAGCGCTTGTCAAAGCTGGTCTGGGAGAGAGCTGTGCGGCGTACCTCAAAAAGATGAAATTCTGTCAGGAATACCCAGAACCCAGAGAGCAAGCACTCATATAACTCATATACAGTAGTTGGAACATGCCACCTTGACACAAAAGGACAAAGCACATCCTTTAGCACATGGATGGACTGCAAAAGACCAGCCAAAATGAACCCTCTCGTATAGCATTCACTGCTGCAGCTGTTTGTTGGAGATCCGTCCACAATCAGCACTTCTGAACAGAATCAAATTTCCCCCCTCCTTCCCTCTGACACAGTCATCCAATTGAAACCCTTCAACACCAGCCTCCTCCACCACATGGGCAATCTCTTCAAACACGCTGAAGCAGCACAGTGTAGCAGGCCGCCGTGAGACGGTTCCAACAGCTTCCAGCTGAGTTCGTGCAGCTTCAGCCAAGGCCATGGACTCGCCCAAAACGACAAAAGCTGACCTGCAGCACCCAAAGGCGATTGCACAGTTGCAACTGCAATGAGGCGGCAATGCCCGGCATGCCCCCATTTTTTCACTCCAGACTCCAGAATGAACTTCCAAAACACAGCGGGATGTGGTTGCAAACAAAAAATCAATCGCATTTGGTATTACGGAAAGTTGGTAACCTACTAATTACTTTTGTGCACGTGAGTGTTGCAGCCATCTAACAACAAGGCCCCTGGCCCCTCAAAAGAATTGCCCCTCTCCTTCCTGACTGCCGAATCTTTCCTATCAACACTACTGGCTAGCTATGGAACGCCTGAAAAAGTCTCTGACTCCAAAGCTATCTTGGACCCCCATGCCATCTGAAATCAATGCTTGGGGAAGGACCCAAAGAAATCCTCTGTGAAAAGCATACACTGTGGAATGCAGATGGAAAACGCCACAGAAAGTCCCACGTTGAGCTCCAAGAAATCCAAGAAACGGCACATCCACCATCCACCGCAGCGCTTCGCACGCTGCTTCCGGCTCTGTGAAATGCAGCGCTGGATGCACACTCGCTCCAGCAGCTCTATCCAATGCTTTGCAGAGTTTGGACGCAAAACTCACAACTGAAGGCTCCTGCTGTTCTGTTTTCGTTGTGGAAAATTCGGACCCGAAAAGGATCACAAAAAGGCCTTTGTTCGCAATAGGGCGAACAGAGGTTTCAGCTTCCCAAAAGGCCACACTTGCGGGGCTGGGTCGGAACCTAACTAACCATGCACAGATAATAGGGAACAAGCAATGAAGCCATGAAGGAAAAACATCACGTTCGAAAATCCATGTCCGCTCAGTCCTGGGAGCTGAAGATGACTGGTCGGAAAGGTGTGGAGGTAAGGGCGATGCTACGGCAAAGCACTGGTGCCTGTTGCTCCAGAAAGCTGCGAGTTGCCAACTGGGCGCCTGCTTTTAAGCTTTGAAGCTTCATCCAAGCCTTGGATTTCGAGGAAAAAGTCTCCCTCCATCCATCCATCCATCCTGTTAAAATACAATTGTGATACGGTACTTAGCTCATGTACAATACAGTTGCATACAATGTATATACTGCAGGGCCCTTGGGTCAAGCCTGTTGGAGATGCAATCTCCCGAGAGACAATTGCCTTAGAGAGCGAAAACAATACATCTGAGTTACAACGTGCACACTTGAGACACTTGAATTTTACATGGTAGCGGAGCAGTGATCCTGGTTCGACAATCCAGGTGAGCTCCAAGACAAACAAATCCATCGATCCAATGATGATGCATTTCCGGGCATTATTTTTTTCAATATCAAAAACTTCCCAGCGTGGAAACCGACGCCGGACCCGAAAAAAGTACACCAGCGTAGACAAGAGAAGACAGAACCCACCCCCACATGAAGGGAGACAAAGTCCTAAATAGGCAAAGACATCTCAGTTGCATTCAGAACCTCCCCATTAAACTTATTAAACTGTTTCGAGAAAAAAAACACTGTTTGTTGGTAGCTGCCCGTCCTGCACCCTGGTCCTCGGTCAAAACACGTGACAGCTTGCAGGCTTGCGTTATTCTGTATTTGCGAGGCCAGTATCAAGAGCCATGCCCAATTGGGTGGAGAGCATGTCATGTAAATTCAGTGATTCCTTCTGCCAAGTAGCTAAATCAGCAGTGATGGCTGTGGACCGGGCTGTGGACGCAAAGCCGCAGTCAGTAGAGGCTATGACACGAGCTGGGTGCCCGGCCGCACGCGCGTAGCGCAGCAAGCTCTCTGCAATGAGACGCGGGTCTTCTACACGCGCAGTGGTTGTGTCGATCAGCCCAGGAACAATGACCTCAGTTATGGCAATGCTAAATTGTTTGTGACTTTGGACAGGGATGTGCTGTGTATATATATATATATATACACATAGTTTTGAAGAATCTCACTCAGGACTGCTCATCTTGTCTCTCGGTATGTTGTGCTTGGGTGAAACTGGACCGGATGCAATTTTAACTATCGAACCGTCCTGTTCAAGTGAATTTACTACATAGATCCTATCCGAGGCAAGGAAGCACCCCCACCTGAATGAACTTATTTCTTTCAAAAAGTTGCCTATCAGTCATTCAGATTCTAGCAGTTCCACGCAACAAGCCACTCTGGTGAGACCGGCAACTTCACTTGAGCAGTGAAGTTGACACTCAAAGATTTCAACTGCAACAACTGATCTTTATACTCAAATCCTTTTATCTTCAGTACTCCAGGCAGCCTGATGGCTCTTGAAGTAGCCCTTCTTCACCGCTTCCTCGAAACACTGTACATCTGCCCGATGACGAGGATTAGCACCCTCCATCAGCAAATACTTCGCCTTCACCTCTCCAAGCAATGGCCATAGCAACTCTGCAGACATGTCCTGAGCAAAACCCACGTGCCGGATTCTTGACAGATACCACAGGGCGCTGTCAAAGACTTCGGCACAAAAATCAGAACCTTTTAAACTTTATCCCAACGACCTATCACTCTGACACTCAAAAAAAATGGCCTGATGGTGAGGTCCAGCATAGTTGCCCCAGCAAACATGAACGCGAACTTGCTCCACTGGGACATGCTGCAGCGCCTGGTTCAAAGCTGCCACATTACACCTGGCCACGTCCAGGAAATCCTTCTCGCTAAGATCTGACCACTTGGTGTGTCGGCCCATGGCAAGGTCTGGACAATCCACCTACCATGCTGGAAAGACAACGAATTCCAAGACAACAAATAACCGATCCATACGCAAGTGAAGCCACAGCCAAAACTCCGGCACTATTCCACTATTTCGGAGAACCCCATCTTAAATCCAAGAAAGCCAAAATCATCCAGGCAAGGCATATAGGACACGTAGTACAGGCATTTGGTCCAACCCTTGTGCTTCTACAAGCAAACCGAGGCAAACACGAAGAAAAAAAACCTCTTTTAGTCATCTGGCAGAGCCATCTGGGAGACACATGACAAAGAATCCAATAATCATCCAGCCGCTTTTTGGAAGAGCAAAATCTGTTTGTTTCCAAGCGTTGCCAGAAAGACTGTGTCCCAGAAAAAAATTTGCCAAGGCATCTAGCACGGCAGGGGACCAAATGAATAGACTTGTGGGAGGCAAGAAACACGAAGTCCCACGCAGACTCGACTATAGCAAGGGTCTTGGGTCTGAACCACGCAGAAAGATAAAGACTAAGGGAAACTTGGTTGCTGGGAGAAGCGCAGTGACAGCCCTGTATGACACCATCCTTAAGATCCCGTTGAGATTTTAGATGATACACTTACAGCCAAAGAAAATGAACATCGACTGCTTCCAAACCTGAAGCTGCAGGCCGTGCTGGGCAATCTGCTGATACTCCTCAGCAAGTGCATCAGCCAAGGCCATGACATAGGCAGCGTGGTCATTGAAGACAAAGTCACGGCAAAAAAGAGCCATGGTCCCAGGTGAAGGAACCGAGTAGAAGCAATCCTAGGCATGCTGGTTGTTGCTGGAAATTGAACCAAAAAATGACGGAAATCACATTTTGTGCCAACAAGCCATCATCTATCTATAAAAAACTTGGGCAATTTCTTACGGCTCCCTTCTCTGAAACAGCACTCCACATGCCAAGATTCGGACACGGGCTTTCCAGCAGCCGACACTGCCGTCAAAAAAGCTTGCAAACTGGCCATGTTCCCAGGGGTGTACTTGGGATGGTCCACACATGCCAGGCCGCTGACTGCTGGTCGCTTGGGGTTCAAGGTGATGAGTCCATTTCCACCTGAGAAACGTTGGGCGTAGATAGGCACATCCTGCATGTCGCTTGCAAGTGGCATGGCATGCTTGGCACAGCAAGCAGTTTGCGGCTCAGTTTTGTCACCTGACTGGAGACCTGACACCCGGTTGATCACATCAGCGATATAATTCTCTCGGCCCCACTCTCCATCATTGATGATGTCCACACAATCTGCCTGCTGGGCGATCACCTGATTCAAATCTAAGGTGCCATCTGCTGGGCGAGGAAGGGATCCAACATGCGTTGTCCGAATCCAGCCATGGTGGTCAACGGAATGAAACCCATCAACACGATCGACATTTGCATCTGACTGCGCCACATGCTCAGTGGCTGGCGAAGTCTTGGCATGGATCACTGGTGCAACTTTCACAACCGGCAGCACTGGAGTCACTGGAGCAGGCAGCGACTTGGCTACAATCTCACAGCCTTCCAACATTGCAGCAATGGCACGGCATGTTGGTTCCTCCATGATCTTCTCAACGCTAATGCAGCCAGCACCATATTTGTCCTCGAGGCAAGGCATTGCAAGCGTGTCAATGAGCTAACCAAATTACATACCTTCTCCATGATGAACCCAGAGTATGCTTCTCTGTTCCCACATATCACTATATATCAGCAATGATTTTTTGCAGCTATATTGCTCGCTGGACCTCGTGTGAGCAGCGAAACAACTACCCGTCACAATTTGCAAACAAATATGTGTATCATATGATTTGGGTTGAAACATGCAGTTTGTCGCTCTCCGAACTCAGGAAGGAATGCTTTGTGAACCTAGCGCTCCGGCCCGTCCTCAAGCAAACCCAGCAGCTCTGCTAGGCCCAAGGAATCCAGCCCCAGTTCATGCAAGTCTGCATCCACATCCACTTCCACTCCACCTCCCACGATTGACAACACAGCACTGCTCACAAAGCTCAAACATGTCACGATGTCCACATCCTCCACATCCGCCCCATCTTTCTGCTTTGGAATCGTATCAGCATAGTGCGTCTCAGAATTTGCCGAGCACCTTGGCGACATTGTGGAGGACAACATTTCCAGTTGCTTCACAGGCGGCTCCGTTGTTTTCTGGACCCGGACTGGAACTGCATATTTTTCTGCAGGGCATTTTTTTGCAGCCATCATCACAACGTGAGCGTTGCTGCCAGCAAAGCCAAAACTGGAGATACCCACCTTGGCATTGTCCATCAAGAGGCCCTCATCTCCAGGCTGGCAAAGGCAGGACCCTTCCAAAGCAGCCATGACCTGCTGATTCAAACTGTTGCCATCAATCTGGAAGGCTGGTACCTTGTGATGTTGACACATCAACATCGCCTTCAGCAGCCCTACTGCTCCAGCTGCTGACTCCAAATGTCCCACATGCATTTTGGCCGCCGTCATCTTGCATCCAGCACCATCTCGAATGGCCCTCGCGCAGTTAATTAAAAAAGTGAAGCGCCTTTCTGATTCTTGCTCATTCTTAGAAATGCTAGTTCCTGCATGCCCGCCCACAAGTCATAGCATAAGAAAGTCTGTATTTGAAAAAAAATAGTTTATGTACATATATATATATATAGTATTTACATATTATATATAGACATACATATATATATATATATATACCTGTATAATAATATATATTTATTCTATACCATATCCTGGAAGAATGAATCTGAGTGAAAGGATGTGAAAAGGCCAGACTTTCCACCTTGCAAGAGCCGAGACTTCCACAGGGTCGCCCAAAGGCGTTCCAGTGCCATGCAACTCCACCGCTGCCAACTCTGAGCTTTGGAGACCTGCGTCCTCGCAGGCGAGACAAATGGCACGCTCCTGGGCTGTTGGATCCACCGAAGACAAAGGCTTCCGCCTGGAGCCGCAGCTGAAACCCCAGGTTTGAAGGTCTGAGGTCCCATGAATCGACCCCCACCAATCAAAAAATCCATGGGTTTGGATCTGAAAGGAACCAATTAATCTGCTGGTCTTTAGAGGTTTTTTGGGAACTTTGTGGCAGGATTGCCAGGTCATGCGCAAGAGAAAGTATAGAAAAGAACCTTGCCTTGAGTTCTGAGTCACTGCAGACCCCAAAATGCACCCATGGGATGGCAGTTCCAGATCTTCTCGTGCCAACAGAAAGAGCACACCACCTTCTGCGCGCACATAACCATCAGCCTCTGCCGAAAAGGTATGGCATTTCCCAGAAGGGCTCAACATTGCAGCGCGCCGGAGGTGGTGAAAGAGCTGCAAATCTTCGCCAAACAAGTTCACTCCGCCAACGATCGCGAAGTCAATGCGTCCAGTCTTTGCATCTTTCATTGCTTCGTGCACTGCCACCAAAGCAGAGGAGCAGGCAGTGTTGATGGTGACAGCTGGTCCTTGCAAATCATAAGTATTGGCCACCCGTGCTGCGAGTGCGCTCAATGAAGCGCCAATGGCGTGAAAAGCGGAAGTCTTGGTTGAAATCGACACCTGGCAAGATTGCTGCAAGTGGATAAAGTAACAACAGACGTACGACGTACACCTGTGCCAATCAAATGAACAAATTTCATACCGGTACACTCCGAGAGAGTAATCACCCGAAGGCCATCTCCACCGAACCCAGCAACTGTACCGTCCAAGTTGATTTTGGAGTGACTGCGAGGGTTACATGTTTTACATCTTTATACATCTTTATCAGGTCAAGCAAAGCTTCCCTGGCTTCCCTCACCTCTTGCCAAGCTCCAATGTAAACGCCAACTCGCTCGGGCCGCGTTTGAAGCAGCTTCACAGCTGCGGGGTCAGCATCGTGGAACATCTCCTTGGCCAACTGCAAAGCTAAGGCATGCTGCGGATCCAAGGCAGCTGCCTAGCCCAACGACAGGGATAAAATGGGATAAAAATGTCTGAAAAACATCTGAGCTGTTCAAATTACATCAAATGAATGACATCACAACCCGTGTTTCAAGTCTCAAGTGGAGTCTAGTCCAAACAAATGGAAGGAAGTATAGGACAACGGACTTTCAACCAACCAACTTTAATGCCGACGTGGCAGCTTCGAAGAATTCCCGGGATATCAGATACTGTTAGAGTTTTGCTAAGATATTTTCCGCTCAAGCTAAGCTTACAACTGAATACTACACGAAGTTTCAAATTTCAACCCCCCCATCTTTCAACACTGACACAGATTTCACACGAAAATCAGCCGCCTCAGCTCCTTCTAGGCCAGACTCTTCTGCAGCAACCAGAGCAGCCTTGTGATCAAACTTGGGCTCTAAGAAAGCAGCTTTGAACCCAGCCTTGCTGCTAAAGGCACTGCTCTGATCATCTTCTTCAAGCAAAGCCCAGAACGCACCTGCATGGTTCTACCATCAAAGAGAACCATTTTTTCTTCATTGAATCCACGCAAGATTGAACACCTTTGAACCTGATGGAGTTTTATTTCAACGACCAGTCTTGGCCGTCTTGGCCAAAAATTGCCTGAAGTTTAGACAACATTTCCACGATTTCCACCTGGGGAATTCACTCCGGCAGGCAAGCGTACCCCACAACCCAGAATGTCTAGTCCAGAACTGGCATGAGCAGTCAAGGTATGGCTGGCAGTCACACCAGCATCCCAGAGCTGAATGAGTTCCTCCACCGAGTTGAAGCGATACAAATCATGAACTGCCAAAGTCGGAAAGAAGTTTCTGAGCTCTTGTGTCAAAGGCACCAAATGCTGTGAGGCCAAACCTTGATCTGCAAAGGTGATCTCCAAGTCGTCAGCCAGTGGCTTTGCAAGTTTCCAAGTCTTCAGCTGGGAACTCAGCACATTACGCAGCTTCAGCCCAAAGCCTGGCACCAATGCCCTTTGGCTGCGAAGGAGCGGCCCTTGCTTCTCCCCACGGCGCATGGAGCATGCATAGCCAGCCAAGTCAAAGCTTGCCTACACAGCTGCTTGAAATCAAGAGGCTGGTGGAACGAGGATTGCTGCTGTATTGCACTTTGCAAAACAGTCAAAGTATCAACTTAGGCCCTACAGTCATATTATTGAGGAAGGGTATTATTTAATTGTTCCGGCCTTGGCAGCCTGGAAGAGGACCGGATGAGGCCCCATCTCCAGCACCACTGGAGAAGCTCCGCGAAGCAAGTTCTTTGCAACCTGCAAAGCAGCATCAAAGTTCACTGGGCAACAGCACCAGCGCTGCCAGTGATCTTCGGGCAGTTCATCCAGTTGAGTCGCTGTCACTGCAGAGATGAAAAGCGGCCCAGAGGAGTGTTGGCCACGAGGAAGCGGCTGAACCGGCGAGGCCGGCAGCTTGCATGCCTGGGGGAAACAATGACAACCTCAAACAGGCAACAAGCTGTAACAAGCTAGGAAGCTAAGCTAAACATGCCAAACTCTGCCCACGGATTTCATTGTAGCTTCAACATGAGTGCTGACTTCTAGATAGCATGGTTTCATGTCATTTCATCTCCTCCTGGGCACATGATGACACATGCAAGCCCAAGGCCAGTTGGCCAGCATGCAAAACACTGTGCGCAATGAAACATAGATAAGGAACACCCACTTCAAAAGTTCAATCCTCCAAGCCTTCTATCACGCTACTTGACCAATGGAGGAAGGGTACTAAAGCAATTCTGTCAGGATGCAGGATGATGCCAGGCATGCTGTGGTTTCAGAAGGGTCGCTTTCGGATCCTGCGCCAAATAAGCTTCAGCGGAACCCAGGCTGCACAGCGTCACACTCAACAAATCTTCCTGCTCAGTAGGTCCCTTCTGGATCACAAAGTTCACTGCTGCCAAGTGTACATCCTGCAGAGGTTCCAAAAGCAGTGCGTTAAGCTCTCAAGGAAGAAAAAGACATTGATGACGCCAGCATAGATCCCAGAGAGCATTTTTGAATCCAAAGGAGATGTATTGTATTTCATGATCCAACTGCACTGAAAAAATCTATTTAGGACCCAAAATACATTGTTTTCACATGATAGAGCGACCAAAACGGCGACCATAAAGGATCTAAGGTTGGCACCCGGCAACCTTCTGAGAAGTAAGAACCTCTTTAGCGAAGTAAAAATTAAGATGAAAAAACCAAGAGATACAAGAGTTGAGTCCTCCATGGTGTGCAGAAACTTTCGCTGCAGTTCTGTGTGCAGCATGACTCCCTTGGATCCAGGCATATCCAGCATTGCTAAGCCAAGGCTATGAGCACAGCTGATGGCCTCATCGACCGTGAAAATGCCAGCGACATAGGCGGCCGCAATTTCGCCCACGGAGTGTCCAAGGACAATAGAAGGCACTTCACCCCACCTGAAGATGAAGCACTATGACCCAATTGACCCCAGGATATTGGTAACAACTAGAAATCAAGTGAAGAACCATACAACCAATGGCCAATAAGTAGATGCAACGACATCAACACGTCACCCAACCCAACTATAAACTTTCAGAAAGACTGTTGCGCTATGAAAAGATCTAAAACTGCATCAGCTACTACATTACATTACATTACTACATCTGATGGGGAGGCACTGTTGCCACAGGTCTGCGTTGAGGATGTTCAGCACCACGGATACCACAGGAGATGTGGGCGCATGGTGCTTGCCAAGATTCTGCAACAGGAAAGTTTCTGTGTCAGGAAACCCCAGCTTGTGCAAAGCATCTTCCACAACAGACCATGATTTGGACAGCTTCAAGAATGCCTGTCCGGGTTTGGTCAGCTTTTGGGTTCTGGATCTTTGAAATCTACACCTGATGGAACCTGTAGTAGCAGGTCTTGGTAGTCATATTCATATTATTTCATATTCATATTCGTATTCATGTTGATCTCAGATCCGATCCTGTGACAGAAAGGGAAAAACATGGTTAAAACGACAGGACCTCAAAAATGAAAAAGAAGAGCAGACGTCAGTCAACGCAACTACAACTGAGTGGCAGTGTCCGTCTCAGAGGAGTGGGCTCCTTCCCCGGAGAAAAGGAAGATGCGCGGAGCAGTGCTCACTTCTGCACGGTCCATCTTTGTTGATGGTAGACGTTTTCTGAGAAGGTTGCAAGCGTCACTGAAAATGGTTGCGGGCAACATCCATTCTCACATCATCTCTATATTTTGAAACCATGCGTCTCTTTTTCCATGCTTGAAACTAAGTAACCTTGTCACAACCTGGTTTACCTGCCAGGAATTTGGCCGGGGCTTTAGATCCTGAAACTTTGTTGCATCATCGTATGTTCTTTGATTCTCCAAAACAGCACGTCCAATTTGGATGACAAAATTGAAATGTTCTTGCTGACTAAGATGATTGAAGATCCAATACCTCAGAACGTGTTTCTCGGCACTGGAAGAAAACTTGAACCGCCAAAAGGGTCACCTTCAATTTTTCAACGCCGCTGATCTCCGCCTTGTTCGTCATAGATTTGCTCACGTTAGCATCGCATCTTCCAAATCTACCTGGAGTGCCCAAGTGATGTTGTAGAATGTCTTGGTGTTTTTTGTTGGGCACGGCCATGCCCATGCTTTTGGCGTCCGAAGAAAAAACATTCGGCTTCATGGCTTCCATTTAAAAACTTCAAAAGTTATGTGGGAAAAAAATGTGTTGTTTGTTTTTTTGTTTTTGTTGAAAGGATTTCCTGGTAAACTTTGTGGGGGTACGACTTGTTTTGCTTGCCAGCCTTGAACACTCCATTGCTGGTTTGCTGGCGGCAATTGGGCGAATGATCGCCAAATGCCCCTTCACCCCTGGCTGCTTTGCTGAGAATCTGAGGCAATCAAACCAAATGGTCGTGCATGTTTTAAAGGCATTTTGTCAGCACATGTAGTACCACTGGTGCCATGGTGTGATATCTGGTGCAGGATATCTCGTTCATGAACAAGATTACTTCTAACCACTTGATATCATTGGAAACTATCTACCATCACATAGCATCATCTGCTGGTACCATTGGGTACCTGTTACCCAAAGAGCAGGCCAGCAATGTTCATCAACGGTCCACAGTAGGTAACTGTATCTCAAAATACAATTTGTAAGCTATTGTAAGATCACAGACCTTACGTCATCCGAAAACAGGCACCCATGGAAAAGCATCACTGTCACCCCCTTTCCTCCTTACACTTTTCCAGCTGCCTTGCAACACCCTAACAAGAAGAAGGATCTCATCATCGAAGGAAGTTTAGAAGTCTAACTTCCGACAATATGTAGAGTTGAAAAGCAGAGTCGCACAGCAGTCATGTC
>OMLO01004131.1_pt1 | contig 12081 bp, 9 predicted proteins | sample 1674811 | NCBI WGS metagenome assembly OMLO01 (sample SAMN06265003, study PRJEB25207) | coral metagenome | isolation source: Coral host | place: Mexico:La Bocana,Puerto Morelos, Mexico | collected 2008-11-13
AAGTTGCTGAGATTTCGAAAAAGACCTTCTGGAAGTGTTCTCAAGCGATTGCCCTGCAAGTGAAGAGCCTTCAGGTCTTCCAAGCCATCAAACACTCCAGCAGGAAGCTCAGCCAAATTCATGTTTTTCAAGTGCAAGGAATGCGGGTTCCTCCCCCACCCAACTGGATCTAAATATGACGTGTTAAGGCCATCAACCTCTATCCTGACAATCCTATCATCTTGCACACGGTCATTTCCACATTCACGCTTGTAGTACGCTGAGCCAACTCCCTGGAGAAATGCCACAGGAAGCGTGGTGAGCTGGTTGAATCTGAGGTCCAGGAACGAAAGGCACTCGAGGCTGCGAAAGATTCCTGGCTTTCATAGTCTGTGCGGCGATGTCAGTAGTTCAAAGGCTTTGAAGATCTTTAACATAACCGGGATGTAAGTTGGGTCTATGTAAACCGAACATCCTATGTAGCAAAGGACAGTCCTATCACAAACCGTAGGTGAGCAATCTGCAACCAGAAACTAGGAATCAAGAATGAGTTTTGACGTGCCCACAGAGATCGCTCATTGTTGGAATACTATACATAATACAACCCACTTGTACGTTAGGTTGAATTCAAAACCAGCTGGTCTGTTGGGACACGAATTTCGGACGCAACGGAGCCAAGCACGAAGTCACGGAAAATCAGAACTTTGAAGGCTCAAAACTTTTGTTGCATCAAACCAGCCCACCTTCAGGCAGTTCTTTCAAGCCATTGTTTGATAGGTCGAGGTGTTGAAGTTTAGTTAATCCCCACAACGCATCTGGTGAGATGTCGCTGATGGTGCGGCCAGCGCGGCCTCCCAACTTCAATTCTGGAAGATTCCACATTGCAGCTGCAGAGCAACTCTCCAAACGATACGTCTTTAACCCATGAGACACAATGGAAGCACATCTGCATGGAGCACATGGGTCTGCATGTACCTGTTGAAGAAGCGCCCAAACTGTCAGGGAAAGGCCCAGTGCATATGCCAGGGCTATCATCCACCACATTAAACGTTGCCCTACGGACCTCTTGCGTGGCCGAAATTGCAAAAGCTGAGGCCAATCGATTTGCTCCAAAGAGCGACACACACAGCAAACATGCGCAACACTAAAGTAGACGGACATATAGCTCCAAAAATCATGGGATGTCAACTTGCTCAGCAAGAGGAGTGGATTGCCCCCGAAAACGAAACCCGTTTGTGCCAGCAACACCAACCAAACCACCACATAACTCAAATCAAGCGCGGCATCCATGCATGCAGCGCCAACACGTGAAACTGCAAAACGTGGAAAGGCCAAGATAAAGGCAGGGTAAATGATGTTGAAGCCTAACAAACCAATGAAGCACCAGAAGCTGTGAAGAGACCAAAGGTCAGCCTTAACTCCATCAACGAGGACACTGAGCATGGAAAACTTTCCCTTGGCTTGCAAGAGAACAGTGAGAAGCTGCAAGATGGCAACCTTGAGATGGTATAAACTCCCCTGCACACCAAAGTGCTTGCGATACAGAAGTTGTGTCGGCTTCAGCCTTCGTCTTCTCATCTGCGACTCCTCACGCATCGGGCAGTAAAAGAGCTCACAAACAAATACGACGGTCAAAGCAAAGAAAGGGCAAGCCCAAAGGAAGGATTTGTATCCGTGGTCTTGAGCGGTGAAACGCACGAAGGCAACCACAAGCGTTGCAGACAAAAGTAGCGCAGCAAATCGCAGCAGCCAAGTTGACACTCTGCACCAATTTGGGGTTGCAATTGCTTCAAATGTTGATGCCCAGTGCTGTGGTTTGGCTTCATCCAGAAGCCCCAATGAATTTGCACAATGGTGCATGCTGTCAAGCTGTTGCTCAAGCCGGTCAAGTGTTTCATCCACCAGCAAGACTGTTGCAAAGTACCCTTCAAGACTAAGCACTACACGGCAGCACTTTTTTCTCGCAGAGACTCGAGCAAAATCATCCTGCAAAGACTTGATGTGGATATCTCGAGTGTCTGCAAGTCCTTTCAGCATGTGCCAAGCTTCTTGAATCTGCTTAAGCCCTGTGCAAAGCACTTTGCAATACAGTACATCAACTGAAAAGTCCGAGATGTCACAGTTCGTCAAAAGTTTCACTTTGGCTTCCACCTGTCTATTGACAATCTGACTCAGTGGACCACAGACTGCACTCTGAAAGACAAGTCTTAACCGCTTGGCCTCTCCAAAGTTTCCCCACAAATCCGTGACACTTTGCTGAAGATCACTCTCTGCAACGTCCTCATCAAAGAGAAAACCCTCGTGAGCTCCTTCACCTGTTACATGCAGATTTCCCAAGTACTTCGTTTCAGTTGTGAGCAACAGTTCCAGCATAGCACGTTGCATTTTGTCAAAGCGCTTTCCTGTCTGAATCCAGCTAGCAACCACGCCGACAAATAGTGGAATGTAGAAACATGTGGAAGACCAGCCCGCATCTGTCTGCAGAACCAGAAACAGTGTGGCGGTAGGCAGCAAAGATATCAAAATCAACATCAACAACCATCGATCTTGGATTTCCACTGAAGCCTGCGCCAGCACGAGCATCAGCAGCTGCAACCAATTCCAACTCGTCTTGACACCTGACACAATCTTTTTGGTAAAACGACTCCATCGATGTTCTTGGCAAAAACCATGACCATTCGAGTGAAATCGGAAGCAACCATTGTGACTGCACGGAAATGGCATGTCTGAGGAATCATTGGTGACAACACTTGAAGCTTCGGATTCCCATGGCTGCAAAGAATGGGAACCAATTGATGGGTTCCCAATGGACTGAGGTTCAAATTCAGCCAACGATCTCTGGGGTGTGCTGAATCTGGAGCAACGAAAGCACTGAAAGCACTGCAAAGTCGAGTTTTTCAGATTGATGCCCTCAATGTCAATCCATGTCTCAATTGACAAATCCTTGCTTCGAATTTGCTCAACAAAGAACTCCAAATGCGTGATGGTTTCTGCAAAGAGAGGACAACCATGAACTTGCAACACCAAGTCCTTCAGCCCATCAGCTGCAGCAATACTCATGGTGTCGCTGAGCCTCAACTCCTTGGCTGCACATCGAAAAAACGCAAGAACCACCGCACACATTCACAAGAAAAATGACATGCATCAAAAAAATGTGAATTCCAAGCAAAAAGTAACTCATTTTCAGTCCTTTTCCTTCTTTCCAGTTCTTTGGTCAAAATCATGTTTCATCTCATGCCATACTGGCTGTTGATTTTGAAAGGCTTGCCTACCAACTGTGCAGCTTTGGCACATGCAACTCCGGCAAGTTGGAGAACCACAAATGTAGCGATCGCATCTTGGGAGTAATGACATTCCTCGTTACTCGCGGCCGTTTCAACTCTCAGGGTCGTTCCCTTTCCAAACACCACGCAGAATGCAAATCAGTGGTTGAATCACAGGGAGGTGGTCATATTTCCAACCCAAACAATGCTTTAAGGCAAGGCAAAATCTAGCAAAATTACTGCATTTGCATTGTGTGATCCTCCGTTGACATGGGTTTAATCACCCCTGTTCCGACTGGCTGAAAACCGATCTTGTTATCCACGACGTCACCATCTTTGCTTCATTGGCTTTCCATGTTGAGTTCGAAATGGGTTGTACCATGCAATTTGGAAAAACTCACTTCACACACACTTGTGAATAATCATCAATATCTAATTAATTTTAAAAAACAAACTCAAAACGCAGGCACAACACCTCACAGCAAACATGAACGAACATCAACGGACAAAGTCACCAGCCAGTGAATCAATGGGTCCATCAGTCAATGAGCCAAGCTTCAGGAGATTTCGAGGATTGCGGAAAGCAGGTGCATTTCCTATGCGCAATGATAGCTCCAACAGTTCAGGCGACGTCTCTGGGAAGTTCAATGACTCAATGGACGTGAAGGCCAAATCCAAACCTGTCTGCCAAGCGTCAGGTTGGAGGGAGCTGGGAAACACGTCACTTTCGATTCATCTGTGCCATTGCCGTGGTTTTAAAATGGTGATTTAGAGATGTAGCTTAAACTAACTAACATAGCAATCAAGAGAGTAAAACATAGACATCAAAACTCCAAAGATATCAGAGACCTGGTTCATCCTTTTTCGTGTTTTTCCGTTAGAAGGTTACACAGCTCCAACATTAAGCAATTGAAGCTTCAAAATCATGTACAGTGACCCTTTGGAGGCTCATGAAAAAACTACCTCACCCAAGGCACTGGCATTTCTCGCAAGGATTTCTTGCAGTTGAGGAACGCAGGACTTGTAATTGCGGCGGCAAGTGTTGCAGCAGCAAATCCAATTGAGTATCGCCTTGTTTTTTTCATCAATGACAATATCTCTGCAGGGGAATGATATACACCTTCACCCAAAAAATAAAAGTTAATGGCAAACGTCTGGTTGGAGGGGGTTTGACGTACATGTCTAAGTTTCAACCCCCGCTTGTTTCTTTTAGAGCCACTCATGAATCTATTCTGGACTTGTTTTTCCAAGATCGAGGTATGATGCAGACAAAACCCATCCTCATCAAATCCTGGCCATGGATGTACTCCAGATGCTGGGACAAAAACGGATGTTGTTTGGTTTGAGCACAAAAAAAGATGCCAGGAGCTCCCTATCTTTTTGGAAATTTCAGAAACATCCAGGTAGGAATCTCCTCGTGAATTTTGGGCTAAACCCAGTTCAATGAACGGTTTCACACACAAAGTCTGTTGTATGAATGATTTGAAGATCTTTGAAGTGTGGTTGTTTTTTTGTGCCATGTCAAAGACACGGAATGCATGGGTCCGGAAAATCATCTTTGCTCATTTCCTCCAAAACCAGTTCACCCATCTCCATTCCAACCACTCTCTTGCAGTTTCATCCATCCACCTAGCCGTGTGCCAACATTTATGCCCGACATGTCACTAAAGTTCATGCAGCCGGTGAAGGACAGTTGAACCACTCGTCGTTGCTCGTCGGCTGCCAAAGCGTCATAAAGCTTATAACATTGAAGTCGGTTGAAAATCGGAGTGATATGGCTGAAAACATCGTGCTTGATGATGGGAAAGTTTGCCACTACATCACCAACAGTATGAGATCTCAGGTATAAAACATGGCGCCATCAATGCAGCAGCTACTGATGGAAGAAATCCTGCACCACATAAGTTCAGCTGGCCACGATTGAGTACTGTTGATGGTTAAACCCAGCAAGTACCAATTAGGGTTGCCAGTTGATCCCACTATGTAGTTGCATGGTTTTGTACATTTCAGGTGGTGCAGGATTTCTTTCATCAATCCCATTTCATTGGAAAAAAATAAATCCGTACTAGCTAGTCATCACTTCACCAGTGAAGTAGTAGTAGCTATTGAGATGCCGTTTCATTTCCAACACTCAAAATCAGAAGCCTACGACACTTCCAACTTTGGACGCCTCGAAGTGTCCAGAGAGTTGACCACGGAGGAAAACCAACCAGCCAAACCAAAATGCGCTGCCAGTGCCCTGTTCACAGCATCATAGCCTAGGTTGGCTATACTGTTCTGCCACGTCTATGAGGACGGCTGGTACTTCAAACCCAGCGTAAAGTCACAGCAAAACAACAAACGACGGTGCCTCGCTGGGAAGGTGTGCAGCGTGCAACTTCTACATGGAATATGCAGGCTGTAATTGGACGTAATACAACAATAATACTCAGATCACTGTTCAAACGTCCTTGCCGACTTGATGCATGCATCGTCACAAAAACAGGCACATGTATTGTCAAAGGCACACGTGTGGTGACCAAGTTGGTAAGTACATATTTGAAATGAGAACATCTCATGCTGTATCATATACGTATACTATACATATGAATGTATTTTACTTCACACAAAAGAGAATGTTGCAACCAGAAACAAAAAGGAAATCCTTTTTTGTACTTTGGTTTTTGCATGTTTTTACCTCCAAATAATGCGGCCCAAACCTTTCCATGCCTTTCCTACTGCAACTTGAATCGGTTCCATTGGATTTTGTGATGTCACTTCTTGGTCGTTGCCGTCACACCGTTGCATCTCCACGTTTCATCTCCGAGTGACACTGGTGACTGAGTTCCGCTTCCACCTCGAGCTGCCTGGTGGCTGCACGTGGAAGGGCGATGCTATTCAGGATCTGGCGCTTATCCGACTCTTTGCTGGCGTTGGCAGTCACAATATCCACATCCAAACCTTTCCTGGATTTGAAATGCATGAAATGCGTGAAATGCAAAAAAACATGGAAGTGGTGGAAACACTTTGCACAAAGCCCACTTTGAATGAATACTCAAACACCTAACAACATCTGAACTTTGAATGAATTCTCGAGAAAATGTTCATCCGACAAACACTTTATTGCTCTGGAGTACTGAAACTAAGCTGAGCCGCACTAAAATATGTTTGGGAAATTTTGCTTCCCGCTGCGACTTGGCAAAGAAACCCAAGAATGGAATCAGCTGCTGTTCCCTTTCAGATAGGCCATCTGTGATGACATGAGCCGTTGTACCATCATCGTCCGTGGCAGCCAGATCTAACAACAAGGCGTTGCCAGCGTTTCCTTAGGATTCGAATCTTGGAAGGAGACAACATCCAACACAACAGAGTTTATCAGATCCAAAGTGGTAAACGTCGTAGTAGTCTTGTAGGTTATAGTTATATCAGTGATATCCCCAAATTGAGACCCTATCGCATCCAACCGGGGGTTTCGAAGGGACTTCAGAACTTCGAACTTTATTTGAAAGAGAACCACGCAATGAACCAATGGACTGTCATAGTGTCATGGGAGTTCACCTCTCAAAATTCACTGGCGAGAAAAAAAAAACATGCACAGTGCATATTTCAGGCCTTGCAGATTAGGCGAGTCAAAGTCATGGAAATCAAGTTATGTATATAAAATTTCACCCAAAAAAAAAACTCTACCATCTTTTGGCGTGTTTTCTGCCAAAAACTAATGTAAGGACACATCTCCCAACAAAAACGTGCCCAACCCCCCAACTTCTTCCAACCAGCTGAGCCACGCTCTTCCACGGCGATGGATTCTTCAAAGCAACACCAAATCCTCCGATGTTTATGGCGGCAAAAAAAACGGCTGGAGATGAAAGCGAAGAAAAAACCATTCAAAAGCCAGGAAAACATAGAAAAATATGAACAAAAGTTGCCACTTTCAGAAATTTGGCACAAACAAACTGTGCCGTACTGGAGGAGTCGTGAAAGCCGCGAAATGCGCAGGCATGAGTTTTTCACGGTCATAGTGGAATTCAAATTTAGGAAATGGTCATGAACCTGTGAAAATTTGACTGGGAAACTACCTTGTTGAAACCTTAATGCAAATCAAAGCGTTGGCAGAACTGGCGATTGAAACTTGCAAGGATTTCCTTTCACTTAAGATGGCGTTCCAGCCAAGACTCCGTGTGAATGGTGTAGCATCACTATCCAGAATTAGCAAAACACCCGCGCACAACTTGATGGCACGATAGAAAGACGTCTTCCGTGGATTTTTTTGGATTTCCGCTTTGAGATCGTGCTGATTGTTCGCATATGCACCTTTGGTCCGATTTTGAAAAGGATTTCATGCAGCTGGCATTGTCAGAATTGGTGGAGCTCAACACAGGGGTGAACCTGTCAATCGTGTTCAACTAGCTGGTCCAAAGCTCCTACACTCAATACCTTGCCAAAACAAAAAAAACAAAAGTACACCACCAAAACGCACCAAAACTTCTCTTTGGGGCATGTCATCCCTGGTTTTTTTCGAGGCACAGACCCAATAAGCACTCTGGGGAGACAATTGGCGTACCAAAGCATGCTGTTTCAAGCACCGCATGAAGCGAACGATGGGCTCCAGCCAAGCATGAGACACGAACCATTTTGGTCGTTGATCATCCATTGAAATCGCCACCAGCTCAACATAGCTACAGGATTCCCTCTCATGATCTAGGGTAGCTGCAAGCCTGCAAATACCAGGATCAACGCTTAGGTTGAAGTGTCTGATACTGCAGGTGAGACGTGTAGGAGAGCATCGATGTAGGGTAGCAGGTTCAATGACCCAGAAAGTGGCGTGGTACAAATTGAATGTCTCAAAATCCAAAAAATTTCCGTAGTTGGGCGACGCTTCATGCGCCTCACACCACTTCGAAGCAATATCTTTCACAAAATCCACCAATGCAGCCAGCCTCACAAAATGTCAGGATTTCGGATTTCACAATGAAAGTCGGAAGCTCCATATTTTTGTGATCCTTTTGCCAAATTCAACAAAAAAGTCTTGAAGATACGACGAGCAACTGCTCGATGGTGATGCCGCGAAGCTCCGTCTTTGGAATTCGAATTGGAGGTGTAGTACTCAAAGGCGAAAAATTTGCAAGAACCTGAAAGCTGGAAGAATGAAAAGACGTGGGTACACCAACAAAATTCCAAGAAGAAGGTAACATGCCCACGGTATAGAAACTCTTTTTTGTGTGTTGCTACGCAAAAAAAACATTGTCGTTCATGCTTTTCCAATCAAAATCCACCTGGGTTCTACCAAAACATCCTTCCTGGAAACCCTGTCGTAGGTTGGATAGAAAGGTTTCTGAAAGTCGGAAATCAAAACAATGATCCGTTCTGAATTCTGACCAATTTGGACGTCACCCAGGTCCCTGGTCACTATCATTCGATCGATCTGTCATTTACACACCTTGTTTTAATTCCTTTTTCCCTCGAACAATCGCAAAACCTTTCAAACTTTCAAGCGAACCATATTACACCAAGACAAGCAACCAACTCACCGTTGAATTCACTCAGCTTCTGCTGTGGATCTAGCTTGTGAGGACCACAGGAGAGCAAAGCATTGCCATGCCACGCATCACTTTGCAACCTCTCAGATATCGTCAGATATCGTCAGAAATTGGTTCCAGGGAGAGGGTAGGACGCATGATGCTTATACAGACTTAGAGCAACTCTAAAAATGATGGAAGCAACTTGAAGCAACTGAGACTTGCACATCAAATGTTCTCTTTGCTTAAATAAAAAACAGGCTTTGGTAAAATGAAGGTCTCTGAATCTGAATGGCCGGGTGGACTGATGCCTGATATTTCTTATTGGGAAAGCGACTCTCAGCTTTTCAGGGCAAAGTAAAATCAAACCAATCAGTGAAAGCATCATCTACTAAACATTCGGCGCCTCTGAAAAAAGTTGACCGAAACATGGCTAAAACAAACTCTCTCATCAAAGCCAACTCACCCGAATCCAATTTCTATAGTTGGTGGCTTTTCAACCTCATTCCATTTGGAACGAATTATGCTGGCTCCTCAAATTAGATCATGTTCGTCAAATATATCGGGGTGAAATGAAAAAAATGTTTCAAACAACCAAGATCCCAATTTGTGCCCAATAGCCAAGCTACGTGTTCTTCAAAAATTTGATGGCTTCCTCTGCAGTCTCGCAATCACATGGCACTGGCACAAAGCCTCTCTTGGGCACAAAGACACGAGCCATCCGCGTCCGTCAAGCGTCACGTCCCTTTTTGGGACGGCACCGGTCAGCCGGAAAATTGACACAAACAGCTTTTGAAGAAGGATTAATTATATATATAATTTTGTTATCATGTTAAGTGAAGTGAGATGCAGTATGGTCTTTCGTGGGCCATCCAAGATGCTGGATTGTCTTTGTTGATGCTCCCTAGTCTCTTTCCATCTCTTGATGCGTGCAGAGGTGTCCACCTTGAGAAATCAGACATGACAACACAGGTCACCAGCAACAACCATCGATGGGACATCCTTGAAAAACAGAAAGGCATTGCACAAAAATGTGCCGTTTTTGTCGTGGATCTGTCACAAACAAGGTACCAATTTTTCTGACCTGCCCACATCAATTAACACATCTTTCTGGTCTTGGCTGATCCCGCCTTCGCTTCAACAGATGAGACCTGTCCTGGCACAGACTCAACGTCACCTTTGAACAATGACTCGGTGAAGATTGGAAGAAAACGAAAGAAGCAACTATCAATGCAAATATGGCGGGAAAGAATCATCCATTCACTACCTTGTTCTTGCTGCCACAAGACTCAGAAGCACTAAATGTTACAGGAGGACTATTCAAAGACAATTGCAGTAATATGGTCATCTTGCTGTATACAAAAAGCTGTAAGCCATCGGACCTCCTGCAATCTCAGGAGCGCTTCCCACGACTTCTTGGGTGGTGGCCTTCATCAGCCTTCAGAGGCGATGGGGGGGGAAGCCTTTGGCACTGGGAAGCCCTTTTACCAAGGGACGTTTACACCAGGAGCCCTATTTGCACCAAAGCCCTTTACACCACAAGCCGGGTGCAAAGCACCAAAAGAATACACGCAGTTCTCACAACCTTGAACAAAACACAGCAAGATTATGAACATGTTGCACCATTGACGGTTTTTAGGCTTCGCGCTGTCTTCTTCCATGCTTTTCCCACTTGGAACTTTCAGACCAAAGCGTGCTACGTTCATGGCCTGCGGTCTAAAGGCTCAAGCCGTGGCAAAATGTATGCCTACATCTGGCAAAGCTATCCCATGTACAGATATCCTGGCTGTATGTGTATATATTCAAAACACTGTAATCTAACGTGTTTTCTGAACACAAGCCGTGACATTCTTCTTATTTTTTGCGAGCCCCTCCTTTCGATTCAACAACCAAGACGAATGAAAAAAAAAACAAAGCAGATGGGGAGATGTTTGTGTCAAAAGAACGCTCCGATGTGATTTTGTTCTGCCATTGGAACATGTAAGAAGGGGATCCCTCCAAATTTTTTGGGACATGAATCATACTCAATTTATCAAGTTAAAGATCATGAAGATTTCAGACATATCTTTACTGTAATCATGCAATCTGCAAGAAAATGTCTTTGAAAATGGCTTTGAGTTGCTGTTTTTTTCTGAGAAAAGGTTGGCCTTGGAAGCCTTGGATCATGGAAAAGATATCTCTAAATGGATCCCCGGGTGATCTGAAAGCCTTCGGCCGAATCCAAGCAAAAAGCTCAAATGAAGGAATTTACAGAGGTTTGAATATAAGTTCGTATAGAAACTAAATAGCCGGGACCTTTTTGCACTGCGAATGTTTGGACAGAACAAACGAAACATGTATGGTATAGTCATCAAATCAAAACCATTCGAAAGCAGAAACCATGGAGCTTACCAAAGGAATCGGCTGAATCTCTCATAAATGATGTCTGAAGCAAAGCTTCCTTTTGCAAGGTAATGATTTTGCAAAAACCAGCCACTATTCTACATCAAAAGGATCCTTTTGCCGGCACCAAAAAAAATACAGATTATAAAGTGACTCAGTTCCCTAGTTTGCAAAAACCAAAACCAACCACTTATCAAATGATCATCCAAAAGATCAGATCTCCAGATATGTTCCACCTGAAGGATCAGATCTCAGATGATTGGCTAGGCCCTGGTTGTTTCTATCACGGGGGGATTGGGTGATTCTACTACCCTGGGTCATAAGGACCTGTGATTTTTTGTGAAATCTTTTTGACTTGTGGGAATCCGGTCATCTTACCAACCACCTTTCACAAAAAAAATGGATTTTGATTGGATAAGACTTTCACCACGCAAAAATTTGTGAAAATCCACGCGTTCACAACGTATTGACGTATTGTGTCGCCACGGATCAACACCCAAAGGTCCGACCAATTTGGAGGAGAAAAAGAAAAAGACACCAAAAATGGAACATCAGAGTCCCGTCAGACATGACAGGAATAGCTTCGCAAAAGACATGGGTTTTGTCGTCAGTGTTTATTACCATGACATTACCATTAAAAAAAAAACAAAACTCAAGACTCAAGACATCTTGAAATCTCCATATCCACAATCCGGGCCTCCGATAGGTCTCGAAGAAAAATCTTGCTTCCGTTTGCATACCCTGGCCAGCTGATCTTCACAAAGAGTTGGCGAGAAAATTACCTTTTCATGTTTCGATGTTTTTAAAAATTAGTCAAACCTCACAGACATTTCGCCAAAAAAAAAAATTAGAGAACCATATAACTGCAAAGATCGAAATGCTTCGCTGTGACGGCAAGAAACGATGTCATGATCGTCCAAGAATCTTCCGAGATCCACATTCAAAAAAGAAAACGCGACTGG
>OMLO01004132.1_pt1 | contig 12080 bp, 9 predicted proteins | sample 1674811 | NCBI WGS metagenome assembly OMLO01 (sample SAMN06265003, study PRJEB25207) | coral metagenome | isolation source: Coral host | place: Mexico:La Bocana,Puerto Morelos, Mexico | collected 2008-11-13
TTTTTCGAAAACGATGACATCACCATGATCACGTGATGACGCATGCTCAAAAAATCGGTGGTTATTGCGGATGCTCGTGGAAATACCAGACGTTTCCTCTGATTGGAAAATCATAGCCCTTAAGATAAATCAAGATGTTACTTCCTCCAGACTAATCCGTCACGAACACGGAGCTTTTCGAAAACACTATTCAAACCGGAGGAATTTGAAAACACCGGCTTTCCGTTCAGTTTTAGCGGGAGCTTTTTCGAAAACGATGACATCACCATGATCACGTGATGACGCATGCTCAAAAAATCGGTGGTTATTGCGGATGCTCGGAGATACCAGACGTTTACTCTGATTCGAAAATCATATCAAGATGTTACTTATTATTCCCTAACACAACGATACTGTAGGAGTGCTCCTGCGTTTGTCAGTGTTGAAGTACCTATATTTTTCTATAGCTCATTTCGAACCGTACCCAAACAGCTCGGCTTGTAATCTTCGCGCTCACAAAACCGCTAACTGAACCATCCTATTCTTGTGACCAGAAGAATTCGCCCAAAATTCAAGATAAAGTTACAGGGTTTAAAACGGCTAAATGAAAGGAGTCACGGTTTCCTAAAATTGTAAAGTTCGGCCGAAATGTTTCAAGTTCGTCGTTTGTAATCCGTGTTAATCTTCTCCATCCTCAACCATCATTGTTCCTTTATGGTTTGAATTACTATTTTCAGATTTCCTTTCCAACTTTGTACGCGAACAAAATAGCTGAAAACGCTATGACTAAGCTCGTGTGAGCATATTTTCTCACTCTCTGCAGCGGACATGTTAATCACTTCCTTGTGTAACTTACAACGTTTTCAATGTAAATTTAAAAACGACTGGTTAAGAAACCGTTTTACGCCTTTTTTGTACAAGCGAATATTTAGGCTAAAATGTTCCGTTACGTTACGTCCTTGTCAACTTACTTTACAAAATCAGACGTCGTAGTTGAGTGACAAATGCGATTTTATAGAGCGCAACCTCTTTTTCAGAGAAATTTCACCGGCAAATAAAATGGCATTTTTAGTTGGCGGTAGCGGAAAACAAAATATCTTTGAAATTTCCGTAAAAGAAGGCAATCTCGTGAGGCATACCCAAATTTTCGAAAATCTTCTCGTAAGTTTCCGTTCGATTTCGGCATATTGGCTCGCACATGTGAGATTAATTATGTTTGTTTTTGGATTTTCAAGATCTGTTCGCAGTTCTCGTCTACGGAATTTTTGACGCCCCCAGTGATTTCACAATAATAGATAGAAGTTTCGTTAAAAGCACTAAAACACGTGCCGGAGACCACTTTATTCAATGTTTTATAGATGTGGCAGTGGATTGTTCAAGCGAACAAAGTGTTATATCCTGTGTTATACTACATAAAGTAGGATTATGCTAGGATTATATACATCATGTGTTGTATGACATGATGAAGGACACCAAATCATTTCATGTGTTATCGTGGTCGGTCTTAACACAAAGAGGAATTGTCTGAGTTCTGTCTGCCTTAAAAAAACGCTTAAAGCTTTCTGAACAAACAAAGGAAGTGATATGGTCGACGCGAGACTTCTAACAAGACAACACACTCATCGAACACTCACTCTATTGATTAAGTCATCAATGGCGATCCTCTATATTCTTTCCCGCCATTTCCTTTTTCTGATGACGTCACAAAGCGGCTGTCTTTATCAAATACATGTGTTTTCCTCTTTATTCATTCGACGCACCGTAATAAAGTCGCACAAAACTATCTGCATTCTTCAAGTACACTAGCTTACCGGGGGACGTTGGCCGTTTATTCGTCGTTTCGCTCCTTAAGAGGACGATTCAGAGTTTGAATAATGAAAAGAGATCGAGGATTTGTGGATCAACACAAGGTTGGTTGTTCAAAGCGTTTCGTATTTTCAGACATAAGCTTAATTTTATTTAATTCTAGTTTTTAAACTTACTTTAGCAGCAAATAGTGTTTATTACTATAAAGAAAATGATAACATAGTTAGTATCAGGCGAAAAGGAATCCATTGTACCTTGCTGGCGAGCATCTATAGTGATTCCTATTCAAAATATATCTGTGGCACCGGCATAAAGCTGATTTTCAACCGACTTATCTATCAGACGCGTTGTAGACCGGAAATTTCAATTAAGCTTAAAGTTGAGCTTAACTCTGCGATTGACCCAATGATTGCGAGAGCTTTTCCAATCTGTCCTAAGCCACTAAAACCAAGAAACTCTGTAATCCGTAGGTACATTAATTACTCTTCTACTTTCAAAGATAAGAATTTTAAATGAGTTTTGTATTCATTTCCGTGAACTATAATATAATTTATTCAGATTTGTCTGAAGTTCTTCTAAAGCCAAATATACCAGAACTGTTAATCTTACGAAGGAATTGTTTGTTTCCTACTTCAGTTCTTTTGCGGCCAAGGATAAATATTTTCAGCTGTATTGCGGGTGAAACTGAAATTTATATCTTGAAATTTATTTCTTAAAAACAAATTTAGAAAATTCTGCCTTCAAAGTACTTAGATTCACGCTCCCATTACTTTTCGTGATGGTTGACATTACGTTCAGGAATACTCATCGCCTTTAGAATGCCCCTTGTGATCCTTGTTTATAAAAGAGTTTGCGGTCAGAAAAACCTAACAAACCTAAGCTTAATTATTTTGCCTACGGTTTTTAGAAGAGTTAACAAAAAAACGCTTAATGTCTAGACAAATATATGGAGTTTCAAACCGGAAAATCATATCAGTTACCTGTATTAAATGAATTATATATTGCAAGGCTTTAAGTTCTGAGATGAACAGGAAGCGCTTATGCGGGCTTTGATCATACACATGAAAAAATGCTCGATCCTGATTGGCTGAGAGTAGTGTGGTTCAAGTGTAACACCAGTGAAAAAAGTGTAACACAAGTACAAATTGTAATTCTTGATAACGATTGGCTCAAGACTATGAATTTTTTTAAGACACTGATATCACCTAAAAGTGACGAAAAGTTTATGCGAAAACTTCTTTGAATAGCAAAACATACCCTGGGTGTCAGAGGATTTTCTTGCGCGGTTTCCGGCCTCAGTCATGTCTATTGTAACCCGCGCGAAAACAAGCCCTTAAGAAAGATCTTTCGGTACTTCATCCACGCAAATTTGTTTATGTTCATATTATTAATAAGTTATCATACGGTTTTGGCTCGTTCAATTTGCAATTAATTTGCACTTGTGAGGTTTTTCAATGAGCTGAAATTGCACTCACTGATGCAGCTCGTGCATTTTCAGTGTTTTGAAAAACTCACTCGTGCAATCACTTTCAAATTGAGCTCGAAACCATATGTACGTTCCTTTAAATAATTCGAAAACGGCAGGGGGAGTTCTTTTATATTATGAAATTTTGATAAGCGTGATAAGACGCACCTTTTGGCAAAATTTAAATTATTTCTGTAAAAAGGGTTGAGAGTCACCTTAAATTTTCAAATCTTTAAGAGGGCCTAGGCCTATGTGCAGATATCTTTTAACCCAATGCCAAACGTTCCGGCTTATCAAGCTTATCACAAGTCGATAATATGTAAAAACAATAAAATCCACCCGCACCGGTTTTGAATTATAAGCTCATAAAGCTGTAATTTGGGGGGGGGGGGGCGTTAAGTTCTAGCAGGTCTTACTGTCACTATGTTTAACGGCTAGTATTGTGTCACCAATAATTGGACAGTATTGTGGATTCCATAATTGTAGAATCAAGTGATAAAGAGCGGTTACAATGATCCATCACAATCCAATTTCTGGAAATTGTTTTGATCCACCTTAACGAGGTGTTACGAGGTGTTGTTGTTGTTGTGATCTGCAATCAGGCGTTTCGATTTTAGACGAATCGCCCCTCCCCCCCACCTCCAGACCTTGTACCCCCAGACCATGGCCGATATGCTCGAATTCTTTTGTAAGTACGTTGAAAGGTGTGTTCACACTAGTGCCCAGTAAGAATCATTGCCAAGTGCGAACTTAGTCTAAAACTTGCGCCACCAGCTTGGAGTTCTTCGGGAAAAAAGCTGTCGATAAACCACGCGATTACTTTCGAGTTCCTCCTGTAAACGTTCTCGAATGTTTTTCATTACGCCGTGTAAAAGTATGAAAAGCAAGCTTCGTTCTTGAATTTAGCAGGGCACATAGCTATCCACGATGATGACGATACACGATTAACGCAAAAAGAGAATGAAAGTTATAGTTGTCTGAATAGTTTCTATGTTGCTAATATCATTATGAGGGTAAAAATGACAGGTTTATCCCGGTGTGAATATAAATTAGTGGAAGTAGCAAAATGGACACTTGCATGTGATCTCACGTGAATAGTTTCGCTCGAGTAGAGTCAGTTTGCACGTTCAGAGTTGGTCTAAGATCTTGAATAATTCGGCTCCTTCTTGGTGTAGAGGACACAGGATACGTCACAACACAACTCCGCCTCACGAACCTATTGTTTTTTATTGTTGTCCACGTCCTTTTGTCCTTTTGTTACCATTTGTTTTACATCAACTGTGTCTTCTACACCAAATTGGAGCCAGGAAATCGAATTTTGTTGCGACATTTTTACTTTTTTTCAAATGAAAAAAAACAGAAATGATTTCTACTTTTCATAGAATGAAAGATTGGACCTAAAGTTGCCTTTAGGAACATTCTGTGAATTTAAAACATTAAGGTATCGAACTGGAAGTCACAGAAAAAAAAAATCAAATCATACGTTTTCCGCAATTCTGTTGGTTCAACTTGTCACTTTCGAACTCAAGATATCACTTTCAAGTTTTATAATCACACGTTAAAAGTGAAAGATTATTGGTTTTAGTGGCACTTGGGGAAAAAATGTCTTCCATCGGTCATTTTGTCCGGCTCAGAAGTTTTTTTTAGAGTATGTTTTGAAGATTTACACGATGTACTTATAATTCGTTTATACAGATGTCTGGAATGACAGGCTGGAATATGACAAAAAAAATGAACGAGCTTTGATACTTCTGGACTGAGGTCTATGGAATCTTATAATTTGAGTGACGTCATAGGCAAAACGCCAATAAGCAACAAAAACGAAAGATAACAAAGTAATGTAAAGTTATATCAGCCTACTGGGGTCATACTGTTTTTATCACACAAGTAAATGAGCTCGCTACGAGGTTCCTGAGGTTTAGTCGACGCTTTCTTACCAAGACATCGTATATTTGCCTTTATCTTGCCAATTCATTCAGACGAATGAGCTGCCTGAGAGCTGCCTGAGGTTTAGAGAACGTTTTTGTCTCAAAGTGGTAAGCTGTTGTTGTTGACAGATTGCATATTCAGGTATAATATCTGTTGAGTTCTCAGTTCGAATTTCCTCACAAATGTTTTTATTATTGTATTTGGGATTTCCGTCGTTCTTTTGAATTTGATCTTCAGTGTATCTTAAGCGTTTTGGTTATGAAAGCATATACCGGTTGAAAAGTCTTCCAACTTTAAGTATTCGTCACAGTTCTGCAAAACAGACTAAGGAGTTGTTGTCATTTTATTAAGAAGTATATAATCGTTTCTCTACAAGTGATAGACTCTTCATAAGAAGGACAATACAAGTGCTAGTCGACCTGATGTTTGGAGAAATAATTTTTCAAGGTCAAGATGCTGTTGTTTGCCACATAATACAACACTCATCCGATTTTCTTGTTTTGATTAGTGTCTGGCTTCCCGGCAAACCACAGGAAATACAAAATCTAGGATTACCTGCCACGAATGATTAAGTTTTACGTTCATTTTCGTGCGCTAAAAATTCCTAATCGCCATGGTAAATAGTTTTTTTCGTTGCTCAAAACAATTCCATACTTTTGAGCCTAGGGGAGGGGCGGGGGGGTGGGGGGGGGGGACGTCCTCCCAAAATATTCGACCAGACAATTTCTTTCCTAAAAGTTCCAAAAACAATAATTTCAAACTCAAAAAAGGCATCGCACCCCCTCGATACTAATATACTTATGCATAGTGTTTTGGAAGGCCCTTTTAAAGTTTTGATAGCACCCTTTGATGGACTCCAGTCTCTCTAGTAGAGAGAACTTTGTTGTGGGGAGGGAAGCGATCTCTCTCGTTGGGAATAGGAAGTACCCCTTCTGAGCGGAGCCCCTCCCCCTTATATTCTATAAAAATATCATCTCCGCCCCCTGGTCGTTCGACGTTTCTCCACATACAGCTATGTAATCTCTATCTTTGATTAGTTTTCGTTTGCGCTCAAGAATTCAAAGCCAAACAAACTTTTCAAGCATGATAGTTTGCACAGCAAGCGGTTTGGGAAACGCGAAGTTAGGCACGTTAAGAGGAAAGAACAAACCAGTACAGGAAGGTTATCGGTTGGGTTGCATTAGCCAACCCTCGTTTCACCGCCCACCTCGCGCACCACTCACGTTCTCGACGCTTCTAAAAGCCAAAATGCTTTAAACTCTCGTGTAAATGATTTTTTTACCTAAACGATTTTTCACCCTCATAATCCAACCAAAAGAGTGCACGAGTACTTCAGTGTTGGTTCGTCGGTAGCTCTTTTTTAATGACCTTTCTGAAACAACAGCTGTAATCTGCTTAACTGATAATAACAAGAGAAAATTTTTCATAATAATTGGCAAGTGGTATACAAACCTTATCGCTTCTTGTGAATTGAGCAGTCCTTAATTACGTCAGCCTTTCCTGACATGTTCTGTAACATACAACCTTGACTGGTGTGTCGTTCGAAAGATCTCTCAGTCACAGAGAGCAAACAATCTTATTTCGTAGGAAGCGAGTAGAGAAAGGAATGAAAAGAATGAACAGTTTACTTTAATTTGTCTCCTGTTGTCATCTCTTACGCGACCTTACATGGAAAACCGCTACCCATATTTCACAGCTACCTAGGCCTTTTCGAGTTGTGCAAAACATATATTTGGTTTGCATTCATTTTATTTCATTCCCTTATTTACTCTTTTTCTACTTTTCCCTCTTCGAAAACATAAAGTTTTCGCGATATTTTGAATTGATTATATTAGTTTATTTTGGAGGGGTATTAATGTACTGACAATCTCAAACTTCGCACAGCAATGACACGCCGAACAGACGATAAATTTTGTCGTTTCATCTTGACCGCAAGAAAATGCAGCATGCGGCTTTATTTCAACGACTAGGCCTACCGCTGACACTAATCCGTCTCCAAAATGAAGCTTTTCGAAAACGCTTGCTTTTTCGTTTTCGTGTGGATGAAAAAATAGAGCTTTTCGCCAACGATGACGTCACAATGATGATGCGATTTCCTGACCGAGTTTTCTTCAGACCGGTCAGATTGTTGCGTTTTTGAATTACTCCGGTGTAGTGTGAACAGACACCAATTAGCCAACAGACAAATTAGCCAACAAACAAACAATTTAAGTCGGAGATAATTGAGGAGGACGCCACACAGAAGGAACGCGCTGATATATAAGCCAGTCAAAAGCAACTAATAGCGGGCATCTTTGTGGATTACAAACAAACGCAAGACGCGCGCAATATATAGTGCGCCCTTCGGGGTGGACACGAGCCTGGTATGCCGCAGAAGCGTACATAGCTATCCACGATGATAATAAAAATGATAAAAAACACTGAACGTCTTCGACACTAGGTCATCTTCAGTGTAAGTTACTTCACTTATATTGCTCTGAAGATCACTAAGTGTCGAAAAAAAAAATGAAGCCTTGGATCCTAGTGGATCATAGCTGCCGGACCTTATCCCCGGTTTCTGTAGCGTGAAGCGGCTAGGAGTATTCCTACTTCCCCTGGACGGGATGCTAATCCATCGCAGGTAATTCCCCCGCAACTTGTTAGGTTTCCCCAACAATTTGCCGGTTCCCATTTGTACTCCTGGGTGGACAGAGGCACTGTGAGAGTTAAGTGTCTTGCCCAAGAACATAACACAGTGTCCCCAGCCAGGGCTCGAACCCGGACTGCCCTCTCCGGGGACGAGCGCACTAACCGCGAGGCCACCGCGCCTCCCAGTGTCGAAAACGTTCGGTGGTTTTTACTTTTTAACTCCTTTTGCCTTATAAATAGAAATTATAGAAACTTTTAATCCATTTCTGGCCTTCTTTCTGTCGCGCAACACTACGCCCTTTAGAGCGTAGCGTTGTGTGACAGCGTAGGCCGGAACTACCGCTGATCACATTTTGATATAAATTCAACTTATTGTAAAGAGACCCGTGACTTCAAATCAACTATTCAATGACACCGTTTGAAGCAGTCACATATATTGCTAGGAAACTCATTTGATAACATTCAGTTATACAGGCAAGGGAATCCAGGGAAGTGAATCCAGTTTGGCCGATCTGTTTTTTCCCTTTCAAGAGATCAAAGGCAATTTGCTCAATCGACAGTTTCTAACCTCGCGTGTTGTCTTGAAACAGTCTTGGAATCAGGTTCGAATCGTAGGTTATACTGGTTTTATCGCAGTATTCCTCTGGGCCTGAAGATTGTGAAACAATAACCCTGAGAGCTTTCCGAGAGGCTTTGCATTGATATTATAAACTTAAGAAGCTCGACCCTTGTGGAATTCCTGAGATAATGAGCGGGTAATGCGATTATTTGTCATTACTGATGTAACTCGTAGCTGCCATTGCTAAGTTGTATCTTAGCTTCTAGTACGTGCTTGCTTGAACACCCTGTAGCAATATCACACCTTGTTTATGCATATTTCTGCGTTTCAATATATCGGATGGTTATAAATTGACATTATATTGAAACACCGGCGGCCGGACGTAGTTCTTCCGGGGTAGTTCTTCCGGAAACATTGTTCGTTGCGTAACTGTAATGCAAGCTTCGAGCGTTAAAATGCTTAAGATGCTTTGATGAGTATATGGAAACATTTCATGGACTGAGGTCCAGCTTTAGAGACCGTACGAATGGTAAGCCTTTTTTCCGAACTTCTTTTTGTCCGGTAGACATCATTTCTTGTACCGTTTTCGCCTTTACACTCCTCAGAATCTAACGCCGTGACAACATACTATTTAACACTTGCAATTATTTTGATGTTCCAAGGTAGATTTTTCAATGTTTTTTGGTTATCCATACAGGTAAAGGAAAGGTGAATAACGTGTCTTTCTATGTTGCCATTACTTCAGTAGTTCGATTTTATTTCTCTAACCAAACATTTCACTTCATTTCTTTTTTCAAGTCAGTGTATTTCTGTAGCTCTGTGTGTTGTTCTGCACTGCCGATTTTGTCATTCATAAATGAAAACCTTGAAGGTAAATTTAGCAAAAAAGTCAGATCATCAGTCGCTCCAATAGAATTTAAAATAGCACCGATTACAGAGAGTCAGAAGCTTTTGGTGAGCAGAAGTCGAGCAATTGGTAAATGCAACGACCGGAACAAAGTTGACAAGCTGTAGTATAATACACACAGATCTCTTAATTTGATAGGATAGAAATAATTCCATAATTAAGGACAGATGGTAAACGTATTTTTTTTCGGGGTGCAGAAAAACACGAGTAGTGCTATAATTTGTAAACCTGTATGGAATTTTTTCTTTTGTGTGTTTGTGGCATAAATATTCTAGTTACTTTTTCGCTCGTTTCTCTTTATTATTTTCACACAATAGCTTTAATTCATTAATCCGTATGAATGGCAGAAATTGTTGTGGCTAAGGACATTGTTTATCGTTTGTTAATATCATTTTGCTCTGTTTATAAAAGTACATTTACAAAGAAGTCGACATTGTGTGTCTCTGATACTCTGAGCATAAGCATTCCAATTTATTTACTTTTTGTTTTCAATGTGATACTTGCCGGTAAAGATGAATTCGACACGGAACAGCTTTTAAAGTGAAATTTACACAATCGAACATTGTTGCGGAAATTTGAGAAGTAGATGAAAATTAAAATTATGCTCACTTGACCCGTGGTGAGACAACGAGTTTTCGGTTATCAAGATCAAAAGATTTCCGAGGTGAGCTGTCTGTTGTTGAATTCTTTCTCCGGTGGTTCTTCAATTTTAAATGGGCGAAGAAAATGAAATTAACAAACACGCCGGTTGTCTTGTGTTTTTAACCACGCTCCAGCCCCTATTCATATGTTAATGTGTAATCTCACCTTTTAGCCCCTTTTGTGATGTCATGCACAATGTCCAAATTAAGTCGAGAGAGAGATTCGAGGAGTGTACGAACTTTGCAAAAAGTCGGCGATAATGATTGCAAAACTTTTCCTATTTTGCCTGTCTGTAGCTAGGCTTTCATTAGGAGAGCTTTTCTCGCATTTTGATTTATACGATGCGATCCACATTTTGTTCCTAGGAGCGTTAGGGATTTGCTTGAGATTTGTCGAGTGTGGATCATGGCACGCTAACAAGAGGGTCCGATCAAGTCTTCGGTCGCCTACTACTCCTGGTAAAAAGCGTGGATCTGTTTCTTTCGCTGCCGGGACAAAGTTTTATCCCATACAGAGTTACACTCCGGTAGGTTAAGCGTTGTTTCATGGTAGATAAGTGGCGCAGAGAGTTTAATAGATGGCTTAAAGACAGCTATGTCCCCGAGGCATCAACTTTCGTCGACAGCGCACATATCAATTGACAGGAGAAAGTTGTTCGATCTTTGTACACAACCAGCTGGATGTGCATTGAATACAGTGAATATATCCCGGGGCTTGGTGATGCGCTTTGTAAACAGATCTTTCTTCTCTGTTGCAGCTAAACTGGACAATTTTACGGAACGTGAGTTCTCTGCCCACCATGTCAGAAACGTGGAAAGCCCAACGATCTTCTCTTAAGATTTCATTGACAACCGACGACGGCGAAGAACTGACAGAAGGAGAAAGGTAAGCGTGGAATTTTTTTGTCTTCATCTTTGCAAACTTTTCGGATATGTATTCAAGGGCTTGTGTATGGGCGTAAAGTGATAATTTTGGCTTAATAATAGTCGTAGAAGCCGTGAGCATTTGATAACTAGCGTATTTTTGCGGATGCTCCTAGTTGACTTTCATGCAGCTGTTCTTTAACACCATGTTTTACATACAGCCGTATCAGATAATTGCCTCAAGCTTTATGAACACACTGTGGGTTTGTTTACTCACTGTCAAAGATAGTTTTCATGTTCTTGCATCTACCTTTATCTGCGAGTTTATTGCTCAATTCCCAAGTGGAACAGGCGAGGCGAACAAGCTTGCAGTTTGTTTTGCCGCGATGAAATTGAAATTACGCGCGGTTTATTGTGAACTTCTCTCTCCATGCAACAAGGCAGATGAAGAGCGGGTTATGCATCTCATTTCATGGTCGCGCTACAGGGACAACACCGGTCGTTGTCTGAAGGCTATTTCATAGTCTGTTGATCAAATGAGTGCTCAAGTTATTTTTAAAAGAGGCACATTTTCTAGTGCGCAGGAAAGCAAGATCAATTTGTCAGGGATTATATTACTCTTGCGCGCGACGTGAATCGCGAACGAACGGATATCTCAAGATTTCTTTGCCGTTTTTCGCTCGCAATTTGTGAAAGCGCAAATCTCGCTATAAATAATTCGGATGCGTTTGACAAGACTTGTTTTTCATGTGAACAGGTGTGGGAAGGTGTCAAAGATTTGTCGATTCTTTTTGTCTTCTACCTACAGTACTCCAGGTTTGGGATTGATTTTCAATAGGCTTTCTTTCCTTTGTTGAAATCTTCCAAAATAATTTTCGGAATTAGACTATAGTCCAATCATATCATTTTCTCTTGAGGATCCATCAGTGTAAGATGTAATTTCTTCAATGGGGTAATTTGTGCTTAAAATGATTTATGCTTACTAGAAATTTTACTGAAATTTTCCTCTTGCCGGCAATCTCCTTGAACATTTAAGTGTTATCCTGATTTTCTTTTATTTTGAAAAAAGCGATCGTTGTAGCCCAATTTTACTCAGAAGTGTCTGAAATTCATTGATGGCTTGAATTCAAAGGAAAAGGTTTTTGTTTTGGTAATATGAATACTTTCAAATTCAATTTTTGGGTTTTTTCTGCAGTATAGACAGCAATAAAAACTATTGAAATATCTGAGAAGATTGTGCGGTTATAAATATGTTTTATCGTTGATTTACGATTTTGTGGCGAAAAGAAGTTTATGACAACC
>OMLO01004133.1_pt1 | contig 12079 bp, 6 predicted proteins | sample 1674811 | NCBI WGS metagenome assembly OMLO01 (sample SAMN06265003, study PRJEB25207) | coral metagenome | isolation source: Coral host | place: Mexico:La Bocana,Puerto Morelos, Mexico | collected 2008-11-13
GCCACCGACAAAGGAACCAAGTGACTAGCCAGAGAGTATCAGTCGACAACTATATCATAGTTAGCAAAGTTTCACCTTTTTGGTGTTGGTAAGTGGATTGTAATCTTCTTCGAATCTGTAACGTTTCAGCGAGTTGAAAAATTGGGACGCAAATTATCTTGTCTTTCAAAGCAAAGGTTAATGTTATTGAGGCGCATGTTTCTTTTTAAATAAGTTTACAAACGGAGCTAAACAAGGAGGAAAGGACGAACAATTACTTTTATTCAATTTGGAAATTTTTAGGATTAGGAGTCACTAATCTGTAATGATGTCCCAAATTTCGGACTGGGACGAAGCTCGTTGCAAAGAACGACCCTAGCCTATTGAGGATCAGTCATCAAAAGAAACACTGGATTGTGAACTTCGTCGCGAAAGGATTATTTTCCATTCAGTTTCTCCTAAAATAGTTCTACTATCCAAACTTTACTTGGTTATCACGCGAACAGTCAGTTATTGGCAAGGCCTCAATCAGCGTAGTTAGCGAATCTGTGAGAATCAATCCAAATTATTTTCAATAAACACAAACAACAACGCAATCTAGTTATCATTTTTTAAAGTACAACATTAAGAAAATAGTTAATTTCAAAGGAATATCCACCGGTATTTACATTGCTGGTTTCTGTTTTTACATGAAGTGGACTAAGTTTAGCAGAGTTGAAATTTTAGCCTCGCTTTTCTTTTAAAACATACTTGCGCAAAATTTCCAGTCTAAACAAAGTTCAACGAGTTCATAAATCGCAGTCAACGATGCGCCTTTAATTTCCTGTTACATTAAGTCCGCCATCAGTCCAAGCGAAATATGGAAACAGTTTTTTTTTTTGTATCGACTTCATTGTCCAAAAATCAAAGAATGAAACAAATCGCTTCGCTCTCTTCGAATTGCACTTGATCATAAATTGCTTAATCGATACCAATATTATTTTCCTTTTTCCTCACAGTTTTCCTATACGGAAAATGGTTCGCTGCTTCGATTTCCTTGTGCTTATTTGGGCCGCTGGACTTCAGCTGACGTCAACTGATGTAATTGACAAAGCTTATTCAGGAGAGAGTAACGCAGACTTTACGAGGGATGCTGAAGATTTGAAAGATGCTGGAGACAAGCTTTACCAGCAGTCTGATAAAGGATCGCTTGATAAGTTGCAAAAGTTTATTAAAGAAAAGAATTTGGAGGAAGAATGCACCAAGAATGCAACAAATAACACAGAACACCTGCTGAAGGAGGAAGAAGAAAAAGACAAGACCATTCTTAGAAGCAACTATCAAATCTTGCAGCATGGCAAGGGATCTTTGGCGTCAAATAAAGAATGGTTATCAGCAATAAGGAGTGAGATTTGCGTTGGATGTGTGCTGAAAAAAGTTTGTAGTCATCCACCGAAGTTTTTGTCAAAGTATGTTTCTCCCTGCCTCTGAAAAAGCCTGATGGTCAGGTTTCGGGATCTGAATTATTCTTACTTTCAAAGTGCAGTGGTCATGAATCAGAAGTGGGATGGTCCAAAGAGCGATAGCCTAGGCGGCTAATACGAAAGCTTTATATATAATTCAGGAAATAAGCACTGTAAATGAGACCTTCCTCGTCTTTTAATTCCATTTTATAGTGCTCCATTTCTGAGCTTTGGGCCTCATTGCTATTAGTTAGCTACTCTTTGTAGTAGACACAGGCATTTACCATTCGTACAATAGTGTGATCATGAAACCACCACAATTTTTAAACAGGAAAATATCGATTTGAGAATAATGCTTTCTTAGACTTATTTTTTGACCATATTTCTTTCTTTATCGCCGGTTACTATGCTGTGTTGTGTAGATGCAATAAGATTTAGCTCTTCCATTTTTATTTTCAATATTCCCATACCTTGTCCCGGGTATAGGAAATGGCCATGAGGAAGAAGTTAAGACCCCTCTAAATAATATAACTACAGGTCTCTCCCTTCTAGTCGAGCGAGTGGCTAGTAGAGCCTAAATAAATTTAAAATTTAGGCGTGTATAATTTAATCATGCTAATTACTTTTGCAGAGATACCTCAAAGTGTAGGAAGCAGGTACTTCAGTTTACGTCGAAAACCCCAAGTATTAAAAAGAAACCAAAGTGCAACCCGCATGAACGCTTTCGTTCCATTAATGGCACGTGCAATAACGTGAAGAACCCAATGTGGGGGGCTGCCCTAACTGCCTTTGAAAGAATCGAAGGACCAGACTACGCGGACGACATTTCGGAACCCCGCAAATCTTTATCCAACAAACCTCTGCCAAACGCTCGAAACGTCAGTCGGAAAGTACACGACAGCAACGCATATCAAAGCAATCCTAATTCCACGACACTCAGCCATCTGGCAATGATATGGGGACAGTTCCTGGACCACGACACTACGCTTGCACTGGGTACCGGAATCAACTGTGAACTGGACACTAAAGAGCGAGAATGCGTAAATATAGAAATCCCAAAGGATGATGATGTTTTTCGAAAGAGGAAAGTCACATTTATCGAACTTGAGCGAGATTCCCCTTTTAAACCGCCACACTTCTGCTCACTGCGTCCTCGAGAACACGTCAATAAATTGACGGCTTTCGTCGACGGCTCTCAGATCTATGGCTCGGAAGAAGAACTGGCTGAAAATCTTAAGGGAAACGGAGGGATGCTAAGGGACATGCAGCATCCTCACGGGTGCCCCTTTAAGAACCTGTTGCCCAGACAAGACCCTGATGTATTCTGCGTCTCAAAAGACCCGAATAGGCCTTGCTTTCTTTCAGGAGACGAACGTACCAACGAGAATCAGGGTATGGATATGGGCACAAAAGCCCACCTTATGTGGTATAGTATAAACGCCATTTCCAATTACCTAGCATGGCCAATAAGGCAGTGGTTCAGTCTAGTCGGTCAGTCAGTTAACTGCGTCGGTAAATCAGTCATGTCATCGAATATCTTAAATTTTCGTTCTAACAGGCTTGGCGTCGATGCATACTCTTTGGCTTCGCCAACACAATCGTATCGTTGAAGACCTGAGCCTGATAACCGACTGGGACGCGGAAAGAATTTTTCAAGAAACAAGGAAAATAGTTGGTGCTCAACTCCAAGTGATCACCTACAACGAGTTTCTTCCGCTGATTCTAGGGAAACAAACGGTAAAATTTCAAGAAAAAATGGGTTATTTATTAGCAAAATTTTAAGACACTATAACTGTCTTATTTTAAATATCGGCACAGTCGAATTATATCAAATTTAGCTACCAAACTCTTAAACCGAAACTTCTGCAATATCGATATTTATTGAGGTCTACATGGTAGACTTCCCCACATGCTTGGAAACAAAGGAAAAATTGAGGTATAGAAAAACAAATCACGAATATAAGAGTAGTATTAATGGCAGAAATGATTTTCTTACATTACTGAAAAAACGAGGGAAATGAAATTTAAGAGCGCCTGTCAGCTAAAGAGCTCGAGCTTCCTTTAACCACAAACGTATTCTCCATACGTAAGCAAGGTTCGAGACGAGATAATAGCATAAAGACAAGGGACTAATTATTTTGCGCTAGAAGGGTGAATAAATAAAGTGGTTTGTGAAATTTGGTAGAAATATGAGTCATGATTATTGTCAAACAGGTAACTTTATTGTCTCTTCTTTTAGATACAGCATTTTAATCTCAAGCTCTTGGAAGGAAAAACCTTTTTCAAAGGCTACGATAAAAATGTCAACCCATCAATCATTGCAGCTTTTGCAGTGGCAGCTTTTCGCTTTGGACACAGTCTCGTTCAAGAGGAATTCAGAAGATTAACTCAAAGTAGGTTTCAGCACAAATCCTGCTATTTCTGCCCCCGACGGAACTTTCTCCCAATCCCGCTGAAGGATTTTGGCAACCCTTTCTACTTGTACGAGAAATGCGAAGGAGGAATTGACAGTATCGTCAGAGGACTTGTAAAGGATCCAGCGGCAAAAGTGGATGGGTAAGGATGCAAAAATTTACGAGGAGTATACTGATACCGTACAAGGACAAAGCTTAATTTCAGGCAAACAATTGATCGTTGAAGGCATTACAATTTTTTTTCTATACACGTCTTATTTTCTTCCACAACATAAGTTAAACACTTTCTGTTTCCTGCACTTTTTGAGCTGCTTTCATGGAAGCAGAAGAAGGCATTAGACATTTACAAGTAGTAAAGAATTGCTAAATTGTTACTTAACTACTCGTAGTTCTGCAAGCGTGACATTTAAAGTGGAACAACATTTCAAATTGCAATGGCTCATGTGTACATGAGTGAGTCCTGTGTACATGCCAAGCTCAGCTAGATCTCACGATATTCTAAAAGCGATTACGATGACTTAAATCTGTCGCATAAATAGCGGGAAATTTTTGTGCATGGGTTTATATATATATAACGTTCGAAACGTCAGCTTTTTAACTCTTTACGGTGGCCAGTTTACATTTTCAACTTAGCTGATATAACCAAATATATGTATATGTTCCGTGTGTTGTATCGTACATATGCACGTATGCGACCAAGTTTTGACAATGACTGAGTCCATGGGGTGCTGCGCTCTTGTCCATTTCCCTTCGAATGCTCCTACCACAAAACCTAAGGACGAACTTCATCTAAACGTAAGACAAAGTCTCTAGTAAAAAAGTTTCGAAATACTAGACGAATTCCCCAATGATCAAACGCTAAACAAAATGTAATGCCAGGAAAATTATGCGCTTTGTCAATGGCAGTTCTTAGAGTTACAGTTACGGGCTACAGCTATGATGTTGTGAGTTTCTCTTCGAATGCCTCTTTCAACGTAAGCAACGGAGGAACTTTATGCAGTAAAGAGCTTCGAGTACTGCCATGAGGTTCGAAGTGCTTGACGATTTCCTGAATGATCAAAAAGAAAAAAAATCGTTACGGCATCTAGAAAAAGCTGTCCCCAAAGTAAATGTTGTTCTCCCAGCCTTCCACTAGTGTTTCTCTGACTCGAAAGAAGTACACATCTTGTTTTCTAGTTCTTATATTTTTTTTTGTTTGTTTGTTTATTGTTTACTTAGAAAATTTTCCAGTTCTATACAAGAAAACTTGTCCAGAGGTCCCGGTGATCTATCAGACCTTATAAGCATCAATATCCAACGATCACGTGAACGCGGAGTACCCTCTTATCTTACTTTCCGTAACAGTACCGTGTGCAACATGAAAGTAGATATCAACAGCTTTGAAGATCTCAAGAAAGTTGGGTTCAGCAAGAAAGATATTAAAAATCTAAAGCAGCTGTACGAGGATGTCAAAGATATCGACCTTTTTACAGGAGGTATTTTGTAACGTAGTGCGTTATAGTGACATTAAACAAATATCCCCTGTATGGATTTTCTATTTTCTTAAAACCACATTGTTGGTGCTAAAACAATTTCATAGCCAATGGGGCGTTTGAGTTTTTCTTAGTGTTCCAAAACTTGAAAACATAGGAAATTCTTCATAGCGGCTTAGTTTCGGGGATCTTTTTTTTTCGGGAACAAGAATCGCAAGCTGAAAAAGAATGACGCAAGAATTTTGATTTAAAGGGACACAGTCAGCTTTACAACCGCGCTGACCTGAACACAAGATTCCCAACTTTGAAAAAAGTCCACCTCAACCTGAAATCAAAGTTACCGATCGAGTACCTCTCGAATTCCGCTTCAATCCTCGCAGGGTTTTGCTCAATTTTCAATCGTTTACTGAAATACTGTTTTTGAGTATGCTTTTGTTCATCTTATGATATTATTTTATCGTATTTGGTTAAAAACAGTATCGATCTCGTCTCCAAAAGAACATGAAAAGAAGAGATGGGAAACGTGAAGGCGCCGGGCGGAAGAAATCGCCTGCTATAGATAGATAACCTTTATTTTAAAACGATGAGTATTAAAGCTACATGAGCTTGTGGGGTCGTTTGCAAATAACTAATCACTAAGTAACTAATTTGCCATGTGTTTATGCATTGTTTTGGCTCTTTTCTATTGCAAGCTATGTTTTTAGGTCTCCAAGTATTTGCTTTCAAGGGACAAAATATGAAATTAACCGTGAAGATTGTTTACTTGCATTCTGTTGTTTACTTTCACTGTAGGCGCTTTTACAATGACATGGGTCTGGTTCCTAAAGTTAGAAACGGTAAAAGATGTTGAAGGAAATTAGAAAAGCAAAATATGCGATTGAAACCAGAAATGGTCGGCTACTTGTGTTTCTCACCTCGGCGGATTCTTCGACTTCCGAGATATTCGTTGACCTTTGGCTTTCCCTACACACGTTCATGGTATCAATGACATAACTGTTCTTCTAATATGACACGAATACAAGCATTATTTTGACTCGGAAATACGTCAAATCGACAAAGTTTCCTTAGATGCGCATCTCGCTTTCTTTTCCGCGCGCTTCTTGCGAAGAAATGCGCTATGCAAATTAGCTATGAAATGGTATCCAATGCGCATGTGCACCAGGTGACTGTGTCCCTTTAAGAATTTTTGGAACATTTTGACTTTTTTTAGGCCTACTCGAGCCATCCAGTGAATCTACAAAAGGTGGCGTGTTGGGGCCGACGTTCCAGTGCCTCATTGCTGAGCAGTTTCGACGCTTGCGTGTGGGGGATCGGTTCTGGCACGAAAACGAACCAAACGCTTCCTCGCAAACGACCAAAACGGCATTCACGGCCTGTCAGCTGGAGGAGATCAGGAAGACATCCCTGGCAAAAGTAATATGCAGTAACAGCGACTACATCGCTGCCATCCCGAAGCATGTTCTGAGTCTTTTGAAAGAGTTTGTCAGCTGTGATCAGCTGCCTGATGTCAACCTGGAGGCTTGGAAAAGCAGCTTTGTCTGCAAGCCGGAGTAAGCAGGTATTTGCATGCAGCTTTAATGCTTCTCAGCTTTAATGCTCTCGAATGTACTTTTCCCACTTAAATGCCCAAAAATATAAGAACCTCCTTAGCCAAGCAAAATTAAGCAGGTTCTTTTATGCGGGTTTTAGTTAAATTGTAGACAACACTACATATACATTCTGTAACCAGTCGACTAGGCTTATCATAATACAGTTGTGAATAAATACTGCGTATTTAAGGGCCAAACCCATGTTTGTTCATTCCTCTGGTAATCAATATTTCCTTCATAGAAATTAAGACCCCAATTAAGAACGTACTTAGCTGTAATTCCAAATACCTACCTCAAAATACAACAACTTATTTACCAGACTTAAAAAAAGGAGGTTCGTACACGCAGGTTTTTACTTTATTGTCATAGTTACGTCAAGTCAAGAGGGACAGTAAAATGTATTTATTTCTTATGTTATTTTATTTTTGCTTTCTTGCAGATCACCAGCTGGAAAGATAGAAGCAAACAAGACACAACTTGGCGTGATTATAATTAATTAAATGACGAAATGCTCCATACCTTATATATGACAACAGACGACAGTAACTATGAGGAAACATGTAGTTAGGAAGTGAATGTAGGTTGTGCACATTGCCATCAAATAAAAGAAAACAAAACGATGACAAATTGTATTTCTGTCACACTTAGACATCGAGTTCTGACGTCAAAAACATCCAGGAAAAAACTGTAATTGTCTTAAAATCCTTAACTCCTGTTTCTTGCACATTTGGAAAGGTGTAATTAATTTAAAGGAATTGTGGGAATAATGATGATGATGTAAATACTAGTGAAGAGGGCGATGGTGATGATGGTGATGATAAGAATGTGGTTGATGATGATAATGACGACGATAAGGCGAACGCGATAATGATGACTATTATGGTGGCGATAAAGTGAAGACGACGGCAATCATGTCGTCTATTATGATGGTAGTGATGATGATTATGACGATGATGGTGATGGTGATAGTGTTAATGTTGCGGAATGACGAGGAAGATTACGACGGTGAACAGTGAAAGCAAAATGGCCAAGTTTGAGGCCCCTGACATTGAAGAGTAAGTTTCTATGACAATTTTTGGAAAATTTGGAGGATTTTTATGCAAAAATGTCGCTGCAGAGGAACTTTCCATGCGGTGGCTGCGCACGCAAAACGTGCGGCACTCAAAACGGAGCTGTTGACCGAAACGACACGAGCTAATAATCATGTAAGACAAGTATTATCCTACCTGGCGATAATCGACAAACTGTAAGCGAGTTGTCATGCAGGACGCCGGTGACCCATTTTCGTGAATACCGAATGCAATCTCCAGTGACAAAAGTTGACTGATTTCAATACCTTTCCTGTTAACTCACTGTGACATTGAAGCTAGGAGAGCAAAGTGCTTCCCATCTGCCGTAGCCTGATAGGTAATTTCAAATTTCAATACACAAACGCTCAAAGTCCAAATACTCACCTACTCTTGTAGGTAAGAACAAGTGGTTTTTGGTACTTCATAGGGTATTTACCTTTATGGGCATTCAGTCAAAAACGAAGACAAAAAGTAATGATAATAACGGGAGTTAGTATTGTGTGTTTGAATTGGTACCTCATAGAGAAAAAAAAAAATATCAAGGCACCTCCACAAGGCAGAATCTTAGTACCTCTAGTTGTTTTTATATTTCCGACTAGTACCCCGTCCGATTTTTATATTGGAGTTGCCCTCGGGCCTTAAGTTTAGATAAATGAATTAACAGTTATTCGCCCAAAGCAAAGTACATTTCTGAAAATTTACTGACACGAAGTCCGGGTAAATGTCCGCGAATTTTAACTGAGCATAAGACGAATGATCGTTTAAGTATGATTTTTAGAGGCAAATATAAAGAACTACGAAATAACGGATCAACAGTGAGCTACAGACGGGTTGATTGTTTATGTTCTCCTACAGTAACATAAAACGCCATCGTAAATACTCTTTTGCTTTGGCCATTGTAGTTTGGTAACAAATAAAACGCAAACTGCGTTGATAAACACGGCAATGAAACGCATGTTGGATGAGGATGTATGCCGAAACATACGAAACGTCAAGTTAACGAACTTTTTTTCCCAACATTCGTTTCATTGCCATGCTTATCATGGCAGTTTGCGTTTTATTCCTTAACATTAAACGTATATGATATGAAGCAATTCACTTATTGAGTTGGACGGTAAAACAGTCAAGCGATACAAAAAGTATTTAGTATCTATTTCTTTGTTTATTTATTTTATTTATTATGATATTTATTTTCTTGCAGGTCATCAACTGCAGATATAAAATGAAAAACGGCACCCGTTTAAGCGATTATAAAGTAGCAATATAAAGTATAAGTCTTATAGGGTAAGATGTGGAAAGAGATGACAGTTACTATAAGCATTGTAGTTAGAAATACATGCAGGGCAAAATACTGCCAGATAGCAGAAAACACACGGAAATGACAATTTGTCAACCTTAAAAATTAAATTATACGTCAATGAACATTCAAAAATGAGCCTTCCATGTATTATTTAATTTTTTCCTCGCCTACAGTGTTGAAGAAATGGAAGCTTCTCTGGTAGCACTTCCTTCATTTTTGTAACGTGCTTCTTTGGAAGGGTTTAATTAATTTACTGACAGTGTTTTTTCTTTATCCCGTAATCCAATGATGAAGTTCACGATAATGATAATGCTCATGATAATGTCGATGTTAACGAGGAGGGTCGTGATGATGACAATGATAATAATGATGACGATGATAATGATCACGATGGTGTTGATGATTGTGATGGTGATAATAATGATGACAACGATGATGGAGGTCTAGTTTAATGTTATATATTTAATACCTTTTCCGTCTTCCCCTTGTCGTCGGTATATGACTTGATGCGTTGGGCCTAATTGTTTTTTCCATACGTGGGAGAAACCCATTCTACAACGCTATCTTATCTCCGCGCATCTTCAACCTTACTGTCAAATTTGCACTCAGTACTAGGTACTCTTCTCGGTCAGCTGTGTACTTGGGCCAAGTGACAGTTACAGACGTCGATGTGTTTGGATTTCTAATGTTGTAATCAGAATATCACTTTAATAGGAGTCGTTAATGACATTACAAAAATATATCGTTTTATAGTCATTGGAGGTGGAGGTTTTTAATATGAACTTTACTTATTTTCCGATCTTTTAACGTAGAAAAGTAGTGGGTGGATGATTTTTTTTAGTCTATCACTAAAATGATATATGTATATATATATAAAACAATTTCGAAATTAGTTAATTAATGCTATAAATTTTTTCGACTCACGTACAGCTGAACCTTATCGCAAGTCACTTTCAGTGGTTCTGGTTCTTCGTAACTCGCATGATGGACTTGTAAAATCATATCCAGTTATCGCACAAAAAGGAAGGAGTGGCAAGATAAGCCTCTTTCCTTGCAGTCTTTGTTAAAAGAAATCCCAAAACCATTCCACGTTCTTGTAAATAAACTGGCTCTCCAAACCAAGTTCTACGGGGTGGAAACTAAACTCCAAAGACCTTGCCTTTCGTTACGTTAGAGCGAAGCAATACGATCGCGATGGGAGCGTTGGTCACGTTTGCAGTCACAACAAACGAGGCTATGTTTTTAAATGCGTAACTGGGGTCGACAGATTTTTCTCATCGAAATGTTTTTTGTCAAATTAAGATACGTGCAAGGGAATAAATAACTAATGATATTGCTAGCCTCCCGAAGTGAAAGGTCCTAACACTATCTAGCCTATTCACCCTCCGGGGCACAGTTTTAAATCATCCTCCTGGGATCTCTGTCTCCGAAGACCTCGTTCTGGCCTTTATTTTAATTTTTGGGCTATTAACGTCTTTGTCTTTTGTTATATCAGTTTAAGCACAAAATTATTCCAGCTGATCTCCTTGTGTTACACGAACTTTTAATTATTCAAATCCAGCTGTCCGCTAAACAAAAACTCTAATTAATAAGCGCTAATGTTTCCAAAGAAATATACAAGTCGTAGAAATCTCGCTGTTTCAGTGAACAAAAAATCTCACCCCCTTAAAATCGATCAAATTAATAGAATATCTTCATCACGGAGATCAGAGTTTTCTTTGCAGGACAGCGAAAATAACCGTTTCGTTTTCTTACAGGCAACAGCGCAACGATTGAAATCAGTGGATAAGGTCTGTTAGTAACCACCTGACTTATTGTTTAGATTATATTGTTTTTAATCCATCGGAATTCCCTTTGCACTGATTGTCCCGGATAAAATTCCCAGCAAATAACCCAGCTTCGAAAGCGGGCATTGGGCAAACGCGATCATTATGAAGCTCACGACAGCGACACGTTGATATAAAGTTTGTGGGGGTTTCCTTGAAAACAGCGCGTGTACACGCGAAGGTGCGCGTTTTTATATATTACTTACATTATTGGGAAAATGATACCTTAAATGACGAACTTAAATTTCCTTGAAAAAAAGAAACGACCGATGAGCACTGCGAAGGTTTGGAGTAACCTTTATTAATTAATGGTTGATTCAAAAATGTTTTTTTATAAATCCTGGATCATAGATGTTTCGGTGAGCGCTTTGGTCTTTCTCAGTGCGATTTACGGCGAAAAGATGCGGCGAAGTTGACAATAAGGGTAGCCCTTCGAAGATCTATGAAACAGACAGTCAAGACAACAAAACGTTTGAAATAGCAGCGGCCAAACGATCAGCAGACCCTAAACTCCTACAGCATCTAAGGCCGAATTTTACTTATTTCGCCGCGATTGAGCTGACAGTGGTCTTTCTGCAATATTACCCCTCCGTGATGACATTTTTACAGCAAGTCGCTGTCGTGAGCTCCATATGTATATTGCTGATTTTGATGATCGTGGTTGTCTGTTTCTTGTCTCTAGACACTTAGTCAAAGGGGAGTCTTGAAAGTGATGTCATTGTGGTAACCTCTATACACATAAAACGGACACCTCTCTAATCACGCCAACGCTTTGCTGTGATCCCTTCGGTGGACATATCAGAGAGGTCCGTCTGTACACTTTCAGTAATACCTGCAATCAATATACATGTGTCCAATTTCTCAATGCTGATGGTTTTGGTTCTTCCATCCTATTTAAGAGCTCCTGCCGGAGAGCATTGAGAATCGCGCGACAGCGACTATTTTGGCACATTGCTCATATTTTGCCTCAAGATACCCTTTGGTGAA
>OMLO01004134.1_pt1 | contig 12079 bp, 6 predicted proteins | sample 1674811 | NCBI WGS metagenome assembly OMLO01 (sample SAMN06265003, study PRJEB25207) | coral metagenome | isolation source: Coral host | place: Mexico:La Bocana,Puerto Morelos, Mexico | collected 2008-11-13
GAGAACGTGACCAAACAATGGGGCCCGTGTATAATACGCACCGCGAATTTGAAGGTTAGTTTCTCGGAAAAAAAGTGTGCATTATACACGGGTAAATACGGTAGCTCACCAAATCTGCTTTTTTCATCCATTTTTTTTTGTCGACGAAACTTGGCTTCGCGGGAAAATTTTATGCTGAGCGACATTTGCCGCATTCATTTCCATATAAGGTCAAACGCAGGTATAATGGCTGGTAACCGAGATCTAGTGAAACAATCTGAAAGCTAGAATTGCATTAACTGAGGTTGAGAATTTAATAAATAAAATTATTCTGGTACTGATTTTTGTCCACTAAAAGCTAAAATTTCTTAATTTTCTCTCAGATTTCGCCTTAATTAAAAATTATTACATCACACTTTTTAATTGATTTTGCAGGTAGTCTGTCTAGTTCTCAATAGGTCCTTAATGCAGTAAACCTGTCTTTGTTTCATGTAAAATTTCTACAGTTTTGATGCAATGCAGTCTAGTTACCATGGATAATTTCCTGCCATTTACCCATACAACAGATTACCCACACCAGTCAATTTTTGGCAAAAGGAGGAAAAAGAATCAGCAGATTACCTGCACTAGCGGATAACCAGCACACAAAAACAAAAGACAGTAATGCAAATTGTTCGAGAACTCATAAATTTGAAGTGAAGTGAAGTGCGATTTGAAAATACTTTTCGCCATCCTCGTGACAATTTTTCAAGTTCGAAATGACAGTACCCAGTGTGTTAAAGTAAATCAGGCAGATTACCTTGTAAATGGTGAGATTAATATTATTCAATGTTTTAGTTGTGACTCATATTTTTGCTTGCCTCATTCCCAGGCTTTCTCTCCTCTGCCTTCCCATGTCACTGGGAGCCCTGGTTGTGGCTGGTCATGTGATCACCCAGAAGCTGGGTGGTAAAAAAAATCTGTCGGACGGGAGGGGTAGCAGAGTTTTGATTGTTGTTGGGTAAACTTTGTGGGTTTCAAAACCTCAGGGTTTGAAGTTGAATTTTGCCAATGAAGAATGCTACAGTATTTCTACCATTTGTTCACGTATGTTCAAAAACTTCAACAGCCAAATGGAGCAGAAAATGTTCGATGGTTAGTACATGTAAAACATCACATACCGAATCAAAGTGAAACCAGCTCATCAATCTCCTAAATCTTTCTATTTGGAGGTCATTTATGTTCTTCTTTTTGGGTCGCATGGCCAGTTAGCTGAGCTCACTTGCACCCGACTGACTTGATTTACAGCAGTGCAAAATGATTTAGTTTAGATGACATAGGCTATTATAAGCCCAGTTGACATTAAATCTGCCTCAGGTTTATGTAAGTTTATATTTAGAGAGATGTTTAAACACAGTTCCTTGACATTGTCTAGAATTATATTTTACAAAATAAAGTGAACAGTATGCTGTGAGGTTAATTCAGGCAACATGCTATGAGACAGCACAGCAAAACAGTTAAATTACTTCTACCAGCTGAATTGAAATCAAAGTGATACTTTAAATATATTTTGTTTGTCCTGTATGAAGCTTAAAATAGGACTAGGGATCACCGACCAGGGATCACCTTTCTTTTGCTTCATTTAATGCACAAAAGGTATTCATTTACTCTACCCCAGTGGAAAAGTTTGTGTCACAGGTGGTCACATGGCCAGCCACAACCAGTGTCTCTCTCCCGATGAGAAAGAAATGCAGAGGAGAAAGACCCTGAGAACGAGGTTGCATGCAGTCCTGCATGCCTTTGTTTCATCATCTACAGTTCATTTGCATGAAGTCTAAACAACCTTTTCATTACAACTTTATATGAGCACAAAACGTGCATGTAAATTTGACTGAACAATTCCACTTTTTGAAATGATGGGAGCTTTGGCTCTATAATAAGTAACCTCCTTCCTTCCATTTCTTTCATCTTTAGCTACAGTAGTGGTAAGGTACTTTATGGGAGCTTGGTTTAGGCAGAAATCAATTCCTGATCTCTAACCTGGTCTGCGTAAAAATGGGAAAAATTATTGGCCTTGGCATATAATATGACACTTGGCTTGCCACCTTAAGATTGTGTAGATCATTCGATTCCTGGTATGGTTACTTGGTCAGTGGCCCTGTATACTGGCTGCACTTTTGGCCCATTCATCGATATCTGTTTTACAAGCTGAGATGAGATTCTGTATGGCATGAAGGCCTTGGTTATCAACTGGGTTTAGTTTGACGTTCTTGGTCTAAATAAGTAGTTTTTCAAAGGTAAGGTGTATGTCTATGTGCTCTAAGGATAAATTGATGTCCTCTTTGTTTGGCTTTGAGGATGTGTAATATTTTACAGTACATGTCATTACCATTTTACATTTGTTAGTATGCATTTGATAATCACTTTAAGTGATTGAAAAGTGCACTCACAAATAATTATAATCAGTAACATGGTATGGAATGGTTCAGGGCTTGACACTAACTGTTCAACTTCCTAGCCTAGTGGCTAGTGACAACTTAGATGATACTGGCTAGGTCTAATTATAGGTCAGAATTATAAGCAAGACTTAAACATGCTTGCCGAAATTTTCCACTTTGGCGATGGAGATTTTAGACTTACGACTTCTTAAGTGTCTTGTTTCCTTATCAGAAGTCTTTTTCATTTCTTATTACAAACCCTCAAGTATACTCATTATGGAATTCATATTCGTAGGTAATTGAATGATTTCAAGTGCAATTTAGAATAAATAAGGACAAATAAATTTGACTACAAAATAATTGTAGTCTTCCAAAAATTTGAGTGGTTATTCAGTACTTTACGTGACAAATGAATTGTTAAGCTATGTCAACTTTATGGGAAGAAAATTTGGCATGTCAGTTCACTCTAAGTCATGTATGAAACTGAGCAGTTTCTTTTAACTGTGAAAAGCAGTTTTATAGTGAATTTTAGAACAAACTTTCCTGGGAGTTTAATGCAGCTTTCTTAACAACTGCTTTTTGAGTGGTTCAAAAAAAACAAATTGTACTTTATTCAAGCTTTCTTCAAGCTTTCACTGGAGCTACCGGTAAAATCTACCAAGAAATGGTTTTTCTCTGTAACAATGAAGGACATTTATTAACTTCCTCTGGTTGCTTCCTGATTTAAGCTTCTTCAATGGATTTTGTATAGGTTAGATTTGCATTTGTCCCATTTTGTTTGTGAATCTCTAATCTCTAATCTAAACTCTAAGTCTCGCTTTTTCACAAAAATAGAATGCTTGCACCTTTTGTTTTCAAAATTAAGAGATGGTAGGTTCTACGTCTGTTAGGTTCCTTCTTTACGTTTTGCTTTGTACCACCGACAGATTTTTCAAATTTACTTTTAAACTCGGATTTTGTCATGCCATCATGATCGGCTCCAACATATTTCAATTTAGTCAAGCTCAAGTTGTATCCTTTTCCTGGCGGATTTTTTGTGTTTTTCTTACCTTGCACACTTCGCAGTAACTAGTTTAGTACTTTTTGCTGAGCTTGGTGTTTTGCTTTGTTATGAAGTCTTTGTATTAAAATTTAGGTAGAGTCTCAATCTTCATGTATTTTTGTCCACCATTTTGTTTGTCCCAGCTCCATTTTGGAGGAGCTGTCAATCACTTTTAATTTCACTGTTTTGCAATCAATTCACCGTTTTGCACTCAATTTCACTTTTTTGCACTGGTGAAATTGCACTCTTCACTGATTTGGGATTAATTGACATGTTCTCAGCCAATCAGAATGCAGAAATTGTTTCTTATATATTATGAGAAAAACAAAACAATGCGATTTTGCATCTGAAATTGTTTGACACATATTTGCCACACCTTGTGTCACGCTTGACTGGTAACATTAAACACAGCAAACCAATTTATCATCTCAATAGAAATCACCAATGTGGTGTTACAACATGTTATTCATCTCATGATGTGCATTATTTTATCAGGAAGATGTTTTGTTCTATTAACTTCGTAACAAAAAATAACATCTACATGTTGTATACCAACTTTCCAAAAATGCTGTCTGTTTGTTAGCGATTTTTTCCAAGATGTCTTCCTTGAGGAAGAAGGAAACAAGTTCAGCCAATTTAATTGTGTGTACTAGCCAATGTAGCTGGTGGAAATAAAAAACCTACTGGCTTAAACTGAATTTGTACCAGTCTGTGGCTACTGTTAGTGTCAAGCCCTGTGTCAGGTTCAAACATGTGACGGTGGTGTGTTTAGTGTGCTGGATTTGAAAATTTATTATTATTATTATTATTATTATTATTATTATTATTATTATTATTATTATTGTTATTATTATTTTTATTTTTATTTTATTATTATTATTATTACCAGTTATTGTTATAATTATTTTTATATTGTTTTTAAATATTAGTTTTGTAATAGTTGTTGTCGTCATATTCTTAGTAATAGTATGTACTGAAGGTGGCCAAACACAGTTTTCAAGAGCCTATGCCTAATTCACCATTACTTTTAAGCCATTTATGCTTGGGGCCCGTTTTTTGCAAGAGTAAAGGTTAACCACAGAGAACTTTATTCTCGCATCTTGGCCAAGATGTGTGCTGTTGCCATGGCAATGGGGCTGGTTAAAAATAAGGCTTAAAAAATGGTTTTCGTTTATTTAAAAAATCCAGTCATAAGATTTTTTTATCGTTTGCCCACTACGAATTGACATTAAATACCTTCTGTCAACACTAATTTAATACAATTTTGGCATAGGCGATTTTCGTAATTCTTCGTAAATCGTTTTCACTACATGTTCTATATTGTTAAAAATTCCCTATGTCAAAATTCAGAATTTTTGCGATAGATCATTCACGTTGTTTCTGAACTATTGTTTTGCCAAATTTCTTGAAATTCTAACGACTGGATCGTTAGAAATCGGCAGTTTTCTACAAAAGAAATCGGTCTCAATTTTTCGAACAACTGCGCATATGCTGCGTTTAACTGGAAAAGCTAAGAATTTCTGGGTTTTTTGCGTAGTTACCTTTCCTAACATATCATTGTAATTATACAGACTGAAGCCATCAATACACCGCGTTCAATAATAGAGAAAAGTAGCGTAGATAGTGTGGGTTTTGAGTAAATAAAATGATCGCTCTATGGACGACATGTTTGTTTTTGCAATCTTTGTGCGCACACTGAATCGCATCAGCAAAAGCGCGCGCGAAAAATGTGTTCGGCCACCTTAAGATGTCAGTGTTTTAGATTTCTGCAAGCTTGTTCAACAGGTTTTGAAAAATCTATCATTCAGAAACAAGCAATCTCAATGGAATCTACATTCTACATGGACAAGAATGTAAATTGTTTTGAACAGATGCCAGTTTTAAACTCTTCCGCATTTCTTGTCACCTCTACTCCACTTGAACTTAGGCTTCATGTGGACTGCAAGTGTGGCTGATTCTGTCCTCTTGTCTTTAAGCGTTAGGGTTTTGAACATCACTTCTGACATGTCGTACAGTGAACCTTTGAAGAAGCACCAAACCCAAGATGACTGGCTCTATTTTACACTTGAACATACGTTTCTTGTTTTGCCTGGTTTCGAAGATTGCTGTCATATTGTTTATCAACATATCAGTTAAAAATAGAAACCAGCTTATACTGGTAGATTTCAGTCAGCAGCTTTTAGCTACACATGTTAATATTTCACAGCTAGTTTAAGAACCAAGCACAGAAACACAGTCGTCCATATGAAACTTTGCGCACAATTGTCTATGAAAGCTATTTTTACAACGAGGATGTTGGATCATTTTCCTGTGTAACTCTGATAAACAGATTTTCATTTTTAGAAAGCTAAGCAGATTCTTTTTTTACTGTTAATAATAGTACGTTTGACCCCAAGAATATTGCTTTACAGGATCTGAAGGATTATATGCGCCAGGCAGGGGAGGTGACTTTTACTCAATGCCACAGAGATAGAATAGGAGAAGGGTGGGTGTGATTCATGTGTCTTGACAACTTCGTTCCTCTTATTTATTTACTAATAAAACCTTTGGTGAAAATTTTCAGTAATTACAATTGTATGCTAATTCAATTTACAATCACAATATTAAACTGTGTATATTAGTAAAGAAAATTATACTGTTATACAAGTGAGAATCCAATGACTCAAATACTCGCTTCATTTGCTTCTTTAATTTAATGTTACAATTTGGAAACATTTTACATAATGTTGGCATGTACGTGTACAGCTCATTCAAATACCCTATGTCTTATATTCATCTCTTATAATTTTTAGGGTTGTTGAATTTGCCTCCCTCAATGACATGCAAAGAGCGGTCAAACGTCTTGATGGCACTGAGTTGTTAGGGAAGCGCATTAGGCTTTCTGAGGTTTGTTTTCTTACGTAGCACAGAGTAATCAAAAGGTAGGAAGGTTTAAATAGTACACTGGACAGTAGTGTTCTGGATCCAAAGTTTAACTTTAAAGCAATTAATTTTGTGATTTTCTAAAAAGAATGTCTATTTCTCCATAAAAATGTCAGGATCTGAAAATGATGTTTATGAAACTGAAATATCCTAAGAAATTTATTTCTACTTTCAAGAGGTACCCTGCTTCAGAACCAAAACGGAATCGAGCCAGTCAACAGCCCTTTTCTTATCATCTTGCCTTTCAAAGACCAGTAATCTGCCAAATCCGTGCGCAGACAACTAAGCGACCTTGGAAAGAAAATCGATCGTGTATTACAACCAGTTTTCAAAAGTAGGAAAATCTCGGAAAATTTGAAAGTCACGAAAACAAAGCCCTCACTGTTAAACCAACAATTCGTTTTGTACGAATCGAAATGTAATTTCTGCGATTCATATTATATAGGCTTCCCGAGCCGTCACCTCTACCTACACACAATCAAAGGCCAAACAATCGTCATGAGCTATTTGCCATCCTAAGGAAATGCCGCGAAAAGTTCAAGTGCCTTATTTATGAGATGTTCTTAGTAAGGAAAAAAGGACCGACTGTTAACATTTAACGCGGGGGTTCACCTTAAGGCCGTATTTTGGCTGGGTATTATGGTTATGGTTTACGTTTCCAGCAATCAAAAATCTCCCTGAAGTAGAATTTGAAGTTAAAAATTGGTAGACGTACACCAAATCTACGGTGCTTTCGGGGGCGTTCAACTCCCTGTTGGTGTTCCAATATAATTTTTCTTTTAATCCCTTCTTAAACGTGCTAAAATTCCACTTAAAATCACGAATACCCCGCGTTAAAGAGGCTCCATTTCAGCGAAACCGTTTATTTAATTCTGCGCATTCTTCTGTTTCTTTTCTGTCAATTTTGTCCATTCTTTGTTTTCCATCACGCTTCATTCTAATGTTTTTCACACTTTCCTTTCTTTTTTTATGACGTTGCTGAACTGACAATAACTTACATTTGACAGTGGTGACATGTCGCCGAAACGTCATGTTTTTATCTCGCTACTTTTTATCTTCAAATTCTTTACAAAATCTCTCGTTATTAGATTTTCTTTAACTTAATTAAATTCCTCAAATAGAAATTATTTTTTATCGATCACGCAAGGTAGGCTTGCGTTACAGCGTTTGAGAAAGACTTACATTTGGAGTGACGTTTTGCGAATAACATCGTTACGTGTTGGTGGATTTTTTGTCAAGAATTTGACACGACAGCGTGAGAAAGAATTCCAACTTATTTGCCGTCCAAAATGCAATACTGTCAATGTCAGACATTGTTCTTCAAGTCTTTGAACTATTCTTGCCGCTAGATTGGTCTTCCACCTCTCGCTTCGTGCAAGGCCACAATTACGCAAAATCCTTGTTCCAAGTACTTCAGACACTGCTATTTGTCCTTTTTGGAACGTTTCTTGAACTGTTTCTGGGCTCATCTACCAGGAGCTTGTCATTTTCTCGCATTTTCTTGCATAACAGCTTGAAATGACTTGGTTTGGTTTGCCTTGTGGCTCTTCATTGGTTGAATGAAAACTTCATCTTTGATTTTTTAAAGCGCTGACGTATCACAGGAGTATAGTGCTGTTTAGATGATTATCGCTCCATCATTTCATCTTTGTCGAATTCATGAAAAAATCTAGCAACACGTTACGACGTTCTTCGTGCAACAACGCTGATCTAACAGTACGATGTCGATGTAAACCATAATTATTTTTACTCAGAAATCGCAAGATTTAGATACTGTATAAAGCGAGCGTTCTTGCGTGATCTATATGAAAATAACTTTCCATGTGCGGAGTTGAATAAGCTTTAAGACATTCGCGAAATTATTTGCATCGCTCTTTTTCTTTTAATTTTTTTTGTTGCGAAACGTCGATCCAAAATAGTTTTTTTCCAGCGTACTTGGAATGGGCAATGGCAGAGGCTCCTATTTTGTATAGTGTAAATACTTTGTACGCTTAGCCTCAGACTAGGTTTACACTAGACATTTTTCTGGTTTCGTAAATGTTCCCGGATTCATCAATTTTAGAGTGTTCGGATTCGTTGGCGTTACCACTGAAAGGATATTCAGATTCCTAACCGTTTACACACAACGACAACTCCGGGAACATTCACGATGGAATGGTTAACAAGCTGTTTGTTGTCTCGACAACGAGAAACAAAATGTGCCAAAAAGAAGGCTGGGGGTAGGTTGAGACAGTGTGAAGTTTCCTTTCCATCCGCAGAGCAGGCTACTGTTGCCCATCATGTTGCCCCCCCAACAATTGTTCTGGTCTAATCCACAACCGTCGATGTTTTCGATCATGCCATCGTCGTCTCCGATAATTGTGTGGAGGATATCAACATTGTTTGCGTCGACAATTGTGAGAAACATGGCATTTACCCATCATAAAAGTTATTGCCTGGACCTGTAACAGAATAGCGACCGCTATCAATAGTCATCAGTAAGATTTCGACTGGGTCTGCATTACTAGATCCGCCATTAGGGACCTATTAACGACCCTGTAAAAATGTGTTTCTATTTCGCATTTATTGGAGCTACTCAGTGGTGTCTCTCGGTATTAAAACTTGCCCCTGCAGAATATGCTACGAATGCGTTCAGTTCCAATTAGATATACGAAAAATTAGCCGTTGCGACAAACGTTCTCAAGACAACGCAGAATTTAGTCATTTCACATTGCCGTTATGCAGAGGACATCAAAGAAATATACCAATAATTATAACGCACGTGCACAGCCATTGTTTTGCTCGTTAAACCTTTTGTTTGGTGACGTTCTCGTTGCCGCTGTTGTCGTGTTTGGCGCGAGGTCCCAATTTTGGTTCAAGCACATACTCGAAGGATCGCAGGCAGAAAAATATCCGGATTCAATAGAAAATCTTTTACACAGCAAAACTAACCGAATTCAAAAGTGTTCAGATTTAAAATTCGGATTCGTCACGAGAACAATTTCCTCTAGTGAAAGCCTAGTCTCAAGCTTGAGCCACCACAGCTCGCATTCCGCTGACCCTTGACACTTGAAGGTTCAAGGGCTGCGACGCCAATTTCCCTTTCGTAAACGGTCGTTGCCATACCGTCATGAGAAATGGCATCGACCGTTTCAAATGGCAACGACCGTTCTGCCAAAATGGCATCGACCGTTTCAAATGGCAACGACCGTTCTGAGAAATGGCATCGACCGTTTCGAATGGCAACGACCGTATACGAAAGGGAAATTTGCGGCTGCGACAGCTCATCAGCTAGTCTACAGGAATTACACATACGTATTTTTAAAGGTTTATATTTTGTGGAGGGCGGGACTCTGAAGAACCAGTAACCAACTTCACACACTTATGACTATATACTGCACCACCATCCCTGCTCCCTATCATATGAAAGATGCTTTCTAGGACATGCTATTGTTGCTGGATGAGTTAGTAAGGTAATTTTCTGTCCTATTCCACAGAGAAACCGACCCAGAAGATCATCTCGTTCACTATCACCTCGACGTCGTGCAAGGTAGATATTCAATTATACCTTGCAAGCAGTTAAATAGGATGTACTTGTATTTATGAATAACATCGTCCAGTTGTTTTGGATAAATTTCATTGTAATTTTGGTTTTCCACCAAGGTTATCCGTGGGAGTTACTAAGGAAACTACATTGTAGCCCCAAAGGCTTGTCACGCAGGTTATCTTCAACCAGTACATTTTGTACCAGATAACATCCACATTACAGGCGCAATCATAAGTACACGTACAGGTTTTTACAGATTGTTTACCCCTCAAGTCGATTAGTCTCTAGCTGGTTAGTCTCGGGGTTAGTCCCGAAGTCGATTAGCCCCCATTCACCGTAGTAGTAGTAGTCGTTAGTCATTGATTATTTACAAGCCTACAAATAACACTCGGTCATCGGACGATTTCCGGTAAATTTGAGGTTTTGACAAGACAGTCTGTCGGACACTCTGACCGGGCATTTCCGCTAACGAAAAATAATTTAATTGGAAAAATTTGTGGCCGAATATGGAACAAGTCATTTTATACTGCCACACAATACTACGCAAAAACGCTTTGTTATCAGTTTCGTTTTTATTCCATTTCTGAGAAATAAGTTTACCACATGCAATGCGTTGTCTCAAATGTCACGTCAAATTGTAAACATGCTACAGCGCCACTATTCAGGCTACGTATTGACTTACTACGCATTTTAGTATTTAGTCTGAATATCACGTTCGTCTGAAAAACTACTTAAATCTGTGGTCTTGTATGTGGTTACTTGTAGTTTGTTGTCTGCAAGTAAGTCGTAATTTGACCCGACTTAAATATTATGCAAATAAAATGCAACTGAATTCAGTCACTTTCAAAAACTTTAAAACCTTTAAAACGAAACCAAATGTATTTCCAGTCCATATGATCAAAAATCAGTTTTACAGCTCTGTATAGTGTTTTTTTTACGTCTGTGGTCCAATACATTTTGAATTAGTTGAACTGAATTGTAGCCACGACCATTCTAATTCCAATTTTTTTATTCTATTGAACTCGAAATTTTCAGGGGAAACTTGCTTTCAGAAAAGTTTCTGAATGTTATTGTGAATTTTTTTACTGTCCACGCGGGAGATCGTTTCATCGCCTTTCCGGCGGTCTTCCTGAGACGTCGTGGGAAACTTGATACATTGCGGGAAATACAATACACCTGTGATCAAGTTGTAATACAAGTTTGTGTTTCACAATCCACGTGAAAGCATCCTTTGGTTAGCAAATAATGGATTTCCCACAGCTCCAGTGCGACCCACAATCAGATCTGAAATCTCTGAAGGAAAATCTCAACCAACGTTTCATTTAATTGCTGTCCAGCAAGTACGAATAGTGGCGTGTTGAGCGAGACAAAAGCAATCAAAAATCCTTAAATGTCCCAAATTTGTCTTATTTTTTGTCCGACCAGACTGTCTTTGTCAGGTCAAAACTTGTCCTTGGCCTGACAAATGACCTGCTTATAGACAAAAGTTATTTGCAGGCTTGTTGATAGTCATTAGCGTGCTGGTCACCTAAACCTGACCCACTCTTAATTTCGCTTTCCTCCGAGCTTAGGGCAGTCTATATCTGACCACCATTTATCGGTTTTTAAAGCAGATCCAGATCCCGCTCACCAAGGAGGTCACACTCCCCCGCCGCCAGAGGACGCCACTCGCGCTCGCCATTAAATCAGCGAGGCCGCTCCCTATCACCACGTCCAGGTGGCAGTCCGGGACGACGACTCTACTCCAACTAGTTACTGTATTTCAAAATAAACGTACCTACATACATGAATTGTTGTAGGAAACATAGGCAGACGTATAAGGCAGTTTTGTTATTTCTCTAGTTTTCACAACGTGTAAGGTAACCCTATTCGAGTTTGCCATTAAATTACACGTAGGACTATTTTGGTTAACAATTAATTTTATTCACCCTTGTGGAGTCCTTTTAGCATTTTATAGGTAACGTTTTTGTCTGCTCTATTAAACATGACACTTTGCAGTTGTTTTTGCTAGTTTGTGTTTTGACCCTGAAATTATGGCGCTATTTTGTTTGCCTCTAATCTCAGCGGGCGTCGATAAAACCAGAACATGGAACATTCCGGAACATCCCGGAACATCGAATAAGTATGGGTAATCAAATGGTGACGAGTGAAATTAGGAAATAATTTCACGCGCGTTTTGTCAAAATTCTAATA
>OMLO01004135.1_pt1 | contig 12078 bp, 11 predicted proteins | sample 1674811 | NCBI WGS metagenome assembly OMLO01 (sample SAMN06265003, study PRJEB25207) | coral metagenome | isolation source: Coral host | place: Mexico:La Bocana,Puerto Morelos, Mexico | collected 2008-11-13
TTTTTTCAGCATACCATTTTACACCTCGATCTGCTGATGTAATTCTAGTTCAGGCTGAGGCTACAAAATCGTTTGCACTTTCCCTGACATACATGTTGGATCATTTTCATTATTAGCAACATTCCAGAAATGCCTGAGGAGCTCCACTTTTAGCCTTGGCTAAATCTATATATTACTCTTTCCTTACTCTTTGACTGATCCGTACACAGCATCTAAACCATCGAAACTTACCGGGTGACTCGGGTGGAGGTAAATACTGGCGAGCGTTTTCTCCATCCCAGAATTCCGAGTTCTGCACAATTACATTACAACCAAAACAATGTTTAATTAGCTTGTATTGATTCCCATTGGGATTCTCGAGCTCTTTATATACCACTCCCTGTAAATATCACACCACTTGACGCCGACCAGCTCACTCACAGAACACACCCACGAAACTCTGCAACTGCAGAGAGCCAAATAAATGCCCTTTAACAGGACAATGCTTAGTAAAGGAAGGGGTGTACCAGGCCACCATCACCACTGCTGAAAGCAAAGAGACATACGTCGGCCTCATTGCCACAGAATTGATGGCGAAATCACCAAATGTCATTCAAACACGAGAGCAAAAGAAATGACACTGAACTAAGCAAACACCTTTGGCATTGTTTACCTCATCCTCCTCTCCCCCCCCCCCCCCCCCCCCTCTCTACTTTTCAATTGGTGTTAAGGTCATACCTCAGTATTGCACTGCGCATCGCCTACTGCGCACAATTTCACGCGTGATCAGCGCGCGCGCTTTCGAAAATGGCGGCTTTCTCTTTATGGTTACACCTAGCCATAGAAGTAAATCGCCATTTCTTCGAAAACGAGTGTGGTGACCTATAAATTGTTTCTGTTGTTTTGAATTGAATACTAAATTTCTCTCTGTAAAATAAATATGGTCCAATTCTAAGGGTAGAACAAGAAGCAATCGTGGGAAACGTGAATTAAGCAAGTAATCGTGACTATAATCATGGTGCTATTATAAGGATTTATAGGGTACAAACAAGGTGCTGTTGCTCCTAAACGAACATGGGGACCCTTCATTTTTATTTCAAAATTTAAGTTCCTATAATATAAACAATCAATAGGCAAAGTTTGACAAAAATCTCGGTGTAGGTTCTACCTCAGTGTAATGACCTTAAGCTTAACCCAGGCTACATCCGTCTGAAGTTCACTTTGCGCGTTGAACATGACTACTAGCCGGAGCTGACCGATTGGGGCGTTCTCTAACTACTGTCTAGAGGACGTCTACCAGAGCACGTCGTTACGTTCAATGAAGGTACAAGCCTAACGACCTTCTAGCAAGCGTCGTCAGTCGCACATGAAACGGCCCTGAGATGTATAGACGAGTCGTCATTTAACCTCGTAACTCTAGGCCGCTCACATTGTGCGATAATGTTTTGCTTTCTTTGGTCAGCAAAGGGCTTTAGACACATCATTTTAGGGCTTAGACTAGGCATTTGTAGGTGCTTTAGGCGTTATTTGGCCTGAAGTTTCACGTTTGATTTCTAAAAGTAGTTTAAGGTCAAATCTCTCCTGGGGAAAGAGGAAGATGGCCGTTTGTAGACGTGGCCGTCATAGGGAGGTAGGGGTGTCATATGGCACGTGCATGGCACGTGAATATGTTTTAGAATTTTCATCTTTTGAAAAATGCTTAGTGTAGAATGCAAATACGCAACAAAATATATCGATGAAACAGAAGCCAAACAGAAACAGGGACCAACGGCAAGCATTATCTATCACGATTCGCCGTGTTCTGAAATAATGGGGTTCCGTGTGAACCATTTTGTTTTCTGGTGTTCTCGTTGCCATTGCCATCATGGTTTTCTTAAGTTCTCTTACATTAACTGAGTGGGGTCTTTGAATAGATGGGTTTATATATCTCACCTCGAATTTTTTATCGTCATTCTTATACAGGACGAAGTCTCCATGCCCCATGAAATGGAATGGTCTAAACGAAATAAAACAAAAACAAAATTAATAAACGCAAATTATACTACAGTCATTGAGAGTGTAAAGAAAAGCGAATAAAGAGAAGCCTTCATGATACATTGTACATCCAGTGTTAAATAAGTATATCCAGTCGTGAGTCATCATTGTCATGAATGTCAAAACTGCCAATTGTCAGACTTATCACGTAATTGGGTACACTTTAGATACGGCCGTCGATAAAATTCCGGAACATTCCAGAACATCAAAAATTATAATAATTATGAGAAAATTATGCAAAATCACCTAACGAAATAACCTAGAAAGGCGAATAAGTAAAAAGAAAAATACAAATTAACTGGTTTCAGCTCCGAATTTGCAAAAAAGGAGGGAAAATGCGAATGAGTGAGGGCTTGCAACTTTAATCTTCCAAGTAGAGATGTCGAAAGGGAAAGCACAGGCTATATAGTTCCAATTTGCCATTTCTGCCACTTGTTCGCTATCATTTTATTTACGGGAAGGTCCCTTATTTCACCGTGATGCTGATTCGCTTATGGCGAGCGAAAACTGGAGAGGGTATCTGTCCCCGGGGTTGGCTATATTTCTTTCATTCATGGAAAACCAAGATAGTGGCGTTCTTTTCAAGTAGACCGAAAAATATGTGGCTGTAAATGGTTTAACTGTTTATTTCTTTATCCAATTCATTATTTCAAAGATAGACGTATGGCTGGTTTTCACTGTTACGACATCAAAAGTAGAAATCGTAACCATTCAATAAAATAAGAAAAGAAGCTAAGATATGATAGATTATTGATATATAAACAATATTTAGGTCTGTGCGATTACGCGTTATTTGTAAGAGTGCTTCACCCTCGGACGTACAAGGCGTACATCATTTGTTGAAAGACAATTTACTCTAAGGGGCTGAAACTTCCACTAGCTCTTCTTTCATCCCTCGCGGATATTTTCATATGTCAATTGTATGTCAATCATATTTTGATGTTGAATGGCAACCATTTTTTTTACTTTATCATGTACTTGCAGAAATGTACGAAATTGTACATTGCATACGCTTTCTGGTGTGATTTTGCATTCATTTCCGTCCTTTTATTAACTCTTAAGGAAATAGTGAAATCCAAGTTAGCGCTTTCACGATGACAGATCAAATGGCGTCATTTGAAATCATATGACGTAATAACCAACAAAAATGTTTTTATATCGTAGAGCAAGCTCATGGCTATCTAATCAAGGTCAATTTATGACGCTGTGCCTTACCAAAACAAAAATCCAGAGCGGGGGGGGGGGGGGGGGGGGGGGGGGGGGGGGGGGCTCCATGAATCCCCCTTCCCCTCTCTTGTACCACGGTGGGAGGTATGTGTTTGCCTGTACGTTCGAGGGTTCGAGGGTTGAAGAACTTTGTATGGAGAGGCCATGTTGGCTTTCTTATGAGGGGAACCAAACCAAATACAAAATGGAGGTTTTCATACTAAGCGTACGTTATTAATCTACGATCAAGCAATTCAGACTAATTTTATATATTGATTATTTAATTATTTATTTGATTCATTATTTCCTTGATATATTTTAGCATTGTTTGTGCAAGTAGTTATTTTAACAAACGCTATGTTTTGTTTTCTTTATTCTCTTTTATTATTTTTTTCATTTATGAACTTACAATTACTTTTAAATATGGAACCGAACTCCTTTATTTGTCTGGGTTAACTAGAAATATCTTAGAAGTAATCGGTTAACTTTATCTGGGGACGCTGTATCGACTATGTGTGCTACAGTATAAACGAAGACTAAATGATAGACTAAGATATGAATTTTATTAATCTCCAGCTTTCTAGCTATTAAAAAATTCTAAATCCTTGAAATTGATAGCCTAATCGCGCGTGCTTCGGCGGTCCGTATTTTTCCATCCGGACTCCGGTAAAACATCGTAAAATTTAAACAATCAACATAGAGTCAAACAAAGCAGCAAATAAATTCATTTTCGACTTTTCGTAAATATGTGTACGCATGCGTGCACCAGATTTTGAAATGAACGGCTCAGTTTCATTGAAGTTAAACACAAAGTTGCTTTCAAAGTAATACGGTATTCAAGAACTCATGCACAGTTTTTCACAATACGGACCAACAAGGGCAGCAAATTGCATATATCAGAATTACGTAGTGACTTTTAACTCGAGGCTGTCTGGCCAATTTACTCGTGTAACTGAACATGGGGGAGAGTGTCCTCCTCGTGTCCTCCTCCATGTTTATGTGTATCCAAAAATATTCGTAGATTAAGTAATTGGTCTTTTACTCTTTGCGTCACACGGTTGACTTGAAATGCCCCCACCTCCTTTTAAGCAAACAATTTCACAAGTAAAGCCAAACCAATCGTAACTGTTCACATTCGAGCAAAAAGAGTTCGAAAAACCATACGGACGCTCGCTTTCTATGCGGTAAAACGTAGTTAAATCAACAACGACAGCGACGCCAGGAATATATTAAAACTACTAATAGAGTTTATGTCCTTGGGCATAAGCATGTTTTGGGCCCTTTTCAGGCTAAACTGAGTCTGAGCCGGGCCCAGAACATGTTTATGCCCGCGAACATAAACTCTATTGTTTTAGTAAAGCCAATGCTAGACCACTCTTCATTAATTTTCGCGGCCCCTTTTTCTTTCCGCGGAACTTTAATTTCGCGACCTCTTTTTGTTGTTTTATTGCTAAATTTAACTCACGCGAAAAGAAGTGATAATAAGGTATACAGCAGTGTCATAAGCCGATCTTTTCGACTAATCAGAATGACCATGTCTTATATTGACCTCTGGAAATTATACTACAGATAGATACAAATAAGTACATTGAGAATAAAAACGGAATTTTGAAGGACATAGCATTGAAAGCGTACCTGGTAGTGCCAATCTCGGCCATGCCGTGGTAGTGTGGGTCAGTAAAACTTTTGCATTGCTCTACATGACCTTCAAAAACGTTTACCTAAAGTGACAGAAAGCAGAAATGTCACGCTACAGCTTCTTTTTTTTCTGCTCTATTTTGGTAAAAATAACATAAACTTTCAATTTAAATTCAACGGGGCTTCATCCACCCTTCTTTCCCTTTGTATCAAGGTGGGCGTGCCGGAGATTAAAGGATTCTAAATAGTAACGAAGCCCAGCTAAGGGTCACGCGGATATTTAAGTATGTATGAAGTAATCTATTACCAAAAGCAGAGCAATAACTAAATGAATAATTGACAGGCTGATTTTGCAGACGACAATGCTAATGGCCGACACCTGCTGAAAAAGCAAAATTTATATGAGAGTATGTCGAACACGTACAATATACGTGATGTTTTGTTTTTCCGACCGACATTTCGCAGTACTCCAGTTGTCAATAATACAATCTGTCATAGAGGTGCCAAAATTCACCATATTTAAACCTTCTTTAGTGGGACTAACTGGACGTCGATCAGCGCGATATAAAGAATGTGAGACCTCATCTGTTTTTCTTTGCTTTAATTTCTTGAATCTTTTTAACTTCTAAGTCTTTCACTTTTACTCCTTCCTTTACTTTCACTCCTTCTACTGCTTAAGCCTCACCTTTTTACGACTATTTTGCAGAATGCGAAATAGGAGCTTGGTCGATCAGTCGGTCGGTCGATCCTTGGAGCGTAAACTTTTGTTTGTATTTCCGCAGACCAAGGCACAACTTCACTTGACGAAGAAAAAAATGTCGTCGAATGGTTCGGCAAATGTGAAACATAGTGAAGCAATGAGTGATGAGATAGTTACTGTTATGTCAACAGCATGTGGTGCGAGCATTTTCTTATTTGAATTGTTTAAAAAAACCTAGAAAGCATTTGTTGTCCTAGTTACGAAATGAACGCGGGCTCCTGGCAAGCATGGGTTTTAAAAACATGATGCATGCAATACATGAATATCGAGCAAAATAATAAATTATGATAAATGGAAAGCACTTATTAGCTCCATGGGGGGAAGAAAAAGAAAGAAAAAAAGACGTCGGAGGGGAAAAAGAAAAGAAAAAAAAATTCGTGTGTTTGCAACCCCCGAGACTCGAACTCTCGCCCTTCACGCTTCCCCAGCTATACCAACGCACTGAGCTAACTTAACACATAGGTCCGCATATGTGTATGTGTCTAGGCGTTATGCATTATTGTATTGTGGAGTTAGGGCAGTGATTAAGAGGTTTAAATAAGGGACAGAAGAAAGAAATTTATTTTTGCAACAAAGCCAAAATATTTTCATCTTTTTCTTTCTTTTTCTGCTTATACTGATGCATGTATTTCATCACGCAAAATAGTCGTAGCCTCAAACAAGCCTTAGATTATATTATGTACAACTTAATAATAATAAAGTATTATCGTTTCTCTCACGATCGATGTAGTCAGTTAGGATGCCAATCACGACGTTTCGACTGTATACTGTTACTTTTTATCAGGCGATGAGGTCAACTGGTTTGTCACTTTATTATCACTTTACTACCATGAACAACGGCAGTTTTTTTTTTATGACTTATATACAACTTCACAAGACACGAGCTTCGTGCTTATTCTAGCTAGGCCTGGGACGTAAGCTAAGGGTAAACGATACAGTGCAAAACAAAGTACTCCGATGATAATCCTGAACGAATGCATCATGCATGGATCTATCTAAGAAAGGTTGAAGCCAAGGTCAGAAGAACAGCACAAATAATCACACAGGTAGATGTCCGAACACAAAGTTCTAGAATGAAACATTTCAAAACAAACGGAAGAAACGTTTAAGAAATGAGAGTTTCAAATAATTATGTGAATTAACTTTAGCCTGCCAAAACTAAGCTTTGTTATAAACATGATTTCTAAATATTTGGATCCACAACACTTTTGTTTTTAAATTAGTCATCACCCTGCGACGCTAAACTGATTTTAATCGAGATTATGGACCTCTTTATAGTGATTTAAAAGTTGGCATTTCAAGGACTAGCTCCTATTGATCTCAATACGGTATTGAATAGTTCTATAATCTCTTGAGTTCGAGCTCATATTCTCTCCACGTAAATTGCAAGAGAAATACAGCGAACAGAGCCAACATTCTAAATTATGTTCATCAACCTGACTAAAGCTTTCGACCTAATGTGTCGCGACGGTTTGTTCAAGATACTTCCAAAGATTGGCTGTCCACCCAAAGTACTCAGCATCATAAGATCCTTCATGGAATGCATGAGCACGATTCAGTTTGATGGAGAGTTTTGAGTCAAGAGTGGCGTCAAACAAGGGTGTGAACTGGCACCAACCTTCTTCGGCATGTTCTTCGCCATACCGCTGAATCATGCATTCAGCTCTTCAGAGGACGGTGTATATCTCCACTCAAGAGCTGACAGTCGGCTATTTAACCTCTCTAGACTTCGAGCGAAAACCAAGATCAGGAAAGTCCTTATTAGAGATATTTTGCTCGCAAACAATGCTGCCTTGGTTTCCCATCACGAGCAAGGACTCCAAAGACTCATGGACAGATTCCCTGACTCATGGGACCTCTTTGGACTCACCGTCAGTCAGAGGAAAACGCAAATAATGGGTCAACCTACTCCCGAACCTCCCCACATAACAATGAAAGGAGATGAGCTGGAAGTCGTCCACCAGTTCCAGGGCCTAGGTTTCACGGCATCAGATACCCTGTCGCTAGAGGTACAGATTAACAAACACATAGACAAGGCTTCATTTACCCTCTCCAAACTTACCAAGAGAGTACAACCATCTTACCACTCTCACCAAAATGATCGTTTATAAAGCCTGCGTCCTCAGCACACTACTCTACGGCAGTAAGTCCTTGGCTACGTATGCACATCCGGAAAAGACGCTGCAGGTGTTTCACCTTCGATGCCTTCGTCGGTTTCTAGGAATCAAATGGCAGGACAAGATCACAAATAATGACGTTCTCTCCAAGCCTGGTTTACCATCTATGTTTACAATGTGGCGGCAACGTCGCCTGCGCTGGTTAGGGCACGTCCACAGAATGGAAAATGGGAGAATTCCGAAAGATTTCCTGTATGGCGAGTTAGCAGCTGGCACAAGAAACAGAGGTAGACCACAACTTCGCTTTACAAAGATGTTATCGTGAGGGATGTGCGGCATGCAGAATTCAGCCAGGCTCGTGAGAAGCCACAGCAAACAACGGAGCTATCTGGAAGCAGCAAGTAGCAACAGGCTTAGAAGAGGGTGAGGTTGTACTACGTCAACAGAACGACCAAAAGCGAGTCAGACAAAACGCCAGCCACAGCCAGAATGACACAGTAGGGGAGGCATCAGTTTTCACATGCCAGAACTGTAACAGAGAATGCAGATCCAAAAGAAAAAAAAATCAACAGAAGACAATGCTCTTCTGCTTCCTCTCAAGGCGCTATTCCGTAGTCGACGACGACTGAAGAATGCTAACGACGTTATATGAGACGTTATATGGTTGTAAACACGGGGGCGTTCTATGTAGCCTCTCGGTACCGAGATCACGAATTTCAGCTGGATAGACTTCATAGGTTTGTGGTCAGACTCTGCAATAAAACATCGGTCATATAGGTATTAGATGCTCACATCCCTAGACTACAGCTAGGAGCTTTCCCTAAATGTTAACGTAACATGACTCCGTGTCTGTTAAGGCTTTGCTGGTGTAGGCGATTGGCTTCTTATCATGTAATGAGGGAGTTCCAAGACCTGTCGTCGAGGCATTAACCTGGAGGGTAACTTCTTTAGCTAGATCAAAGTACGCCAGTGCGGCTTCTGTGTGATGGCATTCTTGATTGTATTAAAGGCTTCTTGATGCGGGGGACTCCAGTCAAAAACACTATTCTCCTCAACTAGCTCTTGAAGAGGGCGTGCCCGGAGAAGGAGGGGGGGGAGGGGGAGGGCGAGAGTGTCAGTGTGCTGAGACGGAAAATGATTGTGGATTCATTTAGTTTACTAATTCGTAATTAATAATTTCTGTTTAGTAGTAGGGGTGCCATCTGCCTTAAAGCTGATACCTTGCTTAGCTCTGGTTGAAGTTGATGTTTGCCTTTTTAATATTACATTTTCTGGGTAAGCGTCAGTGCAGTAATTCTACATCTAGTCGGCATATCATGAAGACGATGATCGTGCTACTGTTACGTTCTGCCTTTCCAAAAATAACAATGTCATCGGCGATAATTTTAAGGGTGCCCTCGCAACCTTCAAAGGTCTGATATATCTTTACTTGGAGCACGTCCTGCGACATCTTAAAACCAAATGGTATGCGCAGAGATCTGTAGCGACCATATAGGAAAGTGAAAGTGGTTAAAACGCTTGTTTTCTTGTATAACTCAACGTTCAAATAACCACATCTTCCCTCGACAATGGAGAAGTACCTTAGACCGCTTAGCTTTGGGAGAATTTTCTCCAGAGTAGGCAACACGAGATGCTCCCTGTAAATAGCCTTATTTAGATCCTTGGGATCTATATATATTCTAAGCTTACCATTCGGTTTCCTTCGGTAACAACAACACCATCGAAGCAATCCGGGTAGGATCACTAAGCCCTCGTTGCCTTTAATGGGTGTAAATTGTCCACGAGTGCGGTTGACATTTGACGGTGACCGGTTGAGTTCCAGGGATGTTCGCAGCCTAATGATATCTGGTCCATGAGCTTCCGAGCAAAGAAAGTTGCAACTGATCCCCTGCCCTTGAAATCACAATCAATTTAGTATTTCCCATGTTGCATCAGCTTGGTTCATCCCTAAGCAGTGAGCACAGCACTGCACTGCATGTGAGTGAGGAAAAAATTCTTCTGGTGTGAGACTCTCAGATTGCCCAGATTTTTTTTCTGCTGACAATGCAGGAACACACCTTCATATGAAGGGCACTTGTTTTTGTGTTGGAAAGGATGTTCGAGTCCGCAGTTAGGGCATTTTTTGACCTTGTTGTTACTCTCGTCCTCGTCCCCTATTATTCCATGAATACATTCCTTGCCTTCACCATCCAATTCTTTCATTTGTGATGGGATGGCTTCGTAGATCCTGGCGATGCCGATAGCCTCATGTAAGTTTTTAGCCCTTCCCTAGTAAACCTTCCGGTACTTTCTTGTGTTTGATTCCAATGATTGGTTACTCGATAGTCCGCTCCTCCTTGTCACTGAAGCGGCGCTTAGTGACATTATTTCGGCAACGTGTCGGGAAAACGTCGACAGTTCTTTTTTCTTCTCTCTTAGCTGTTCAAGTTGATATCTGGCTTACGTACCCGTGGTTTACGTTCGGCGCTATATGATTCTCAAGCGTGGGTTCGTATCCCACTCGTGATACCATGTCGTAGCAATGAACAGGCAAATCAGGCAAGAAATAGTTCAGAACATAATACTATGAAGAACTAGAACTATATGCAAATACACAAAAGCAAGGGAATAACTTATGCGAATCAGCTCATCACGCATTTAATGTTAATGTGACCAGAAGTGGCTGGTATTGCATAAAGGGGACTGAATATCACATATAGGGCGCAAGAAATGGAACTGCTATGAACAACCTGTGTTTCTTGACTGAATTTTTACAACAAATGTATTAGGATTAAAACAAACAAACAAACAAAAAAATTGTTAGACATAGACATATCAATATTTCCTGGAAAATTCTGTCAAAGGGAAAGGCATTATAAGGCTAACACAATGCAAAGCACTGATTCTTGAGATAAAGCCAGACCACAAGGAGGACTTCGTGCCTAACACCCTGAAATCCTTTTGATGTTTCCAACTTCTCCACGTAGTATAATATTGAGACACAGGTACTGACTGTAGCTCTACTTTATGTTTGCGTTGGCGCAAATTGCGCCTCCTAATCATAAATTTGTTCAAAACTCACAAAAGTAAAAACCCTATTTTAGTACAAGCAAATTCTTACCCAAACAGTACGTGAGGCGCTGTGATTGGTCCAGAAGGCTCCACCTCCATAAAATGTGATCAAAATCACTTTAGTCTCACGGAGATCTTTTCCATGGGCGGTGCAGTTAGGAATAATACCCACCGTAATATTCCTAGTGTATTCCGTCAGAGAGTGTTTAATGCATTGCGCCGGTGGCAAACGTAATCCTGACGGGAGATGAAAGCCAACATCCAGATACTGTCCTGTTATGCGGTCTTTGAAAACGGGAATTGTTGACTTAATCGTAATTTTGTTGTTTTCGTTGTCATTGCAGGATTTAAGATTCAAGGTAGAAGGAGAGACCTGCAAATAACAAACAAGCTTACATGTATTTAAAAGCCTGCGTGCATCATCTAAATAATAAAAATGATCAATATTTAGAGACAAAGCCACGCCCTTTTCATTTAACTATCAAAGCGCAAAGGGCACTTAGAATGTAGCTGGTCAAGTGATGTTATGATACTGGAATCACACAGTTATTTTGGACATCAACAAGGGATAATACTATTACTAAAGTAAGTTACTAAAGTAACAGCACAAGCTACTAGACACCCTTAAAAGCGTTTTTGCGAAGTTCGTAATTTTTCGCACAGTTTTCGCACATTCCAGTGTGTACCCTGCACTTTCTGTCCACACCCTCGAATGAGTCGGTGCCATTGTATTTGTGAGCATGACACCATGTAAACAAAGCACAATTAACAAGGCATCTATTATTCTTTATAACATACCCTTAGGAAAGCGCGCGTTCTGATTGGCTAATACGCTCGATCCATTTGCCCGTGGGTTGCACGCTCGCGTCAGTTTGTTTATCTGTACTTTTTCTCGGCGGAACAAAAACCTCAGAGACGCGGGACCAAACAACAACAACAAACTGGTCTGTATTAGCCTTATAAGGTCAGTAATACAGAGCGGGAAGTTTAGAGAGAATTTTGCAGCGATTTGGCGACAGTAAAATTCTGTACAAGCTCTCATCTTTTAAATTTTTTCGGCGACGAAAGCCATTTAAATGCTTTCGGCGAGCAAGACATATACATGAGAGTCTTAACAATTTTCTGTTTTTATGCATTATTTCTATGATTGTAATGCAAGTTTTTGCCCCCGCAGGGTTTTGGCCCAGAGGCCAAAACCCGAGGAGGCACCCTAGGGGTCCCCGCGTGTATACATACAAGAACAAAGAATATTTGTTGAAAAAGTAAGAAATGTGTTTGTAATGGGGGAAAAAT
>OMLO01004136.1_pt1 | contig 12077 bp, 7 predicted proteins | sample 1674811 | NCBI WGS metagenome assembly OMLO01 (sample SAMN06265003, study PRJEB25207) | coral metagenome | isolation source: Coral host | place: Mexico:La Bocana,Puerto Morelos, Mexico | collected 2008-11-13
AGCGTGACGGATTAGCGTGACGGATTAGTGTGACGGATTAGCGTGACGGATTAGCGTGACGGATTAGTGTGGACGGTTGGCCTAACGGTGGGAAGAAAGCTGCGTTTTCAAATTTCTCCGGTCTTGTGCGGACGGGACCTGAGAAAGGCCGCCACCTCGGCGGAGTGAACAGACGTTTCAAAAGAAACGTTAATGTACATTATTTCATTTCTTTTTCTTTTAGGCCACGTGGAATATGGCAATGCTACAAACTGAGGACATTTTGAAAGCTGTACAGGCTGGAATGAACAAAGAAGACCCTGTTTTTTCCAAGCTTTAACCTTTGTCGAGCGTATAAGCATTTTACTGCCATTACTGATGAAAAGCTTTCCGCATAAGCTTTCAATCTAAATGGCTGATTTGTTTATCAACCTCGTATTATTGGAATCAAATGAAGTGTGTACGTCCATCTATGCACAGGTTGCATAAAATGCTGATAGTTTTTCTGGTTTGCATAATAGAAATATTGGCCTGTTTAAATTAAAGTGGGGAAAAAAAATTACGTCTTTATTGTCTATTCTTTGATTATGAACGGGTGTTCTTCGAAGCACGGCACAGACATTTTTTTTTTAATTCCTTGACTTTTCCTTGATAAAGATAAAATTCTCGCCCGATGTGAGAAACGTCAGTACAGCCGTCTTTTTTACCTTAGCAGTGACTGGTCTAGGCTCGATCACCAGCCGCTGTTCGGGAAAGGGGAGGGACGACCACACACGAGAGAGCGGCGGACATCAAGCCTATGACTGGTCACACTCGTCAGGACATTGTTCAAGCCCCGTCCACTGTACGTCGGTGGAATTTGAAAACGCAACGATCGGCGGTAATTTTGGTTTTGTTCGAGTAAAACTCGGGCAGGAAAATAATTATCGCGATCTTATCTTTTTCGAAACGCTCCGCGTTTTCAAAATGTTTCCGTCAGGTTTGAACTTCGTTTTCGTGACGGATCAATTTGTCATGGTAGGCCAAAGTTCAAATTCTTCTGGTGTGGTGTCGGGCAGGCCCTGAAATGAATCTCCTATAGCCTTTTTCAATTTTCCCCTGACTCAAAAAAAAATTCCATGACCGTGGCTAAAAAGAAAAATCTAAGGCCTCGAAGCTTTATTTCTCCGGTTGGCCTACCGTATCCGTCATGAAAACGCCCGGGGGGGTACTCCCTTATATGGGCTATATAGGTATGTGCGGCCCCAAAGAGTATGGTTTTTCACCGTTTTGGTCATAAATTGGGTATTGATTTTAGCCATTTTGCCGCCATTTTGGTCATAAATAGGGTGTCGATTTTTGCACTCTAGTCTTCAATTTGGTTTTTCTTTTAGAAGAAGCAACTTCTTCATCACACCTTTCCCCTCCCATCCGCGCATTGTCAGTTCCATTACCTCGTTTAACGCCTGCTACGCAGGCTAGAGAGAGCCAGCAACAAGAGGAGTCAGGTCATAAATAGGGTATAAAATTTTTGGTCAGGTCATAAATAGGGTATGGAAAATCGCAGATTTTGGTCATAAATAGGGTAAGGGTTTTGGGAAGCGGGCCGCACACCCCTACCCAAATTTTCTGGGAGTACCCCCCCCCCCGGGTGAAAACGGTACCTTCGTGCCCGGGCTTCGTGCAAACCGGAAGAAGTTGAAAACGCCGGTTTTGCATTTTAACATGTTGGAAACGAAGATTTTCGAAACTGAACTGACTTTGCCGGAGTTTTACTGAAACAAATCCAAAATAACCGAAGAAAATGGTGGTCTTTCACAAGTCGGAGAGCGCACAAACTCCTAATCACGTGAACTTTTCCACAGAAGTAGATGTGCGTTCTTCGCAGAAGCCGAGGGAAAAAATATCTTCTAAAACAGTTCACACCAGGACTCAAGGCAACCCATGAAATGGTCTATTCAGCGCGATAATTTGTTTTTCGCAAGAACTTCGTGAAAGAATTGTGATCCAAAAGAGAGCTTAAAATAATTCCACTCTACACAAAAGGTAGTCGTTTCTGTTGTAATCTCATTATTAAAATGTTTACAAGGTTTCTTGGCGTGGTTAAAAATCTCTCGAAATAAATGAACGCGCAGCACAACTTTAAAATACCAAGAGTTTCAAACTGCTAACAGGTCTCACAAAGTGGTAGTTACAATTCTCTCCTCTTATACAGTTTTGTATAGCTTTAGCTCACAAACTCTTACAATATGACTGGCCAAGGAAAACTGCTTATCTCGATGTTTAGTCAGAGCAAAGTGTTACAGATCGGAATACAGGTAATCTTTGCTCTCTGGATTTCCTCTCCTACGCCTCGCTCATATTGCTAAAGGCTAGAGTGCAGACATGTTGGTGACTGTCGCTAAATTTTACTGCATTCGCATCATCTTCAACCAGGAGGCTTAGATTGAAACGTGTGAGTTAAAAAAGTCGGGTTTTTCATGTTTCTCTGGGCACCATTTAGTCTCTCAAGCGTCACCGCTCTGTACTTAAAGCCTACTTATTTTTATCACCCAGATTTCAGTCGCACACCTCTATGATTGATATAAAACTACATGTATTCAAATAGCAAAAAGGCTAATTCTGTGTGTAATTCTAATTCTGAGCTGGTGAGATCCACCACTTCGTGACAATAATAGACTAAAAATTTCCAATAAGAAGCCCCAAGATTCGCGCTTTCGATTAGTTGTTTTTTCGATGCGCGTATTTTCATCGGGGGAGGGGTTAAGATAAGGGTGCAATATAAGCCCAAAGGCCTATATCTGATGTGGGGGAACGGGATTATTAACGAGGGAGATGTGTGATCCCTCTGATTTGGGGTTCTATTGAAACTTTACGTCATTGTCAGATAGTGTTGGATCTTGGCAGAGCTGTCTCTCTACTAAGATACTGGTTATAAGTAGAAGCATGCCTCTATGGCAATTCTGACATCTTGCCACCATATTTGCAGCTCTTTGACTAGCCCCGAGTCCTCTGCAGGACACACGTTAACATTTGCTATCGCCTGCTCGAAGTGCCTCCATTTAACAAAACCAAGTCTTTCTCTCAATACTTAGGTTGTGTCAGGGCTGTGGCGTATATGTTTTTATATATCTCTTGTAATGAAACTTCAAACTCCTCTCGGTGTGAACGGCCTGTAAACTGAGATTTCTGACTGGACCAGAATGAGTCATTCGATAGAGGGACAGTGACACTGCAAAACAAACATTGAAAATACTCTGTTAACATACATCCTGCAGTATTAAGATAACAGAGTATATAACTTTCCGATGTGGGGCAAAATAGCTAATTCTGTACATTACACTGTGCCAATGAATTATAATTGGAATTACTGTGACTGCCATTTCAATTAAAATATTGACAGCAATTTTTCATGCTTCTGTCCTGTTATTCATTATGACAATGCCATGATGAAATCCATTGTCAATAACAGGACAGACGCATAAAAAAACTGACGTCAATTTGTCTTTTATATCAACGCATTGTCAAATTGTCCGCTCATCGCTCTTTGAAACATATCATAAGTTATAAATTCATGTGTCTGTCCACTTATCGGCAATGTAAATTAGCCAATGACAGCGCAACAATTTCTGCAGTCGTAGTAAAATTGACAATTAATCATTTCTTGAACTTAGTTCTAATTAGAAAGTCGTCCACAAATTACAAGAAAATGTGAAAATTCACCTTAACACAGAAGAACAATGAATTTCCACCTAAGCTTGATGTCAATAACCTCGGAGGCTGAAAATTTGACACAAAAAAAGAATTCCCGTTATTTATGTCTGCCAGTCAAGTCAAGCTACTCATAAGGCTGTTCTTGCCAGTTAAGAGCAAATGTTATTTTGCTGTCTTGGGGGCCAATGGGCAGATCAGATAGTAAGAGTTTTGGAAAACACTTCTTGCCTCCGATTTGCTCTGAGAACAACACAATTCACTTTTATCTAACTAAGTATCTAACTGTGGTCGTCAGGCAAGCAAAACAAGAAAACGAAGCTCGAGACACTCCTGAACTGACGTCACTCATCACCAATCTTTGATTACATGGTCAACTTTTTGGGGCGTGGCCAAAGCGGAAACATTAAAGTTCAGTTTCGGGCGAAGAAGCATTGGAATCCAGTTATTTTGTTAGAGTACTTTTTTACATGTTTAAGAGATCCCAAAACTCCAAAACCCTGTTGGCGGTAAATATAATGTAGGCACTTTAAACAATGGCAAACACTTTTAGACGGTCAAGTTGCATAGTAATTATAGGAACAGTTCAGTGTCCATTGTTAGAGAGTGCATGTACAACCTGCTCTGACAAGTGACTTCAGTTAAATTGTTAGTTTGTGATTACCTTCTATCTAGCCTAGTTCCTAGTGTGGGGTGCTCGGGGTCTTCAAATGATCTATCTAAAGATTCCAGCCTGGCATCGTTTATTTCTGATCTGGAACAAGACATTTCATAGTCAATAACTATGGTCTGTGACATTGATAGATCTTCATGTTCCATTAACTTTGTTAGATGTGCTAACTTTGTTAGTTCCAATACTGTTAGATCACAGGCGGCCCAAGCTTGCAAAACGAGTATCTGTGTACATGCAGCGGCATTGAGGTTACATGACATTAGTGCTACTTGTCGACATATTAATTTCTTGCATGGGAAAAATGGAAAAATGAACGAGAATATATAAAAAAACCCTACCTCTCTTCTGGTGTTTGTTTCCCTATTTCTTGCAAGGTTTCTAGGCCAATATAATGGGCATTTAGGTGGTTTCTTGTTATAAAGAGGAAAAAGCTGTAGAACGAAAGACCACCTAAATGGCCATAAATTGGCCTTGGATTAAGCCTCAGAAACAACTACAGGCTATGACCTAAAATGATCACCTACTCTAGTGTGACCACTTGCAAGCGACTCCCTCCAATATGCAACCACACATTCTTGGCTTTTTGGGATGGTTGATCAGTAAGTTAATGAAGGGTCGAGTGTATGACAATGGTTCAACATAAAAACAGTTCTCACCTTAATTCCTGCAGAGAAAGCAAACTGTCATGGTCGTCATCCTCAGAATCTGACATTTCTACAAAGCTTCTGGAGCTGTATGCCTGCAAGAGATCCAAATGCAAACTATAGTCTATAGACTCTGACTACTACCGGTAAGTCACACACACACACATAAAAAAAATATTTGAAATTTAAACATCAGCAGGTTGGGCTAGAGATGAGGGTTTTAAGACCCTAACCCTAACCCTAACCCTAAGCCATGACACCAATTTTTCCTGCCTGCTTTGACTATCAGGCCGCAGTTGTTTAAAGGGTGGATAATGCTAATCACCCTACATGTATAAATCGCTATCTAATAGATAAGTGTTGGAAAAACAAACTACACTAGCCACCTGATAGTGATTTATCCAATGGACAAGTTTGTCAGCAGTCACTGAAGATGACTTTTGCTCAGGTCGTCAAAACACCAGTCACCAACAACAATTCTTTTCAGAACTACCCTCACCCAGACAATCACACAAACTGTCTATTTTATGTTAACTTTGGACATCACAATGCCATGCTCAGAACAGTATCCCTTTTAGTTAGTGAACAAGTTCAAAAACAATTTAATTACTAACTTACAGGAACAGGAGAATGCCTCCTCACTAGTCTGTCTACACGATCTTGAATCTCTTGACTGGAAGGTGCAATGTACGAGCCATACCCATGGGGTTCGCGTGGAAATAGTCTCCTGCTTCTTGGAATAGGTTCACTGTAAGCCCTTGACTCGTTCAGCAGGTCGTCATCTGGTAGGCGAGCTCTGAATCTAGGCGGCTCAGATGCAAAAGAGGTGTATGCCGGTGTCGAGGTTGTTCTCCGGTGTGGTACATAACCAAACCGATGCTTCAGAAAATCTCTACCATAGACTTTAAGGTATGCTTGGCAGACAATGCAGTCCTTATGAGGAACTCTGCATTCTGGGCAAGGTGCTACACAGAAAAATAAATGATACTGTAGTCAGCATTATAAGTACACAATGTATAATCATTCCTTTTTAATTATATACTGAGTTTATATTCCTAGGATTCTCAAACAGCCAATTTTAAACAACATATACATGTACTTGTTTGGGTCAAGTTAACCAGTTGTTTTGTTTTGTTTTTGCATTTGAGTTCTTTACAGCCAGTCAGTGGATTTGCCAGATGAGTTACTTTCAATTCATGCACCATGATATGAAGGATCTTCATTCCTTTCATCCTGATCTCAGGATCATTCCCACAACTAATAATAACACAACTAATAATAATTATGATAGGTTTTAACTTCATTCTACTTTGCACAACCATCCCCACATAGTTATGTAATCAGTACGCAAAAAAAGACCACTTTTACATAGTCAATAGTTTTGAAGTCTCCAGCTGTAACCTTGATATTCACACAGTCTGTAACAATGTTGTTACCCTTTAAGTGAATAAAATTGTACCAACTACATACATGTTGTCATTAGTTCACCTGTAACATCAAGGGCTAATCAAGCATGCACTCAGCCAAAGCAGATGTTATGGGTTACAGCCCTTATTTATATTAACAGTCCTGATTATTATAACTTTCATTTCCACTTTTCAGCCTTGAGTATTCTTACCAGGGTCTCCTTCCACTGGAACTGCTCTGCTCCTTGTTCTTGATCGCCCAGGGTTTAAAAACTCCCGTCGAGAGATGATCCTTTCATCTGCCTTTCCAGCCTTAAATGGAGGTCTGACAGAAGGTGTGGCTGACTTTGGTCTGCGTGATGGGGATAGCGACCTTGATCTTAAGGTTACTCTCCCAGAATTTTCTGGTCGCCGCGGACATTCGCATATGCAGTGGTACTCTTTAGCATGGAGACTATGGTTATGGTGCCTTGGAGCAGGGGTTAAGACAAGTTCTTCTTCAGTCTCTGAGCTGCTCTCAGTCTGAGAAAGAATGGTAGCAATAATTAGAGCTGTTGATTTTCTTAGTTTGTAGTTCCTATAGTTGAACCCCTTCCACAATGGCAACTTTGGAGGCAGAGGGAAGTCACTGTTTTAGAGAGATGGCCTTTGTAGAAAATTAACTAAAGAGTAAATTACAAAACCTTCTTTCTTCTCAGAGTTAAACATTTTTATCTTACAAATATGCCTAGTGTGGCATGTAAATAAGTAGCACAATCAAAATGTATCAAAAATACAGAAACCAAGTAGAAATGGAGACCAACAATGTACAGTATGGATCACATTAATTTTATGACCACTTCCAACAAAAAATGGGGTGTGATAAACATTAATGTTTGTCACTTGTTGATAACAGCTCTTGGAGAGATGTTATTTAGGCAGTTAGGATGTTATCTTAGTGGCTACTGTCACTGTGGTGAGGTTAAAATAAGAGTGCTGCATCGACTGTTTATTGGAACCAAAAAAGCGGCCATTGTAGAAAGGTGGCCATTAATGGAGGTTCAAGTGTATGTGTATTTGTGATGACATTATAAATAAATTAAATACAACCTCTTGTTCTCAAGATCAATCTAGACCAGATAGAGTTAATAATATTTGAAACGTAAAACTATTTTTACCTCAGAAGCAGATTCAGATTCTTCATCGTGTTGAACGCTGGTGAGCTCAGAATAAGTTCCAGGAACAGTTGTCTCTTGAATTGTAGAATTTGAGGAAAACTCCAACTTTGGATCAATCCCCTTAAATTGGAAACAACACTCAGTATAATAGAGGGGTGATTAACACACAAAATGGTGAAACAACTAAATGGCACCTGGTTGCTTTAAGAACAGCACTCTGGTTAGGCTTAGCCAACTTTAAAGTGGCGAGTTTTCAATAAGTGTACAAGTTTAGAGTTAACCCTCGCAGACACATACATTGACCCTAACTAATCACACTTGCCATTTTGCTATTTTGTGTTTTAAACACACCCATTTAATAGTTAGGTGCAAAATGTCAGGTAAGGTAAAGGTCAAAGTCTCCATTGAGCCATGTGGCCTATAAGGACGGAGCTTATCTCTTATCTATTCCCACCTGAATGGGATTCTAGTCCATCGCAGGGCTACCCCCAGCATTAAGGTCACCAGTACCCTTTTTCTTAATACACCTGGGTGGAGAGAGGTACTATGAGGGCAAAGTGTCTTGCCCAGGAACACAGCACAATGCCTCACCTCCCAAACATAACATCATATGAAAGTTTAATTAATGATGGTAGAAGTGTTAAGTACATTGTACACAATCCATAATGGTTCTTGCACACTTACAGTGAAGTGTACTGTGCGGCTCAGCAATATTTCCCTATCCATACCGTCTTTGCCCGTCAGGGTTGGTGTGGGATATAGAAATTCTCTAGCTGATTGCTCGTAGCGAGCTAAAACTTTTCCTCCTTCCATAAAAAGAAATAAAAAAGAAATAGCAAAGTAGTAATGATAAAATAGAACTTAGACTTAAGCTTGGAAATCAATACAATTATTGCATAACAAAGCAAAGCCTAAAAGTATGTTAGGACTAGATTTTTCAAGTCAGTATTGTATGCCTCTCAGTTCAGAACTATTCTTTAAAGGGTAAAGCTTCTAAATTCTCCCTCACCTTTGGTGGATGTCATAGTCATAGCTGACTACTGTTTAAGTTCAATTTAAAACAACTAGATTATGAGCTTGAGATGTCAATCACACACAGAAATTTAAAGCAAATAATCTAATTATTTCAGTATAAATCATGTAGTTGTTCAAAACTTTATCTGAATCTGCAAAATGCAATCAAGCAGTCATCATTCTGTTCACAAATGCACACTGCAGTGCTACTCACTATCTTAATCCACAACAGACTAGATAGTGAAGCTGGCATAAGCTAATCAGACAATGGCATTCATGATTAGAATTCGAGTAAATTTATTCTAAAACTCATGACATTTTGATGATTGAACTAAACAAGTTGTACTCTCTTCTTTTGTTATCCCTGTTTCTAAGTTATAGAAACAGTCGTGAAACTTTGGCAGAACTCGTAAAAGCTGTGAAAATACTCACATTTTGGCTTGTGTTCCCACAGCATTTCTCATTCTTGCAAAATCACACTCACATTTCTATAACTTGATAGAATTACAGAGCATGTTTTCTATTTCTTAAGTGATGCAAGCTTTAATCAGTTTGACAGTGCAGCTCTTCTAGCTGCATGTGTATATTTTAACTATATATTGGGTATTTTGTCTAGCAAACCAGACAGGTGCAAAAAAAGAGGGGGAAGAAAACTCCAAGCTCTGCCATTATAAAATAGGAAACTCCTGTTCCACTACAAGGAATATACATGTATGGCAATCAGTAGAGAGAATTTGAAGCCAGTATAGCATTTAAATTAAACTTACCCCTGTAAACATCAGAGTACTGTACAAGCTCAAATAACACATGCTCGTCTGCAAAGTGTGAAAAATATGATAAGCAATTGATTATGAAAATAAAGGCTCTCTGATATCTACAAAATTGAAGAAAGATATGGGTTTACCTCAGTCTAAAAACCTGCAAAGTTCTTCTTTGCTTTGTAGCTACTGTTAGGGTTAGGGTCTATCACATTGACTTCTTTGTTTTTTTTTTGTTTTACGTCAGTGGTGAGTATTACAGATTCTTACACCGAGTATGAGCCAAAAATATGTGACAGGTTGTAGGTGGTCAGCACACACTTACCTTCTAGAATACCTATGACATGTGTAGGTTCCCTTGCATTCACAAAAGTCTGCAAAGAACGAAAGGACCTTTGTTAGGAATATGTATGATTGACTCATTGAGCTAATAGATTAAAATACTTATTAATCTTTATTTTAACAACAAAGATTACTACAAAGAAATTATTGAAATGTGAAAGAATTCACAAAAAGTGCTGAAGCACCACTCTAGGAGAAAACCCCAACCTACCCATACAACACTACAAATATATGCAAAAATACAAAAACATATATACAGAAATTCAATAATGAGCTAAAAACGTTGAAACCTTCAACTTAAATTCTACCACAGAGGACGCTACTCTAACAACAAGAGGAAGACGATTCCATTCCTCAACTATTCTATTCATGGAAATAATTTTAAATAAATTTAGTAAAAATAAAAATAAAAAAATAGTAAAATTAAATATGTAATTCCATGTATAATGTTTAATTATTCAAACGCGGAACAGCTGAGCGTCCGAAAATCTTTCATTTTGTTGTCCTCACCCTCTCAAAAAACATCCTTTCGTTCAAAGAAAGAGGAAAAGAAGCGAATACTGATTTCGTTCGCTTCGTCTGTCCCAGAATACAAACCGACAGAAAGAGCATATTTCTGTCGTTTAAATGCCGTGTCCCTGGACAGGTTATCTGTAAAAAAAATCAACAAAAACAACTTTAAACTACAGTAGTTGTAACGGAAAGTTTACCACCGCTGCAAGAATATTCGCAGACATGACCCAGATTTCTTCGCATTTTGAATGAAATTTAGCCTGATAGGGGTCTTACCTGATAGATATCTAATTCTACAGTGCAAGTAAGGGCTTTTCGTGGCATTTTAGAGGACTGAAAGGTGCAAAAACTAACAGAGAAAGTACACAAACTTCGTGAAGATAATTTACACAGCTATCGCTTTGCTGCCAAGGACGCCAAAACGCGGGTAGTAACCAGGCCTCGTGCTAAATTATCAGGACTACCGCTGGCCGAATGCTGATGGCGTCCTCGACCAACTGATCCTAAAATGACTTTATAAACCTTTTCTTTGAAGACAATTGTTTGCTAAAATTCCCTAATAGAGCTCACGATAATACATCACACTTACCAATTTTGTCCTTTCCATCTTTTCCGGCAAATAGTGATCCCCCCCCCTCCCAGTGAGCCCCTGGCATGGGGCCTTATTGCTGACGTCCCTCGGCTCCATCAAGGAACCGTCGAGGGACCTTAATGGCTCTTCCCGCCTTGGATCTTTTTGGCGGTGAAGCAGCCTCTTCAGCTTCTTGCTCCTGAGCCAGTTGTCTCTTTCTTTTCTCATTTCGCCGCACGGTGCAAGGATTACATGCCTATTGAGAATAACAACAATGTAAAGCAGTTAACGTTATGTTAGGCCCTACGCTAGCTGAAGAGCACACTCACTTGGATTGGGGGAAGTCTACTCTAAGAGCTGCTAAGAGAACTTACTCGCAGGCGGGAGGCAAAAACGACTTGTCCCTGGGGGAAGTCCTAGAAAAATTGAAGGTTTTGCGGCCTGCTTCCCTAAATCAATACCTGTTTTGGACCTGCCTTACAATTACAAACTCCACCTTAACAAGAAAGGTATTGCTATTTTAGCGAGTAATTTTGTGAATAATATAGTTCATTGATATAATTCTTACTTGACAACTGTGCCGACATCCAATCTCATTGCCACCTCCAGCGTTCGAATCAGGTCAAATACTCTAATGCCAAAGTGTCGTGGATTTAAAATGGCTAGTTTGAATATTACAAGTCTTCTCAAACATATTGATGAACTTCGCGTTTTTCTAAATGACCAAAACATCGACGTTCTAGCCATAAATGAGACCAGGCTAAATGAGAGCATTTCTGATCAGGATGTGAAAGTCCAGGGTTATGATATAATCCGCCGTGACAGGTCAACAAATGGCAGGTTTGGTGGTGGCGTATGTTTTTATATTCGTTCAAGCATAAGCTATTCTGTCCGTACAGATTTGGACAGTCAGCTCTTGGAAATTATATCAATTGAATTTCGTAAACATAACTCAAAACCCTTTGTTATTACTTCATGGTACAGACCTCCAAATTCACCCCATGAACTTTTCGCGCATGTAAACACATTATTAGGCAAATTAGATTCTGAAAACGTAGAACATTTTCTCCTGGGGGATCTAAATTGTGACATGCAATCCAAAGACAATGCTAATGTGAAAGCTCTTCTAAACATAACAGATATTTATGGATTGGAACAGCTCATTAATGAACCTACCAGAATTACACCTACTACAAGTACTTTAATTGATCTGATTTTCACAAATCGGGCAGAGAATGTGTATTGTTCAGGGGTGTCTCATGTCGCCATAAGTGATCACAGTTTAGTTTATGCATATCGAAAAATTTCAATTCCCACTTTCTCCAAAGGA
>OMLO01004137.1_pt1 | contig 12075 bp, 1 predicted proteins | sample 1674811 | NCBI WGS metagenome assembly OMLO01 (sample SAMN06265003, study PRJEB25207) | coral metagenome | isolation source: Coral host | place: Mexico:La Bocana,Puerto Morelos, Mexico | collected 2008-11-13
CAGCAACTGATCTGCGATTAACAAATGACGATATTTTGTGATAACCGAGTTCAATAATTGATTTATGATTCGACCACATTGTAATTTTTCACCCAAGAGTGTGGTTACAATTACGAGCAGAATGAGCAGAATATTAATTGCAGCAAAACACATTTAGACGGCCATTATTTGTGGGCAGTTATTTGCAAGTAACGTGGTGGGCTCTCGGCCAGTAAAAACACAAAAACACATCAAATGATTATAGCTATTTTTCTTGGAAATCAAGGAAAAGAAATCGCTTTTTAGCCAATCAGATATAAACCTGATCAAATCAATCGCTACTTGCGAGCTTTACAGCAACTGTTTAATTGCTTCCGATTGGTTAATCGTTCTTTTGTTAATGGTAAATTAATGAAGTACAAGTCATGTTCTTACAGTCATAGAAACCCAAATTGATTCGAAATATTAACGAAGTAATATGTTTTACCTTATAAATTGGACGATACTCTGCACACAATAAGCTTGCGCTCAGCTGTTCTTTGTTAGCTCTTTATCGATCTTTTGAAAATCAGCATCTGCCTCCTTAGAGTCTCTTTCCTCTCGTTTTTTAGCAAATGTCTGTTCTGCCGCTGTGGTGCTGCTGGCCTCACGCTTGGTCGTTTCTTTATCCCTGGACGTGCTACGACCACCTCGAGGTCCAGCTTCCTCAGCCTTGCTGTTGCTTACGTTCCTCCCTCCGCGTGGCCCTGTGTTGCTAGCTCCATTATTGGTCCACATGGTACCCTCTGATAAGATGGATCTTCCACCACGAGGACCAGACATAGAGTTAATAACTGCGCTCCTACCTCCTCTAGGCCCATTTTCCACGGCACGTCCTCCACGAGGGCCGTTCGCTGTTTCATAGTAGGCGGCATTACGTCCCCCGCGAGGTCCAGAGATGTCCCTTCCGCCACGTGGCCCACTAAAAAGTCCATACTCCACGCCTCGACCCCCACGGGGACCTGCCTCAAATTCAATATCCCTACCCCCACGTGGCCCTGTTTCATAATAAATAGCCCTTCCTCCCCTTGGGCCAAAATCATAGTATCCCTCACGAGCGTAATCAACGGCGCGACCTCCCCTAGGTCCGAAATCTATTTCCTCTAATGCTCTTCCCCCTCTAGGGCCATAAATGTCTACATAACCCAGGCTTCTACCACCACGGGGTCCATAGATGTACTCAAGGTCTCTCCCCCCACGGGGACCATCGTATTCAACTGACCTTCCCCCTCTTGGGCCATAAACAATATCATACAGAGTCGATCGTCCGCCACGTGGACCCTCGAAGAGAGACCTTCCTCCACGAGGGCCAAGACCGACAGATCGACCACCTCGGGGGCCTAGCACTAATGACCTACCTCCCCTGGGACCGTTTTCAACAGCCCTTCCTCCTCTAGGACCGACATCGACTGCTCTTCCACCACGTGGACCATAGGTTTCCATGGATCTGCCACCACGAGGGCCATATAAGAGGGATCTACCGCCCCTTGGACCATATTCTATTGCCCTACCTCCCCTAGGTCCATAGTCTATAGCTCTTCCACCCCTAGGGCCATATTCTATTGCTCTTCCACCCCGAGGTCCGTAATAAATTTCTCTACCACCCCTGGGACCGTAATCAATTGCTCTACCACCCCGAGGACCAAAATCTACAGCTCTCCCGCCCCGAGGTCCGAATTCGATTGCTCTTCCTCCCCGAGGACCAAAAAATAGAGATCGTCCTCCACGAGGACCGTATTCTATGGCTCTCCCACCTCTTGGGCCAGAATTTACAGCCCTGCCACCCCGTGGACCGAATAACACTGATCTACCTCCCCTGGGACCATCGTTTTCAACTGACCTGACTCTTTCCTCCCTGGGATTTTTGTCTCCCACATCCCTACCTCCTCGTGGGCCCCTGGCAGCAGACTGGGTATCTCTTCCCCCACGGGGTCCACTGGCTTCATCGGAAGAATCTTTTTTCTCAGAGACTGATCGCCCTCCTCTTGGACCTGCATCGGCAGCGGTGTCCCTGCCTCCTCGTGGTCCATTCTCTGTTGTTGATTTTGCGTCTGAGTTTTGTTCTGCTGTTGTAGATCTCTTTGTCTGAGATCCCTCAACAGCTCTTCCTCCCCTTGGTCCATCATTGTTCACAGCTCTACCACCTCGGGGCCCCGTGTTCACGTTCAAAGTTACAGATTTATCTTCTGCAGACCTCCCTCCACGTGGTCCATTGTCGTTCTCCACAGACCTCCCACCACGTGGTCCATTGTCGTTCTCCACAGATCGGCCCCCACGTGGTCCATTGTCTTTCTCCACAGATCTTCCTCCACGTGGTCCAGCTTCACTTTCAGTAGATCTTCCCCCTCGAGGGCCATAGTATACATACCTCCCCCCTCGGGGACCATAGTACACACTCCTACCCCCACGAGGACCATTGAAGTCAAATGAACGTTTGTAGTCTTGGCCATCCCAGCTTTCTCCTTCGTTTTCATAATAGTCCACCGGCGGCTCAAATGGCCCATACCATTCTTCGTAATTGGGGTTCTCAGGATAGTAAAGCTCGTATTGCCGCCCTTCATAATCCCTGGGATACAATGGCCCGTAGTATAACAACTCAGTATTGGCACTGTCTGCCCCATTTGCTTGATTTTCCTGGTTTTCTGCTGATCTCCTTTCCGCTTCTGAAACTCGGTAGGAGTTTTTCACCGATCCAACATTGTTGTAAAATACTTCGTCTCTTTTTGCAACTGTCTTTTTGTGTTCCACACTTTGAGTCACTTGTACGTCGGCAGTTACTTCGCGAAGGAATAAGGCGCAAATGAGGAACGCCAATGCTTCCTTCTTCATGTTGGACCAAAGAGTGAAATTCGTTGTCACTTTACCGACAGCTCTTCCTGATCTCGCTCACCACTTCTCAAGAAATTTTGCGTTTGTCTAGTTGAACAAAGTAAGTTCTTGACGCGTATTTTCGATCAGAAGGCGCCAAAACTTTGAGCAATATAAAATTTTGTCCTTCTGTTTTATATCTTCATTGGTTAAATAATTGATGACCCCTTTATAACGAATTTCATTTCACGCAATGTGACATGTGCGTAACAGTGTCTTACGCTGGCGATAAAACCACAACGACTCGCCACTACTTGATAACGTAGCTCAAAAGCAATCTATATTTCTCTTTGCTATAACTCTCGGAAGACGTATCTACCTTTCTTTCTATTTAAGCTAAAAGCACGAGAAATTTGTAAAGGAAATGAAAATATTAGGATAAAATTTGATATGGGCGCTCTAGTTTTGCACGTACCCATGATCATTTTGCGCCAGATGGGCGAATAATTTTCGGTGGTTTCAATCGTGTTGGTTAACTAAAAAAGGCTATCAGAAGCGATAAGGAAAACTCATTCCTTTTTATTCTTTGATGAAATTCTGCCTCTCTGTTCCTCGTAGAAACCATCAATGTAAAATCTGAAAAAATGTGCTGCTTGTTTTGCTAATGACCAAAACTGTTTTGCAGATTTCAACGTTTTACTAAGAAGCGTTCGAAATACAGCGCTTGATTTTATTGACAAATTGTAACCTCATACTGCGATATAGAATAACATCGTGGCTGATTTATTTACAGCTCCAGGTTCAACAGTTTAATTCAGCTCTCAAAAGGTGAACAATTGAAGTTTAAGAATCTAATGAAGAGGTAATGAATATAATAGAGTTTACAACAATAAGTTATTATCACTAAAGTCAGTGTTGTTGTGTAGAAACTCGGGCCTTTGTAGAAACAACCCGGAATTTTAACATCGATTGATTCAGTCGAAAGGTTCACTATAATGTCTTCGCCTGAAGCACATAATAGTAGCAAATTATTTACACAATTCTTGAATTTTATGCTTGCTTACCCTCTGCATAAAATATGAGACTAAAGTTGTTATTTGGCGGGGAGAGATAGTGCCTAAGAACTGAAAGCCGTCCACCTGAAAATTCGATACCGAGTATGTTCCCAGCTCATATTTCGTGTTGTTCGTCGTCGAACGTTTAACAACCGTCCATACCACTTTCCACTAGGCTTGCTCGTTGACTCGTTGTCAATAAGATTTTCTATTTACCGGAAAACCGTTATGACCGTAAGCCTAGTATTTGTCATTTAAGAACAAATATTGGCAATTAATTTGAATCTTTTCAACCAGCCGACGGTTTATAAACCAGAACATTTGACCTGATGTTTACTTTAATTTGCAGCATTTCATTTGTGTACTTCAGTCTGTGACCCTTCTTTCAAAAGGCCATTGCCACTTGGCTTCTTGACCGATTCTCGATCTTTACACTTTACGAATAAATTTTCTTCAGTTCATCAAAAATTATTTGGTGTTTTTCCCTTATATATAAATCTCTAACTTTTTTCAGTGTTTTTCAACTAATAAAATTTACTTATATATTTGCGGTGACACTATAATGACTTCATAATGAACTTGTTGAAGCGTTTCTTACTGCGCAGGCGTAATCTACTACGTCATTCTTTATAAATCTATTTTCAACAACACCGCTCTTCCTCAACTTATCTCATGGAAAACTGCGTTGCCAAAGTCAAAATCTTCGTCATCACCAACACACTTGCTCCTGTGCGGTCTGGCTACACCTGGACCACCCCGAATGACATCTGCGATTGAAACGACCACAAAACGCAGACGTTATGCGAGGGACAAATTTTCCCACTCGTTCTTGCACGTACTAAAAATGACAATCGCGGTTTTGTAATCAGAAATAACCACAGGAATGTTTTACGTCCACTGGACGTAAATAGTACTATGAATACGCAAAACGCAATTATTTTTATGCTTTTATCGTACCCACTAGCGTTTTACGTCTTAAGCTTTTGTTTGTTAAGTAAGCTTACGCCTTAGTATTTAGAACGCGTTCAAAAATGGGAAAATATTTGTCAGCATTGACAATGTCTTTTATATATACGGCGTTTTTTTAACTTACCACAAACTCCACCGAAACAAGACGATTTTTCTCCGTAGGGTCTTCATAACTTAACAGCTTTTCTTCCATCATCTTTTAATACTCAAGTTCTTGTAAACAGGTTTGGGAACCCTTTTTTTAGAGTTTAACCGGGAAAAAATCGTTCAGTGATTTCCTCTACTAATACTATAGATATTTTGTTAGTGTTAATCATTTTCTTTACAACCGACAAAGCTCCTCATTTTTAGCAGTTCGTTGTAAGAGTAACGTTAAACATGTATTCTGCATTTCTTTCGGGATACCTGATTTAGACTTCAAAAAAAGTTTTGAAAACAGATTTTTTCGGTACAACTGCGCACTTCCCAAACTTCAATTGACCATCGAAGCTAGTATTTATTAGAAAACGAGAACTGGAGATTTGTTTTCTTAAGCATCCTTCATCTTTATAAGCTTACGCTATGGATTAAATAACTTACAACTGACAGAAAGGGGAAATAATTTAAACTTGGACAGTAATTTCAACAGTGACATCCGTGAAAGGGGACGATTCAAGTCGTCACGGGCCCGGTGGTCTCTTCTCAGCGAGTTGGTACGTTTGATAAAAAGCGACCAGTGTTAAAATGACAAATGTCCGTTTAAAAAAAAGACGCCTAAATGCTTTATTTCATGAACAGCTGAAAAACTCATACGGCCACAGTTTCAAGACACAAAAGAACTGGATTTAATATCTGGAATAACTGTCCGCGATAGCGATTAGAAACTGTGTATTTCTGTATTAATCTTCAGGTTAAATTGACCTTTTTTCAGTTCTTGTTTTCTTAAAGGCGTCACTGCGATTTTTCGTCACTTCGAGGTTTCTAGAGTTATAGAAACACGATTCAGCCCATTAAAGAAAGCATTTCCAGCTTTGCGCATAAAAATGACGAGTTCCTGCGATTTATAATTTTATGGTATTTTCCTTTCTGTGGCATCTGTCACTCACAAAAGTAGAGCGTAAAACGAAAAATAGAATGACACCAGGAGCTTAAACTCGGCTCGATTGCCCTAGAAATGCTCATTTTACTTTGATCGTACAAAAGTTAACAGATACTGATAGGGCCTGTTGATATGGAGAAGAGTAGTCTCTAGTAATAGGGTTACCCTCCTTCCGAGCCATCTTTTACCAACGTTTATATGAAAAAGTTGTTGCTACTGACTAAGCCGAAAATTGGTTCTTTCCAGTTTGCGCGCTTTATGTGCCCCGAAGATCGCCCGAAAGTGTTCCCATTCTAGCCCGCATGGCCTCCGAGCCTACATCTTAAAACGAGTAGCACTGGGGACTAGAATGAAGTGTTCCTCGTAAAAGGAATTTTATGGAAAAATGGTTGGTCACTCTAGGGTCACTTTACCTTCAAATCGAGTGAATCTTCATTCAGAGGCATCCTGACCCCAAATCGAGACAACGTTTTGATGCCTCAAATGGGCATTTCGTTGACATAAATAACGAAATGTGTCACTATACCTTTCAATAACAGGTTAACCTAGTTCAATGGTATTTTTGGCTGCAGACAATCATAATTAAAAACCAAAAAAGTTTAGAAAAAAACGTAAAGGAAAAGGTCCGCTAAGATGTTGACGGAAGTCAGTGAAATACCGCACTGTTAATTAAGTACAGTTCGCGTGTTATTGAGAGTGACCATCTCTATACTGACTAGGGGCGATTTTTCTCTATAAACAGGCCCAGGGTAATTTAAGTATTTTTGAATGCATGTAAGAACTTTCTTAACTGTGTACCAAGTTCAAATTACATTTTGTCCAAACAAAGCAGCAGAACCCACAAGGAATTTCCAAAACTATGACTTTTAAATAAAGGACGTGCGGATAACTTCCCATGACAACGTATTTATCAGGCATATCTGTTTCTTCTTTTTGCCATAATTGTATTTTAACTAGTCCTTTCACCCTCAAGAAATTCATGTTGAAAAGTTACCCACAAAAAAAGAAGCTGGAGGTAAAACCATTTTGCAAACTATCGAGAAAACAAACTGCACCACATAGAAGTAAGGTGTAACACATTAATTTTTATCAGAATGATCACACACACTCGAGGTCATTATTCATATATTTGACAGAATTAAACATTGAAACTACAGTTCCTTCCATTATGACAGACTTGAAAGCCAACCTTGTACAGCATAATACACACTACTAGTAAAGACAGTAAGACTATTGATCCAGGACTCTTGGAGAACTGAGTGACAGGGTAAAAGTACACCTTCTTCATATTTTGAAATTCTGACATCTTTTAGATTATATTTAAATACTAGATTTTATAATTCAATTGTTGCCTTTGGCTAACAATAAAAGAAGGCTAATGTATTTGCCCTGATGCATGCAGCTGCTACTTTCAAAGAACATGTACGACTCTTATTGTACTTATATTCATTAACTGACTGCCGGGCTAACTAATCGACTGACCAACTAGCTATTTGATTGGTCTCAATAGTTAGATTAATTTTATGAATCCTACATGTGCAAATGACCTTTATGTGTAGAAGTCTGCACTTCCTTAAGCACAGGAACCAGACTGTTGACACGAGAATTGCAAATAAATAAAATATGACATTTAATTGTGTATAAATACTTTGGGTGTAATGTGGTGTACCATAGAACCCTGCCTCTTGGCGACTCAGTTACATGTATGATGTCACCTCAATATTACGGCCACTTTTAAGTGTCCTTAACAAAAGCTCAGTGAGCCATTTTCTTATCTAAAAAACCCACTTAATAGAGCCACATGGTTAATAAACCAGATTATCGAGGCCCATTGGTGGCCGCATTAATGGGGTTCCACTGTACATGTGTCACAGGATACCCTCTCTGAAAATGCTACCGTACAACAAAATGCCACTATTTTTATCTGTCAAAGTATATGTATCTTTACGGGTGGGTGTACTTGAAGAGATATCAATTAAAACATGCTCTCATTTCTGTTTTTAGGCACCATTTCTGCTGCTAACTTAAGTCTAGCCTACAAGCCCAAGCTTCTTTTCAGGACAGTGTCTGGTAATCAAGCCTATTCCATTTCAAGTTGTATCTTTATGTACTGCTTTGTACATCATGGATCATTTTCAAGAATATTTACAACATGTCAAAATATTAAGTTACAGTTAATAAATTTCAATAAAATTATGCTCTTTGCATATACTACTCATACCTAATATTGTCAATGTATTATTAATAATCAATAAATATATATTACAATTCATTATAAATCGAAGCCAGCATAGGCTAATCCCACTACAACCATGTACAGCAACAATAGAAATCCTACAAGAATCCACCATACACTATATTCACCTGCAATATGATTTCAAACATGGTATTGTTAGTTTTTACAGAAATACTTACAGACAGACAGATGGATGAACAAAATTAATAAGCATTAAATTAAAACAACTATTACCCATAGTTCCTAATAAAATAAATTATTGCTCTGTCCTGATATACCTTGTTAAACTGTAGGCAACAATAGAAAACCCATACCTCTTCTTTTGAGTGTGGTAACTTTACAGGTGTTATCAGCAGATATACTGAGCACTGCAAACTCATTGCGAAGCTGGTTGTTTACTAGTTGGGAGTCAGGAAGAAATGCCAGTCCTGTTACAAAGATGTTATGGACACCCTTAAGTGTTACCAGGGGCTGCAGAGAAACAATGTACATCTGTTAGATACATGTACATGCATCGTTAATCATATTTAGCAAGGAGCTATGACATCTTCTCTGATAATGAAAATATTTTCATTTTACTCTTAACTAATATCCCTTACATTGGAATCTATGACAAGAAAATCAGTAGTTACATAAAATAATTTGTCTGGTTAAAATTTTTATGTAGCAAGTTACATTGCCATAATGATTGCTTTTAAAGGTTTGCATAACAGTGAGGCTAAATAAGGGGGAGATAGGGGATGAGTGAAGGAGTTGGCTCCAAGGATGAGTACTGCTACATGTATGTATTGTCAGATTTTACATTTGGTAGCTTCCTATGAATTTATTCAGTGTTCTCAGTTGAATCTACAGTCCTTTACATCCATATTATGCATTATGCTGTAAAGAAATTCAGTTAACCACTTTTTTCGAAGGTGTAATTTGACAAAGTGGTAAACCATCAGTTCAAGATGACAAACTTACATTCATACACTTCAAAGTGGCAAAAGTTCCAGCTGTCCCCTAGATTTTGTTAGAAAGTTTTGGGCATGTCTTAAAACAAAATTTATGACTTACATGTTAAGTTTAAAGACATACAGTGTACCCAAAGGTAACTGATCAAAGCAGCTACCTTGTATGGTTCCGTAATTAATTTACAATCTAGGGTGACTAACCGCAAGACTCCATGCTATATAGACTGAAATGTCTCCTTCAGCTGTCCCAACTCCAACAAATGTGCCATTTCCACTAAGGAAATAATTAAACAGCAGTATGCAAGTCAGTGGCTAAATGTATACTAAGTTGCTATGTATATTGCTTGGGCTGATCCCGGCTATTACTAGTAATGGGTGATTTGGTTCTAATGTAAAATATAATGATCAAGCTAAGCCACCCCCCCCCCCCCCCCCCCAAGGGGTTATTTACTTTTAGTAGCTTAAAAATATTTAAATGGCAAATGCATATATTGGAGGACACATACTTCTCACCATTAAACTGTCATTGTTGAATGGAGCTAATTTTTGGGGATAATTTAGTTTTATCAACTGGGTTGATAATGTAAACTGACCACTGTAAAAAGAGTCGAAAGCTGATGTTTCGAGCGTTAGTGCTTTGTCGGAATCAAATCCAAATGTTAGCTTTTGAAGCTCTTTAGAGTGGCCAATTCATATTATCAACCCAGTTGATAAAACAAAATTATCTTGTAATAATCCCCACTGATGCAGTACTGCAGTTTCTTGAGAACGTACCCTTTTATTAATTTTTGCCAAACTTTACCAAATTCTGATCTGCATTAACAACTATTGAAAACCAGTATGTACAGTAGTTGAAGATTTCCTTATTCTCATATCCTGTCATGTCCTGCTTCATAATTCAATGATAATGTACTTGGAGAAGTTACAACTATATACTGCATGTATGTACCTGATAGCCATTTGTGTAAGAGGTTCTATTCCTGCAGGCTGACTCAGTTTTGGCAGCCATTTTGAACAGTCCCATTTGACTAAGTATGAAGGTGTTGGAGACTTTCTATTGAACTTGGATGGCACATTTATTGTATAAAGACTCACTTCTTTTTTCTCATCAGTAGCAAATCTGTGAGGAGAAATTGACAAATTTGCTGTCATTTTGCTCAAGGAAGGAATCAGTGCCTAGGTCAGCTGAAGGAATCTTTCCTAAACATAAAGTAAATTTACAGTGTAGGATGGCTTAACAGTACTACCTCTTTGTGTTGTGCAACTATGCTTGTAGGTGAATTTACATATAGTTCTGACTACGAGTGTTCTACCAAGTCCTTAACTATCAATACAGTGAATTAATCAACTGGGCAGAGACAAGTGTCATTATTATAGAGTTGTCTGATAAAGGTACAATGACAAGTAGAGATTAAATGAGTGCTGGTTCTCTGGGTAAAAGTACACTGTTTGTTATATAATATAGATGGAGGAGATGGTAAGAAGGGGTTTGACAGTACTTACAGCTTCCTGGACAATTTTTACCAAACTTAAAAAGGTATAAAGATCCTGCAGTATTTCTAACTCCCTAAAACAAGTTACTGTGAAACTCAGAAAATTATAAACAAAAATATTTACAGCATTATTGTGTAGCCAAAAAAAGCTAATTAGGTTTGAGAAAACTAAACTGCAAGCGGCAACGGTAAGTAGCACTGTTGAGGTTTTGAGATTTCCTCCAGTGTCCTGAATTTTATTGTGATTGGTCAGTACATAATTGACCCGTAAGAATTAAAGTGTTCACAGTTTTCCAAGTTTCAGAACTTGTTTTCATTCTGATTACTCAAGAAATAGAATGCCAAACACAGTTCAAAGTCAGGATTTCAGGAATTCAATGAAAAAGTACTATTTAGACCTATTAGTATGTGAAATTGTTGTTATGGTTTTCTTTTCTTTCCCAATAGTTTAGTACTTTTTTAACTAAAAGTACACCCTACCTGCAGGCTCTCACTCTAAAGAAATTAGCCTGGTTATTGACTGAAAAATAGAGCTGAAATTGTTTTTTGCCTTCTTCTAGTCTCCATACGTATGCTGTTGTATCTCTAGAGCATGTTACAAACTGAAAAAAAAATTATTTAATGAAGTAAATAATAACATAAGAAATAATTGTTATTAATATTAATTTTAGGTCAAAATGAGTTTGAATCAAATGTACAGTTACATGTACTGTAATTTGGTTTCTAGTTTTCTTTGTCTTGGGGTTTTAGTTATGCTGTAAATCATGGGCAAAGGAAAATAAACATGAAACTAGTTTTAAATTATTTTTAACCTGAGTTCATTCAAAATATGAACATTGCACAATAGATATTCCAGATTCAAGCCCCAGGTTCAATTTTCTGTTGCTACTTCCAATAGCTAAACTGTATGAAATACAGACACAAATGCTGGAAACTACATGTACATTGTAAAAATGGAATATTAAACCTTTAATTATCAATTAGGTGTTAGATACTGTCAAAAGAATTTTCAGGCTCTGAATGACTGACTGTGTATTTGGCATTTACCTGACGTGAATTGGGATGTACATCAAGGTCATCTACATCGGTTGTGTGGGCTTTTATATCATGAACACTTTCGAGGGATGGATACTGGAACAAAATAGATACAAAAAATAAATAAATAAATAAAAAATCCTACTTCATGAAACCAAAATCAAATTTCTTGAAACCAGTTTCACAAGTGATAGAGTACATGGAAGGTTGCAAAGTTTTCCTCTAAATTAAGTACACATACTTATTACTAGATGAACTGAGGATGGTTGGAGAGATTTAAAAACATTCTTGGGACATGTACATTTACTACATGTAGGAACACTGGTTGCAGTTTTCTCTCCAAATCACCGATAACTAATTAACAATTGGTTCATGCTTTAGCGTGCACTATCGAGTTATGGAGCACGCGGGAAGTTTGGAGAGCACGTAA
>OMLO01004138.1_pt1 | contig 12072 bp, 8 predicted proteins | sample 1674811 | NCBI WGS metagenome assembly OMLO01 (sample SAMN06265003, study PRJEB25207) | coral metagenome | isolation source: Coral host | place: Mexico:La Bocana,Puerto Morelos, Mexico | collected 2008-11-13
AGGGTGTAAGATGGACACGTGACCAGCCGATGCCAGGGCCTTTTCCCGCCCCTCCCACCTTCAAGGGAAAAGCCCTGAGAACGAGGTTGGTTGATATATCGGATTCCCACACGGCAATCATATAAAACAGTTTTGTAATTACCCCTACCCAATTTTTCTGGGAGTACCCCCCCCCCCGGATTGAATATCAAGATAGCAGTGAAAAACACAAACCAGATCGGCTGTTGATAAACCTGAGCTTTTGGCAAGCCGTTTGGCTGAGTTTGGATTCCTAGACAAACTTTTTTGAAACGTAGGTTCACGACACTTTCCTTTTTACATCTACAACTTGATTTAGGCAGGGTGGCCCCATTAGAAAGTGGCTGTTATCAAAGGGGCCCTGCGTACAGCTCAAACATCAGCAAAAAAAACACATTTTAACGTGTACACTGCTGTTATTTTACATTGGCTAAATACTCATAATTTTTAATTCGTTTAGGGTACGGGTTCTATAAAGACTTAATTGCGTGACAAAAGAACGAAGGGCGGGAATTTTTCGGTTTGTTTGCCGCATGCGAAGAACGATACAAACATTCTTAGAGGGATGTTGAAATTAACGGACATATCTTCTCAGTCGCAAAGTACAAGATTGTTAAGAGCACAATTGACCACTTTATTATTTTACATCTCTATTACTGTTTAATTTGCACCATATCATGATCCAGTTGTCATTACATGACAGCATTGATATCATATTTAAAGTAACTACTCGTCTCAATCTTGTTTATGAATACTGTTGAAAATTTCTATTACTCTAAAAATTATTTCTTGCAAAATTTATAACTTACTTCTTACAGGCCCCTCCAGACTTTGCTAGCCTGAGTTAATTATGAAAAAGGTGCTTGAAAATGTTCAGAAGACTCAAACGAAGAAGGCCGGTGCACCCCCCCCCCCTGTGAAAAATATTTCATACAGCAAAAAGACGGATTTTCAAGCTCCCTGATATCTATCCACTTTACCAATGAGGAAATTCTCTAAAGTTCAAAAGTTGCTTGGTCACGGGAGTTTCTTAAAATCCAAAAGTTGCTTAAATTGACACTTTGAATAAATGACCCTGAATTTGAATAACAATACTTTGTACACCCTTAGCCTCGTACTTATGTTTCCAGACAAAGGATTTTTCACATGAATATGAGGCTTAGGATGTTTCAGTATTGTTATTTATATATCGGCGCCATTTATGTAAAAAGTTGTTGCCGAACAAAATCTGGTTAAGCCTGGCCTTAACGTTATCTTTATCCACTATTTAGTTTTACAGCGCAACTACACAGCCTAGATATGTTAATCAGGTATATTTCTTCTCTATATCAACAAATGAGAGAAGTTTATTATAATTCAATTTAATTAAAATAGACACATTTCCAGTCCGTTCTGTGCAGTCTCAGCGCTCCAATAGTTAAGAAAATAAATTGTCAGCCTCGCTTGATGGAATGCGAATCTACAAAACGCTTTCCTTTAATATCGTTCAAGCATTTTCATTTTTTTTAACAGTTTCGTTGATTTTTGCAGCTACGAAGTTGTTTCATCTAGTGATGTCAGAACTGAAAGAAGCATAAAGCTTGTCATCCATAATGGCAGTTAACTTGAAAGCTACATTGTGTGGAGTCGGACATCTTACTTACATCATCAAAATCTCGAGACTGCGGATTGGAAATCATCTTTTAGTTGAACAATTTCACATTTTATATATCAATATCAAAAGATTAATATGTTATACTGTGGCTATTTGATCTGTTTACTCAAATGGGCATATCGCGGTTCCTCCACTTCTTCTTTTAGTAGATACATACCCTGACGTATACATGTCTGCTACAGCGCCTGTAGCGGCACCAATACCAACGATAATAGCAATCAGTATAGCAGTGCGAACGCTTGACACCTGCAACATAGATTAGTACTAAGTGAACTGCAGAAGTTCCCACTGTACAGGCCAACACCCAGCATTAGCATTTTTTCCAAAGAAAAAGGATAAATTCACCGGGATGGAGGAGCAAAAATGTAAGATAAATGCTCCCCCCGGGCTCATACAAGGAAAATTTCAACTTTTATAAATTATGATGAAAACGTGTTTATATTTATCAACATTATTTTTTTGTCATTTTGTTTACATGAGCGTTTATCCTTCCATCGGTCATAACATATCATTGTGTAATAATCTCCTTGACAACGTTACACGATAGGTGATGTTGGTTTGTTGATTATATTTAGCATTACAGTCATATTCTGTTTTGAGTTTTTTTTTTGTCATATTCTGTTTTGATTTTATAAGTGTACAATGCTAAAATACAGATTACGTGGGTGTCATCCCAGATAGCTTGAGAATCCACCTCTAATATCCATATCTGATCAATAGGAGATTAAATAAATATTAGAACAACATCATGTTCCACATCATGATCTACCCCATGTGAGACCGGTAGGACCCGTGGGAGGTCACATCCCGGCCCCCGGACAGAAATACTTTTTCAAAAGCCCCACCATGAGGATTAGGACGCGAGAAAATGCCTGGCCGCTTTTGGCCAGGGGTGGGAGGGGGGGAAGGCACTGTTGGAACTACTGATGCATAATGACATAAGTACGCTTGAGTTCATCATTGTAGTAGCATCTAACATTACCGCGGCTAAAATAACGAGTCAGTATCAAAAAATGCAAAGTTAATTGCTAATTCTTCATTTGTATGCAACTGCTGGAAAAAGTAAAATCGCAGTGAGGCGTTTAAAATGTAATTATCCTCAGTCAGTTTACATATGCGAGCGAGATTTAAAATTATGATAGTTCGCCGTCAAGGACTGAATCTCTAATAACGTATATATAACGCAGAGGAGTCAAATAGTGTTCATGTTTTCACGTCCGGCAAACAGGCTGTTACTTCCATGACGAGAAGTTCCCAGTCCATTGGTCTTAGTTACGACTTGTTAGGTTAGCTTTCTTCTTGGTGACCCGGTTCTGTTAATAGAACCCCTCTAAACTGCATCCATTTTACTATAGCTACATCTGATTACCTACTAAAATGTCGAAGACTTACGCTGACTTGTCGTCTTCCTGATGAGGTAAATGCGTAACTTGGCACACATGTAAGCCATTTCATCACTAAGAATCGAGCGATCAGTGACAGTCGAAACCGCTTCGTATTTTATCTCGCTCTCGGTGATTATCGGTGAGGAACTTACCTGTAAAGAATAACAACAGAAACGTGAACTACAAAAAAATTCATTGTAAAGCAAAGCCAAAGTAAAAACATTCAGCGTTAAATGAAAGGTTTTGTATGTAATTATGCAGAAAGGGGCCCAGGTAGATAGGTAACGGTACCGCTTGTTCCTCGTCTAACAATTTCCTGTTACCGACCGATTTTTTCCCTTTCAAGGATACATAACTACATAAGATAACGGGGAGAAAAATGAAATTATTAAAACATGTATCATTTATCTGCTTAGTCCGGTTCGGGTTCGCTCACTTTCAGGCCGGCAACGCTACGCTCTCGGGAAAAGCTCACTCAGATCTGCTCACGTGAGCGTCACGGTAGCGCTGCGCGACAGAGGAAATAATGTGTGACGGTAAGCCGTTTGAAGTCACCACGAAGCGGCGAAGGGCTTCAAACATCAAGAGCAAAACAAGTCAATTCGAACTCGTAGCTAACTTAATCGAAACGTTTTCTGCACTCACAACAACGAAGAGCGTTAAAAATGACCTTATGATTCCATACCATAACCGGTTGAGTAAATGAGTGAAAAAGGATATCCGGCACTTGAATTACCTGCTGATATTCGAGTATCTTGCGAAGGTCATCAGGCTTCAGCACATTTTCAGTTGATTCACTCAGAAAACAAGTTTTTGTAGCAGAAAGTCGGTGCATGGTGAGGTTCTACGAGAAAAAATACAAAATACTGTTGCGATATGATGACTCCCTTTATATTAATCTACGAACTAGTGAAGTTTTCACTAAAAAATTTAACGTTAAGGTCATTTTCATGTTGAAAAAGTCAGTGTCTCATTAGCATTTTATAATCGATTATATATATTTCGCGAATGCAAACTTTTTCCTTTCAACTTGAAAATGACCGCGTCGAACGGTCGAAACGTCGTTGCTTTTTAACGTTAACTTTTTTAGTGAAATCCGTTTCAAAAAATTGGTTGATTCGAACTAGTGAAGTGGAAGAATTAGACGATTCGGTGATATGTATTGGTGAGTAGTGATTATCTGTGGACGTGAGCATTACAGTAAAGAAAACATGGGCAGATACAAGATTATGATCATAATCTCTTAGCAGATATAATTAAATTTGTCACAATTTCCTTGTTAGTTCCCAACGTCATTTTATTCTTAAAAGGATACTGCTATCAATTATATTTTATTTTTTAAAATTATTTTATACCTTTTTAAAGTCAAAAATTACTTTGACTTCTCCCTCGTTCCCATTCTTCCCTGTGTTTGCCTTTGGAATTGTCAGGGTCTCTGTTTGTTTCTCAGTGTTGATTTCAACTTTCTCGACAATATCTATATCGCCGTCTTTAATTTTCATGTTGTACTTAGACACGGTATCCTGTAATGTCAAAGAGAGTTCTGTAAGTAAAAAAGCCTTTCAGTTCTGATCGAACACAATTGTCACTTGTGTAGAAATGTTAGCTTGGAACAACAGTTTTCCACGACCACGCAAATAAAGAGTAAGGTAATTGTGAAACATCAGTTGGCTACCATCCTTTATCATTTTTAATGGAAAATACACACACAAGTCACAAGATAGGCTTTACTAAATCATCTCACCAACTGACGAATACAAATATAATTTACGCACATATGTATATATACAATATTAATAATAAGCGAAGTAAATAAATAATAAGTAACAGTACGAAAATAGAAAGATATACAAGCTATTGAAAGAAACTAATAGAAATGAATAAAATGCAAAATTACAATATTAATAATAAGTCAATTAAATAAATAATATGTAAAATTAGGGAAATAGAAAGATATAACAACTATTGAAAGAAACTAATAGAAATGAATAAAATGCGAAATTAATTTTATTTTCAATGAGCATGACTGAGTTTAGATTTTTAAATTATAGTTAATGTAAATCAATTACACGGAATACTCAAATCAGAAAAGACATCACTCCATTTATACCTTTTTGTCTTCACATTTACAGACAGTCGCTGCAGATGTGGCCGCAACAAGGACGGCAAAACACAGAAGGAACACCTTGAACTCCTGGTGAAAAGTAAACATAACATGTTAGATTTTTGTCACTTTAGCTGAACACGGCAAGTCACCAGCGACCTCCGTTTCATCATAGACTGCATAGCAGACTGTTTCATCCACATCGTCAAGTCTTATAACTGCAGAAGATCACGAGGAAGGAGAAACTAACCAAGGCATTATTCCGAATTTCTCTTGGTTAGACAATGCACTCAAATCACTCACTGAGCATAAACAAACTGAGCATAAAATTACTTACCATTTTTCCCTTGTAACAGAAAAGAAACACTGTATCTTCGTTCTTCTTATGGCAGAGGACTTTTACCTTTCTCGACTGAGAATGGATGCAAATTCACAAGCGAACCTTTTTTATACTGTTTGAAGGCTGTCTAATGTTTCCTTATATTCAACTTGATATCAAGGAAGAAGGCCATGTTTCAGAGTATCAAAACATTGACCTCGCACCAGTGTTAGTACTAACCTTCCTTTAATGCGAGGCATTGGGATTTTTCAGAACTCTTCCTTTCTTGTCCTAGAGCTGAATGGTTGTCCATGACAGCAAAATTGGCTAATTTCTTAATTAAAAACCACTGTTTGGTCTCTATCTAATAGATATTTATTGCAACGAAAAAAAATTCTCTGTCTCAATACATCCAAAGTGACTTAAAGACCTATATTTAGCGCTTCCTTCAGCCATCACAGAATTGCGCATATTCGGAAACTATTAACGACAAATCCGTAAACACCTGCTAAACTTTCTAAAAGTACGAAACTTACCTCGTCACTTAAATTTTGCTGGCTCTTCACTTCACGACTTTAGGTAGGGTAGGATGGGTAAGGGATTCGCTATAATTTGCACCACATGTGACCCGATGCGTGTCCTTAAAGAAAAAAATGTTCCCAATATACTTGGAGAGAAGCATTCCGGGACAAATCTCGTGAAAATGAATTTAAGTTACTCCTGCGTGTTATAATGACTCTGTATGTAAAAAACGACCATCTTAAACTGAAAAATCAAATTCGTTTGGTAGCTTTTGGAATCTACTGCGAATATTGTTTCTCATAACCGGTCTAATTTAGTTTGAGGTTGCATCTTTCTGTCGTTGTAATTTCACATGATCGCTCCCTTCTGAAGACGTCATTATTAGAACCTTATAATTTTGATCTAGTCATAGTTTTCTTGCTTTATATGTAATTAACTGACCCTAAAGACATGGTTATCAACTTGATCTACGGTATTAACCGTAATTATAAAATATAGTACAATATTAGCTGTAAAGTATAGTACAATGTTAGCTGACAATTTCGTTTCCCAGAAACCTTTCTGAAACACAGATTCACATGTGAACCTGTTCTCTGCGTTTCGGCTATAAAACTGGAACATTGAGAAAAGTTTTTTAACACGGATGCTTCCAGAAAACTGCTGTCGGATCTTAGCTGCGAACCTTATGAATACTTGTAAGTTACTTCCTTTAGAGGTTACATTAAGCTATGAATACTATGTAACTGCGTGACAAGAACACGAAAAAGCGGGAATTTTTCGGGTCATACGTCTATGCGTACAAACTCGACTGCAATTGACCCATTTGTTACTTTAAATTTTATGGTGAGAGAAACACAGAATTACGCGCTATTACAGCGCCAAGCTACAATCAACCAAATAAACTCGAGCTCTCACAACTTCAAAACACTCAATTGATCATGAAGAAACTTCAGATCGCTGGAGCACGCGCGATTATAGCTAATCCGATCGAGTTCAAGGATTTGGGATCCACACCGCTGAGAAGCCAGAGAAAAATTAAAATAGACAAAGCGGTGACTTGCGTTCTATAAAGAATCTTGTACTTTCTCACTCAGATAATAACTTCTTTAATTCTAACAAGCATCATAATGAGCTCAAAAATTCCCGTTCTTTCAATGTTCTTGTCACGCAATATAGTGTTTAAGGATATGTTTAATGCTATGCACTTGTAACAAAAAACTATATGATCTAGATCATAGTCTCTTGATTTGTGTAAAATTAACCAACACTAATCACATGATCAGTTCAACTTCATTCATGGCATTAGCTGTAAAATATGACAGGATATTAACTGGCAATATCGTTTACAAAGACGTTTCTGAAACACAGATTCACACTGGTCTGAACCTCTTCTGTACCTTTCGGCTTTAAAACTGGAACATCGAAAAAAAAAAATGATTAACGGGGATATCACCCCGCCGGCTTTGTGAAAGAATATTCAAGCTACTTTCCGTTTCGGATTACATTTATCCTTAAACACTATATTGCGTGACATCCCAAATCCTTGAAATCTGATTAGCTAATCGCGCGCGCACTCCGACGTTTCTTCAATTTAGTGTTTTGAAGTTGTGAGAGCTCGAGTTTATTTGGTTGATTGTAGCTTGGCGCTGTAATTCTGTGTTTCTCTCACCAAGTTCAAACGTAATTCAGATACAAAAAGCCAACAAAGGAATTTGATTTTGTTTAAAATGATCCTTACTTTGCATACAGAGTCATTATAACACTCGGAAGTAACCGTTCTTCCTAAGTGCTTTCAAAACAGTTTTTCTTTACAGGCACGCATCGGAACATACACACTGAGTTGGTACAAGTTGTTGGAAAGTTTACCAGGGTCTGTCAAAAATAGTTGTATATATACGCGCAGTACTGGCCTTTACCAGAATTTGTCTACGCCTGTGTTTTCAAATTTAAAATTTATTGAGCTTCTTTTAATCTCATAAATGGCCATTTTTGGAACAGAAAAGGGTAAATTGGGAGAACTGCCAATGTCGCGCTTTAAAGGAAGTGCTAATACTTACACGAGGTCAACGTTGCAATGGAAGAGCTGAAACAAAGCTTACATCCTTGATATCTTGTTAAATATAAGGAAACCAAAAGAGTACTCCGATATTTAAGATTGGTGTGTTAAGGTTTCATCCTTTCAATCCTACACGCCTGAATTGATAGTGATAAACAGAAATAGCTATTTGATTTATCCATACGTTACCATGGATACGATACGATGCAATCATACGATACGACAGGATAGAATACAACACCTTTTATTATTTTATCATAGTACACGATAACAAATTAAAGCTGTCGCTTGCGAGTACGTTTTACTAAGTTAAAACGCTAATTTTCAAATACTAATTACTAAATGCTTAATTCAGTCGAACTTCCAGTGTCAACGACCTCTCTTTATCGACCAAGTGAAATCCCTATATTTGGAACCACATGTAAGCGACCACCTCTCGTATAAAGCGGCCACTATTAGAGCTAAAAGTTTGAAATTGACTTTTGTTTTGAACCACTTGACTGATACTAGAGCGGACACTGGATACAGTATGGTGTTGTAACATTATCGCATTTTTGGATGCCACAAGAGACGGAAATTTCTCAACGGAGAGTAACAGATTATTTCTCGAAATCGACTTTTAACATGAATAAAACGTTTAAAACATGGGATACGTTTCTGCAGTCTACGTCTCATATGGTAATGAGGCAAACGCTTGACCCAATATGGTTTAAGTTCTCGTAAGCGAACACCTCCTGTAGGTCGCTTACGAGACGGCCCGTAAGGTCCGTAAAGGCTATCTCGATCCTGAAGTATATTTTTCTTTCTCATTTGTGACAATTTACATTTATGAAGTATTATATGATGTTCTATGAAGACTCTGTAGACTTTCGTTGAGTTGTCGTTCTTTTGATGAGGTAAATGGGCAGTTTATTAGCACATAGAGAAGCCATCTCATCACTAAAAATCAAGCGATCAGTGACTGGGGATCGAGACAACTTCGTAATTCATTCACTCCGGCGTTCTGTATCGTTGACTGGTAGCATTCATCACACTTCTAAGAGTGTTAGTATGATACGAAAATTTCCTTTTTTTCCTGTTCTTGTCACGCAATTAGATAGTATTCATGGATGATGCAACCCCTAAAGGAAGTAACTTAGAAGTATTCCTAATGTCGGCAGCTAAGATCCGACAGCAGCTGAGTTTTCTGGAAGCATCCGTGTTAGAACTTTTTCTCGATGTTCCAGTTTTATAGCCGAAACGCACAGAAAAGGTTCAGATGTGAATCTGTGTTTCAGAAAGGTTTCTGGGAAACGAAATTGCCAGCCATATTTTATAATTAGCACGCGGGAGTAACATAAGTATATTGGGAACATTCTTTTTCCTTACGGACACGCATCGGAGCACATGTGGTACAAATTATAGCGAATCCCTTACCCATCCTACCCTACCTAAAGTGGCGAATTGAAGAGCCTGCTAAATTTAAGTGTCAATGTAAGTTCGGTAATTTTAGAAGGTTTACCAGGTTTTTACGGACCTGTCGTTAATAGTTTCCGAATATGCGCGATACTGTGATGGCTGAAGGAAGCGCTGAATATAGGTCTTTAAGTCACTTTGGATGTATTGAGACAAGTTATTTTCTTTGCGTTGCAAGAAATATATCTACTAAATAGAGACACCAGAAACAGTGGTTTTTAATTAAGAACTTAGCCAATTTTTGCTGTCATGGACAACCATTCAGTTCTGGGACAAGCCGTGATGAGAAAGGAAGAGTTCGGAAATATTCCAATGTCTGGCATTAAAGGAAGGTTAGGACTAATACTGGTTCGAGGTCAATCAGTGTTATGAGTACTCTTAAATGATAATACTCTTAAATGAAGCTTACATCCTGGATATCAAGTTAAATACAAGGAAACCTTTAGACAACCTTCAAACAGTATAAAAAAGGTTCGCTTGTGAATTTGCATCCACTCACAGTGAAGAGAGGTAAAAGTCCTCTGCCACGAAAAGAACGAAGACTGACAGTGTCATTTTCTCTGTTGCAAGAGAAAAATGGTAAGTCATTTTATGCTCAGTTTGTTGATGCTTGATGAGTGAATTGAGTGCATTGTCTAACCAAGAGAAATTCGCAATAAAAATAATGCCTTGGTTAGTTTTTCCTTCCTCGTGATCTTCTGCAGTTGAACGGCTTGACTATAAGGATAAAATAGTCTGCTATGCAGTCTATGATTATACGGTCCGGCGCTCAGGTGACTCGTGCTCAGCCAAAGCGATAAAAATCAAACATTTTATGTTTACTTTTCACCAGGAATTGAAGGTGTTCCTTCTGTGTTTTGCTGTCCTTGTTGCTGCCACATCTGCAGCGACTGTCTGTAAATGTGAAGAAAAAAAGGTAAAAAAATGTCTTTTCTGATTCGAGTTTTCCGTGTAATTAATCTACGTTAAGTATAATTTAAAAATCTGAACTCAGTCGTACGTACTTAAAATAGACTTAATTTCGCATTTTATTCATTTCTATTAGTAATGTTACTTATTATTTATTTATCAGTGACTTGTTATTAATATTGTATACATGCAGTGCGTGAATTATTCGTCAGTTAGTGAGATGATTTAGTAAAGCCTATCCTGTGACTTGTGTGTATTTTCCATTAAAAAAAAATGGTGGTATAAATCATAAATGGTGGTTACCCAGCTATTTTTAGCTCACTATTTAGCCTTGTAATTTTGGAACAACGAATCTTCGTCACGGGAAATGAAATCCGGACTGATGTTTCTCAATTACCGAACTCTTTAATTGCTTGGTTGTGGAAAACTGTTGTTCAAGCTAACATTTCTTTCCAGAAATGCTATAATGTTACAACACCATATTATTCAGTGTCTGCTCTACTATCTGTCAAGTGGTCGGAATCAAAAGTAAATTTCAAACTTTTAGCTCTAAAAGTGGTCGCTTACGAGAGGTGGTCGCTCCTAGTACATGAGGGATCTGACTTGGTCGATAAAGAGAGGTGGTTGACACCGGAGGTAGCATTTTGTAATCACGGTATTTCAAAATCAGCGTTTAACTTAGTAAAGCGTACTCACAAGCGTCAGCTTTAATTTGTTATTTGTTATTGAGTATGGTATCCATGGTATCGTATCGATAAATCAAATAGCTATTTCTGTTTATCACTATCAATTCACGCTTGTAGGATTGCAAGGATAAAATCTTAACACACCAATCTTAACTGAACTGGAAGGCTTTTCAGTACTTATAGAAATTATCTCTCTGAAATTACAGGATACCGTGTCCAAGTACAACGTGAAAATTAAAGACGGAGATGTAGATATTGACGAGAAAATTGAAATCGACACTGAGAAACAAACAGAGACCCTGACAGTTCCAGAGGCAGACACAGGGAAGAACGGGAACGAGGGAGAAGTCAAAGTAGTTTTTGACTTTATAAAGGTATAAAATAACTTAAAATGTAAAATATAATTCATAGAAGTATTCTTTAAGAATAAAATGACGTTAGGGGAACTAACAAGGAAATTGTAACAAATTTTATTATATCTGCTAAGAGAGTATGATCATAATCTGTTATTTTTGTTCTATTTCGACTTTTCTTTTTCTTTTTGAGGGTCACAAGTTTATCTTAGTGTCAAGTCTTACCCTCTTAAAAAAAGTCTTACTTACTTACTTACTTACTTACTTACTTCGTAGACTAAAGGGAATCATCATATTGCAACAGCGTTGTGTATTTTTTCTTGCAGAACTTGACCATGCACCGACTTTCTGCTACCAAAACTTGTTTTCTGAGTCAATCCACTGAAAATTTGCCGAAACCTGATGACCTTCTCAAGATACTCGAATATGAGCAGGTAATTCAAGTTCCAGATATCCTTGTTTCCTTTCCTTTTCCTTTTTTTCATTTTACGCTCTTTCGTAGTTGTGAGTAATTTCGATTAGTTAGCTACGAGTTCGAATTGACTTGTTTTGCTGTTGACGTTTGAGGCCCTCCGGACTTCAAACGGTTTACCGTCACACATTCCTTGTGT
>OMLO01004139.1_pt1 | contig 12070 bp, 8 predicted proteins | sample 1674811 | NCBI WGS metagenome assembly OMLO01 (sample SAMN06265003, study PRJEB25207) | coral metagenome | isolation source: Coral host | place: Mexico:La Bocana,Puerto Morelos, Mexico | collected 2008-11-13
GGGAGAAAGTACCGATTGAGATTCAAATCACTGGTGATATCATGCAGCATACTATATCATAGCAACTGGTATTTTTCGAATTCTATAATTCTATCCAACAACATACGGTACAACAAGCTACAACAACAACATCGGGTATAAGAAGTAACTTTTCTTTTAGATGTTTAGTGGATTGGAAACTTTGAGTCTTCAATTTGGGCATGTTAAAAAATGGCAAAAATACGCCAAGGATTCTTCAAATTGGCACCTTTTCACCCCCCCCATGTGAGGCCAATATCTGCCCCAAAAAAAAGGGGTCTCACAACAAAGACCTTAGATTAAGGGACCATGTTTAAGGTCTAACATGGTCCTTCTTCAGAAAGCCGGAGATTTGCTGGATTTGCTCGGAACGGCACATTTTTTGGGCGGGGAACAAATTTTTGGTAGCAAGATTTTTGATGGAACACACGGATTCCGCAGTCCCTGATTTCACTGGCACGGCCAGGTTTGGATGGCTTGCAAGAAGATATCTACCATCTTTTTGCTTTCGCATCTTGTGCAGCACTAGGATGATATTTCACTAAATAGATACATGTGATGTAAATATATATATATATATATTATATCAATATATGAAATTTATCACCTGACATAGCATGAAACACTCCAAGATATTCCGAGAGTGACCTCCTATACCTTGGGAAAAGGTATCATCAAACCACCACTGACCATGCATGGAATATTTACCAACGTCATTGTCAAGTCCACAAGTGAGTTGTCTTGAAACCAACTTCTACAGTGCTCAGCAGCGTTGCATCTAGAGATTCGAGATTCCTCACCCTTGGCACCCGAAAAATTCATGGCATGAGAAAGATTCCTGCAGTTGCCTTTCCAAGAAAAAGCTCTTACTTGATGACAGGGCTCAGAACCTACATCTGCCACAAAGTCCTGTGCAAATGATTGCTGTATAAATATATATATATAATATAATTATATAATTTGTCCAGCTGGGATGCTGGAAACACCGATGTCCACTGTATATTTGATCCAAAACAGTGTCTGTGTGTGTGGGATGTGTGGGTGCTTTGCTTTGAATTGCTTACCACCAAATACTAGCTCTTCCAACCAGCTTCAGCAAATCCAAATTCGTGAATCGTGAATATAGTTTTCCATTCATTTTGGGTGCTGATGTTACGCCTAACCCAAATAGCAACACTAATCTTTGTTGCTCATGAGATATGAATTTCCAGAACTTTGCACTATGTCCTCCTTGCAACACAGTGTCACAACACCTCTTGTACGCCCCTTAAAGGCGTGACAGCCACGCCAAGCCTCCGGGTGCGTGTTGCACCCTGTGGCTGGTCAAGTGGAAGTTGAGGCGTCACAGCCTTTGCCACACATATGCCATCCATTGTATATCACAGATTAAACTACCCACTGCTAAAGAAAATAGTTCTGATTAGTATGTTCTGAAGTAGGAATCCAGTCATAAATCAATCATAAATTTTCATAAAATAAGTTATTGCTTCATAGTTTTTTTGAAGTCCTATTTCTCCTTAGTTCATGAGATTGAGATGTGATCGATCAGATCTGGCGGCTTCACTCATACTCTTCAGAGCCGCTTTCATGGTCATCCCGCAGTTGCTGGGTGATCCTTAACAACTGGAGCTGAGTTGAGGTGGGATATTGCTGCAGTGGAGGGTGGTGAACGTTAGTGGATGAACATGGATCCCCCCCAAACATCATAGGTTTTTTGAGGTTTTCAGGAAGTTAAACTTTGACAAAAAAAAGATGGCCATTGTTGGTGTTGAATTTCAGGGATGCATATGTATATATATATATGTGTAGTAGTTATATATATAATGTATATATATATATATATTCATTCATTTTGGATGATATGGAGTTTGTGATTTTTGTGGATGGATGTTGTTTACCTATCTGGATGAAAAAAAATTGATCTACGCATGTTAGGTTCAGTTTTGCAAATTATTCTGGCTGAATGTCCACATTAGAATTCACCAACCGGACGACTTCCGTGAAAGGAGGACTTCGCTTGAATTGAAAACTACAATCCATCAAAAATTGAAAGGGACCTTACCAACGGACCCCTAAGTAAGTTACTAGATCTATTAGATACTCAGGTCTAGGGGTCCATTCAGTGTGTCCTGTTGGTGATTTCTTGGATACAACTTATAGGGTGGTGTTAATCGTCTGACGTCACTTTTGACTAGAAGTATCATGACAAAGAAACTCCTTAACCCCTCCTTTGCCCGACCGACTCCACCCCCCCGGGAAAAAAACGAGTGATTTTAGACCCAAAAACGAAATGGCTGGACGTAGAGAAACCTTTAGAGATAAAGCATCTCACCAATTTTGGCGAACTTGCTTCGAATTCAATATCAGATTGAAATTCTAGTTGGTGGTTTCAACCCACTTGAAAATGTTTTTGAAACCGCCAACTAGAATTAGATTCCCCTACAAAAACCACCCTTTTGGGGTGACCTCGGCTGAGCTCGTTGTAAATTGGCCAGACCGATGAACCTGTTGTTGGTGTTTGTTTTAATCACACTCAGACAAACCAGAAATCTTCCCCGGTTTCAAAAAATTGATCAATTGTGAACAAATCCGCGAGCTTTCAACCCACCAAATTTTGCAGCGGCAAAACTCTTTTCTCATATCTCAAACTCCACTAGAGGTATAGTCCCTCCACTTCTTTCAACGGTTGCCGCCATGGAGTGGCATCACACTTTTCCAAAGTTAAAATCACTTGTCCTGCCTTGCCCATACTCCAGTTGCAACCATCAACTTCAACGGCTTTGTACAATTTCAAGGTTTGAGTTTTAGGTTTCAACATTCGAACTTCGGTACGTCGAAATTCAATCTTCACATCTTTTTTGCTGGTGGATTCAGGCACTTCAAAGATTACTTCCAACTCTTCTCCTTCATCTTTCCAAGTATAGCCATCTCCAGATCCACTGGCTGCTTTCTCTTCAGGAGCAGCTTGTGCCTTCCTGATGCCCAATAGCAGTGATCTTCTGAAGTTTCTAGGAATATTCAATATGAAATCCCCATCTTCAATAGGAAATACATCTTCAAATGGAGGATGTTCCATTGCCATCTTAGTTTTCGGGGGGTATCAAAATTGTATGCCTATCAACAAGCGGGAAAAAAAACAACTCTTCCGTTTCATTGAATCTTGGTTGTTTAATGACGGGATCCTTATAATGCTTTATGAAATAATCCCCATATCATTGGGTAGTATTTCATCCCATTCTCTCAAAAAAATTCACGTATACAAAACCCTTCCGAGTTTCGCATGTTCCTCTGGCTGAGCTAAGGCTTGTTGTTGAAGGTTTTCAGTTACAGCGCGCGTCATCCAAAGAGACTTCACTTCGAGATCAGGTATCCGGAAGTCGATATTTTCCACCAAACCACCTTTTAACCAACGAAGGCGCCCAAAATAGATATCACCTGTCAGGGAGTTTCTTTGTGATCATTTTCTTTAAGATCACTTACCCTCCAGGAAACTAACAGCAATCTTGCACCTGAAAATGTTCATAATGGGAAGACGATTCTTTCCTTTTGCGGCGTTTGGGCCCATTTTCAGGTGCGAGCTCGCTGTTAGTCTTGAGGGTATTTCTAAACAGATTGATGACGTGGATGTTTTCGGTTTTTGCTTCCGCTTTGGAAGTGTGTTTTTCCCCATGGTGCTTTTTTGAACTATCCCGGTAGTTGAATGCCAGCTCATGTTTGGTAACCCTTGGGACACTTGTTTGAGGGAAGATAGCTCTCAGAAATGTTCCATAAAAGTGAAAATGTTTGAAATCATCCATGAAATAGGTGTTAGCGTCATACATCTCCTGCTCAAGACACGCTACCATTGTGCTTGAAAACAAAAGATTTGGTACTAGCATGAAACCATTTGCGGTACTACATACTAAAATCGCATCCAATCATCTGTTCAGGGCAGGGGTCTGTAATCAGCCATACTAGAGTATAATGCTCACGTTGTTCTTGCATTTTCAATTGTTTCTACGTCTTCAACAACAAAAGAGCCTTTCGCACTCTGGTACTCTAACATGGCAATCTACAATTGAGGTGGGAAATTCCATCGTGACATTTGCTTCATGTGCCCCACCTCGAAATTGGCAGCGTGAAAAGCCACACGCTTCCGCGATAGCACTGGCACGTTGGTTCACTGGCAAGGATTTCAACTCAGATGCTTCGTCCAAGTAAGCATAGACCGATTCACCTCCTCAGTGATCATTGGTCCGGCTTTCACGGATTTAGGATCCGTCTTTTTCCAATGGCCAACCGGGAGGTGAATCGTTTTGAGCCATACCTCATTGGCACCTCCCATGCCAGGGATATACTGTTGATTGTTCAAAAATCTGACCAGCAATAGTTAATATGGAGGGACAAAAAAGGACTTGGTTTTATATATTTCAGTGGTGTAGGATTTCTTGGATGACCACAAGCATCATCACAATCATCACTTCTTTTGTTGATGATACTGTTCTCCTTGTTTAACTGACCTGAGTATTATGCGCTTTGAACACCAACCACCCAATTGGTGATGAAGCCTCCACAAAACGATGAACGAAAACCCATCGTCTGCTAATTACTGGAATCTCAAGGCCAAATTATTTTATGAGATTTCACCAAGCTAGATTTCCTTGAAATAAGGGGGTACCATTTTCCCTTCCAAAAAGCTACATTTTGGGGTGAAATCGCGTGAGGTTGCTTGTTTATTTGACCTGTCAGTACCAAATCGGCAGTCTCCAAGAACTAGCCTGACTGACATGATGAATGGAACAATATATTTCACCAGTGATTTAAAAAAAAACATAAGGAGAAGAGTCTTCCATGGGATGATACCCCACCAGAACAGAGATTTGGCGATAAATTCCAGTTTTATTTTAGCCAGGGGCAGGAAATTCAAGACGCAGTTCATGTCTCAAACTGAACCCTTTGATCAGAAGTCATCAGAAAATCCCTGATTCCAAAATAGTTGAGACACATGGCATATCTCCATCAAACTGGACTTCCTGCAAACAGTATTAGTGTTCAAACCAGTTACGGGCTTATCCATCCGAATCAGTAGATGATTTCAACCACCAAACCACTCCCAATAGTTTCATTTAAAATGATGTTGTTTTGCTCCAAATCAGCTAGTACCTTAACTCAAGGCAACTCATCTTTACCATCTGATTTCTAGTGCACAAATCACCCCACATCAGAAATGTCCCATCGTAGAAATGTAGAACCGCAACAAAAAAAAACTTTCTTTTCATACCCGGCGATACCAGAACTAAAGGTTCTAAAACGAAAATCTGCCTCATCCAGCCAACCAAATTGGAAACATGTTCTTCGAAATTGGATCATTTCCCAAAGTCTTCGGGGCTTAAAAACTCTCCAAAATCCCACCAACATCCACCAACTAGATATTTACCAATCTATTTTTGGGAGTTTTTGGAACCATCCCAAATAACTTCTCTCAGAAAAAAAATAAGTTGGAAGGGTCCGAACAAATGATGCCAATTTCTTACACTTCCCACGTTTTTCCCATGGAATCTTAAAATGATGCATTTCCAAAAGCGAATCTCCTATTCCAGAGTACCATTTTCAGGTGAACCATGTTATTTTCCAGGGAACTGACATGTCCCCTACCAGCCGGCACTTTTGAAGATGAGTTTCGGTGGGATATGTTTGTTTCCAGGAAGGTAAACCTTGGGGTGGGTAATTCTGGTTGGCTTTTGCTGCGGATCCAAAAAGAAAATGGCTGATGAAATACTCCGCATATCACTGGGTCCCTGAAAAAATCCCCAAAAAAACAGCAAATAGCCAGCTAGTTGGTGGTTTCAACCCCCTTGAAAAATATTAGTCAAATTGGATCATTTCCCCAGGTAGGGATGAACATAAAAAATATTTGAAACCACCACCTAGATATATATATATATGTATACATATGTATACATGTATATATATATATTCATTCATTTTGGGAGGTACCACCATTTAAGGAAACCCCCTAGAAACACAGCAAATAGCCATTGGTCAATTGGGTCACCTGCTCCAGTTGGTTGGTTTGGACCCGAGGTTCCATTGGCCTCGGTCGGCACCGCCAGGCGGAAGGACTCGGCCCGGCCGTGCATCACCAGCTTCCGCAGCACCGACACATCCACCGAAGGCTGCCCCGCCGTGGCCGCATAGGCACGCAACTCGTCGTCGGACAAGGCGCCGCCCGCGAAGTTGGGTCCAAGCAAACCTGAAGGTTTTTGGGGGGAAAATGCTTCCAAATTTTGAGTCGTTTGACATGACTAGATGCTTCAATTGAACCAGTTAAAGTCTCAAAAATGCGGGAAAAAAACACTTTAAAAAATACTCGCCTTGTATGGAACAAATGCTGAGACATACGTAAATATCAAAAAGGAGTGCAAACATAGGAGATTCTCCATGTCAACTGGTGCTGGTTGGCTGGATGTCTAAACCATCAACAGTGTTATGCCATATCTCCGTGTGTGTGTGTGTGTGTGAGCAAAGTGATGTTGGGATGTATGGGATATTTGTATATACGTATATATATATATATATTCATCATCGGATATATATATATATACACATATACATGCATAATATTCATCATCGGAATTCTAACTACCCCCTAAGCTAACCCTGGGCAAGAATACACAACCGTTGTCCCTTCACAAGGCGGTGTTGAGCCATGATTTCTGATTGCTCTAGCTTTGATGGCGCTAGGATTCCTGTGATTTTATTCAGTGTCTACTCCTTCCATGGGAGCTTCCCGAATCCAAAGCATGAGCTGCAATATGTATATATATATATATATACACATATGATATGTTACAAATGCCATATAAAATGCAACAAGTGGGGGTCCATGGGGGTGGTATATGTATATAGATCACCCAGGGTAGTAGATTCTAAAACCACCAACCCATTGGCTACCAAACCTTTTCAGTGTCTGTTTCACTCGGAAAAATTCATCGCCAAAGCATCGCTTGAAAAAGGCCAATGATTTGGCGATCTTCCCACAATGCTGACCCAAAACACCAAAAAAAAACTCGTTTGAGCAACAGAAAGAACTCTATCATTATCCCATCTCATCATGCTTGTTAGATACTGGTTGGTTCCAACAAGGGCTTCCATCATGGGCACTTTCATCATCTTTTCTTTATTAAAAAAAGTGGTATATATCTTTTTCATCTCCAACTATATAAATCAACTTTGTTCGTGTTCTTATGGTGTCTGAACCAGGGCCCCAAACCATGGTGCGACCAGGACACTGGGCAATGCATCACCTTTTGAATGAGGACCTTCCAACTCTTCATAGGAACAGCCCGTCTCCACAGGAATCTTCACCTGTCTCCACATCTTACGATTTTTTTTCGGCTGTCGTCGTTGCTTGTAACGCGTCCAAACGGTTTGTTTTGATGGCGGTGGTGTGTTTTGTCAACCTAAATACATGGGGGGACACCAACTAAGATGAAGCATGGGAGAAGATATGTTGCCTTTTCGGCCCTCTTTTCGGGTGTAAAGTTCATCTGGACCCCAATGGCTTTTGTTTGAGAAGACGTGAAGACATCTGGCAGAGATCGGGACAGGTCAATCGATTTGATTTTCTTCACCTACCCGAAGCAAACCAAATAAATTTTGGATAGCTCACATTACTCCCATTTTATAATTCCAAAAGTTTAAGCTACGCCAACAAGATTGCATTATATAAATCCCAAATCTTCAGACATGTGCTTTCTGAATACCAATTCTGTTGTTTCAAGTGGAGCAAAACATGTTTTAGGTCGCATGATCGTTCCAAGGAGTTTGAGGCTGTCATAATCTGTAGGAACCAGATCCAGCTGAGCATTTGGGAACGGTTGAAGCCTGGTACATCATCTAAAAGTGCAGGATTTTGTTGCTTATTCCCACGGTGGCTTTGCGTAAGCCCGGATTTCATATTGCACAAACAACTCAACATAAGAGTCATGTACCAAATCGTGAAATACTATATATATGTTTTTTCATAGTTTGGCCCAGTTCTTGATGATGCCTGAGGTGTATCTCCGGTTCTTTTTCAAGGACCAATCCGCCGAAGTGTTCTACTCAGATCAGTTAGGGGATGTTCACAAGATTCCACAAGTGAAAATGTCGTGCGAGTAGTCTGAATGTTTCATGACTAATTTGCAGAGTACCTTCTCCATTTGGCTATGCCTGCTTAAGAAAGAAAGGACCTTACCACATTTTCTCAAGTGACCATTGCCAAAGCTGACTTGCAGTCCCCTACATTATTGTTACCCCTTCCCCCTCCAGTCTGCAAAAAGCTTGCTTTTGCTCACCATTTCCGGTGAGTATCCAGCATAGTCCAAGCTAAACGTGTGGATTTTGTTCTCAGTTTGAAGGGGGAAGATATTCCCTAGGGTAAGTTTTAAAAGAAACACCAAAAAAGGAACAAAAAAAATGTTTGTTTATATCTACTGTATATATAGGGATTCCCATCTTGGAACATAATGCTACCCATTAAGTTAACCCAAACAACTCAAGTTGTTCTTTTAATGGCTCGACGCATACCTGGATCTTCCAGATATTTTTGACCTGTCCCCAATAGCCGAATTCCCATGGCCTTTTGGTATGTTTAAAGTTTAAAGGTCATTTTTCAGGTCGGAGTCGGAACTCATCTTTAATCAACCAATAGTAAATTGGTGGTTTGGGGCCAGGTGGTGTTATCCCCTAGGGATTGGAATTCTTAGGGGCACCTGGACTTAATCCCAAATCACAAACCAAAACCACATATTTTCCATTACATAGTTGCCCTAGTCTTCCAAGTCCTTTTGAGAAGGTGTTTTTGGTATGTTTGTGGGGTCCAAATACCTCCTCGCCAGGTGTTTGGAAGCCTAGGGTTGACAAAATAGTGATACAGTCTGAACTTATCTAATACATTGGGGAAATCAAAACCGCCCTAGTTGATTTTCATCACCCTCCAACAAAAAAACATGATGATCCTCAGACTTCACAACGGGAGTTTCTCACCAAAAACCGCCGAGATGCATAGATAAAGCTACGCCCCGTTCCAGTGACTGCTGGACCGCCATAGCCCCCAGTGGGTTCTTCAATGCGTACGCCACGAGCGCGCAGCCATTCCATGCGCTCCTCTTTGCTTCCCAAATCTTCACTCAAATCAGAAGCCATGGCGGCAAAGTTCAAAGTCAGTGAGAGCTAACCGGTTTTTATTGGATGGTTCTTTGTGAAGTGGCATGTTCCCTCAAATGTGCGAATATTATCACTATGGGGGCCATGTCAGAGTCATGTAACTGGTGACCACTTACAAATTTATTAGCAAGTTTCCTTCAATAATTGCTGCATCCTCTTTTTCGTTTTCCATCATTTCTGGAAATTCCTATAGGTACTTTAAACCAGTGCTTCCAAATTGCCCGACCAGTTGAGTACAGAAAATGATAAAACACAGATTCCAACCAGAAATCACTTGCGCACTTCCAAGGTGTCATATATGAAAAGGAGGTGCTAAGAATTTGTGCTGGAAATTTGAGTCAATAAACTTGAGCTGAGATCCAGGTCACAGCTGTGACCCTGTAACTGATCGAGTTGGGGGGTCAACTTTGTGTCTTGGTATCTTTTTACAGCATCCAGCGTGTTGCAACCTTTGCGTACTTGGAGGATGGTGAGAATTTGGCCAACGGCATTGAAGGCCATATGATTCGATAAGATCGAGACTGACTTATTTATCGACATGTTGACATGTCACATAAATATAGACAGACAAATGACAAACGTACCTTTTACAGTATACCTTGAAAATCCTTAAAGAAATACTTTGGTATATGCCGTGTTCAATGAGATGGATTTCCAGGATTCAGCGAAGAATCCAAGGCGCTTCCTTCTGCAAATACATTCTCAGCAAGAGTTTGGGAGAACTGGGGAAGCAGCTGTATGCATATGTTTGCACCTTGAAAATCTAGGGCATCCGCTAGATAACCCACTTCGGAAAATTACTGATCCACCTCAGGAATAACCGGATTCTTCGGAGTAGAATCCATAGAAATCAAAAAAAAAACGACGCATTAGGATATTCCTGGCCCAATGTAGTCATCACTGCACCCTGTTTGTTTTTTTCCTGAAAACACTGGAATTCCTCATAAAGACTTACCAGGTAGCTGGGGGTGTGATAAGCTATCACATGACGTCATATGTTATGCAAAGACTTCTCGACTCGGTGCTATGATTCGGAATGCCCTCAACAGACCTTCAAGGTTCCAAATTGCTCCACCTGCTTTTTGCATCGGGTCATCGGGTCATCTTTCACTGATTTTTGGGGATGTAGAGTATCATTGTCCCACAACATATTGAAGATAAACCAAGGAGAGCCAAAAACGGGGCGACCAGTCAACCCCGGTTCTCAACATGTGGCAGCCGGTGCAAGCGTTGCACCACCAAGGTTTTTGTCGTTTCCCACCTTTGAAGCGGCTTCTTAAAAAAACCGAGCTTCGAGTGAAGTTGACCATGTAAACTTTGACGCAATTGTTGCCTTGATTTTTGGACACCCAAAAAGGCCAGAATGGTGGCTGTTGAACTTCTAATCAAATCTTCATCTGGCTGTTTGATTGGCCACCCAAAAGGGGCCAATGTTAAGGTCGAAATGGGGACCCAGGATTTTGGGGTGAACACCAAACTGCATTTTGGTGTCCAAACTGCATTTTGGTCTTCTTCCCAGTGTACAACTCAACCGGGGACTTGCAGAGCATCTGTAGGCCATTGCGAGTGTAGTCAACTTGAATTTGTTGGCTAAATCAAACATCTCAACAAGAAACTTGGAAATGTCTCGAGATGAGAATCTCACCTCATGGTGTTTCTCTGTCAGTGATACAGTTGCTTTTTCATTCCGCTCCGTCAGTGCTTCGCAACCCTAAGTAGAGTGCGTATATTTACTGTATAGTGGATTGCACGTCCTCTCCCTATGGAACTGTACAGAACAGATATCTATACTTGAGTATCTAAGACGATGACATTACCGAAATGCTTCTTCTAAGCACTACTGAATTCTGGATAAGATATCTTGGAATCAACAAGCAACAACTGCATAGATCTGTTCAAAAATTTTGGCATGTACACCCTGAAAAAAAAACAAAAATGAATCCCTGGAAGAGATTCCTTCTTGGGAACCATCATTTCAGGTTCCCGCCGTTACTTTTCGGATATTTCACCCTTTTATATCCTTTCTAGGTGGTGGTTGAACCACCCATCTCTGCTCGTCAAATTGGATCATTTCCCCAATTTTCAGGGTAAAAATAGACAATGTTGGAAACCACCACCTAGCCTTTATCTTTTTCTGTTCAAGACACATCTCCAAGTTGAATGCCAATTTCAAGGATTTGAAGGACCCTTTTAGATCCTGGTGGGAAACGGAATGGGGTAACCGTCCCAACCGAGATTTGATGGCTCAAAACAAGGAAGCCAATTTAGAAGGGGAAAGGATGGGGGGTGCGGGTAACGGGTAAGATGTCATCTTCTAACAAAATGAAGAAGGAAGGCCTTGTGTTCAAGCCGAAGTGGAAATGAAACAAGGAAAAGTGTTTGTTCATAAGTGAGGACTTGAGGCAACAAAAACATTCACTAAAGACTTAACAAGTTCCTGCTTTTTTACATCGTTGCATCCACGTTTGAGCTTAGGAACATGGCCAGCATCACAGAGTAATTTTGAAGCTCCCTGAGTCTCTCATTCACATGTTAGCCGTTGTAAAAGCCAAACTTTGCTCAACAAAGGATGCAAAAAGTGAAACTATCAGATCTGAAAAAACCGCAAAATGCAGTGGAAGTAGCGAGAAATTCCTGGCTAATTTGAATCAATGAATGGGTAATTGGTGGTTTGGGTTGGTGGTTTGGGTTGGTGGTTTGGGGTTCTAGGGGTACCTGTAAGTAACAATCCCTTTCACTTTCGGGGATCCCAGGAATCCAAACCACCAACACACAAACCACCAATTTACCATTAGCTGATTGAAAACAGTCAAAAAAAGAAAAAACAACACCTCTTTATGGTGACCTTCCTGAAAGCTCTATG
>OMLO01004140.1_pt1 | contig 12069 bp, 9 predicted proteins | sample 1674811 | NCBI WGS metagenome assembly OMLO01 (sample SAMN06265003, study PRJEB25207) | coral metagenome | isolation source: Coral host | place: Mexico:La Bocana,Puerto Morelos, Mexico | collected 2008-11-13
TGTATACACGCGGGGACTCCTAGGGTGCCTCCTCGGGTTTTGGCCTCTGGGCCAAAACCCTGCGGGGGCAAAAATATGCATATAATTAAATACAAAACCCTCATTTAAATTCCATACAAACGCAAGGTTCTCCAATTTTTTTTTTTACAAGAAACTGCTAATGAAAATCAATGTCTAAATAATATCTACCAAAACCGGTGCCTTACAAATCCTGGCGAAAGCGAACTTGTACTGAGCTTCTGTGTCTGAAAACGATCTGCCAACGGGTGGTGACGAATCGGTAGCGATTTACTTTCCGCAGGATAAGTTAACATATATGTTATGTTTCTAGCGCTTAGAATTTAGTTGCACTCAGTCATCAGCAATCGTTATTAATAATACAATGTTTTGAGCGCAACTGAAACAGCGGCGTCTTCTCAGCGTCTTGACAGGGTTAAAAATTCGGCCATGCTTTATCACAATTACACAGAATGCGGCCAGGTAGCATATAATATCCGAATCAGACTCTAAATGTGATAACAGTACCAAATACCGTTTCTGCTTTCCGGGCGAGTGTGGTTGGCAGCTTCTGTTGCCATTTAGTATCTCTAGTTGTTGTAAAATTTGTTCTTATTCCACAAATAACCAAGGAAGCCTATATTAGAGTTATCAAAGTTCACGAATGCGTCGGTCGTTTCGCTACAAACCGTTTCGCGCTGTAAGTCGTTTTGCTACAACTGAAAGACGATTGTCTACACGTCAATCGCTATAACAGCAGCAGACATTTAGATTCGCACTGTGGCTCAGGGCACCTGCCTGAGGCGCGTGGCCTCCGGCTAACAAAATATTTTGTTAGTATCCGAGCCCACGGTCCACTCTGACAACTCGCTCGCAATTTGCCAACTTTGACAACAAGTAACTGGCTAAACTTTGAAGTTTCAAAGACGAGGTTCGACAGATTTTCCTCTCATCTTTACAAGGGGTTAAAAGTAGAACTTAAAAATTATTAGAAAAATGCTAATTGTGACGACAAAATGACGCACGACCCGGAGAGTGTAAGAATTATACGGATAGCTGAGTTAGATTTACACGGTGTAATTGTTGATTCAAACAGGGTTGTTACAATTACACGTCTTTGAAACTTTTTTGTCGTTAAATTTATACACTTCGGCTCTTATAAACCGAGCAGGAGGTCTGTATGGGAGAATCTTGACCGAGGTCGTAAGTACAAACCGAACGCAGTGATGTCTGTACGCACTGACCGAGGTCAAGATTCTCCCATACAGACTTAGCTCGATTAATAAGATGTTTATTATATGGCAAAGAAGAAATCTTTAATTCGCTGGTATGCTGACATTTTGCTTGCAATCGGAGATGAGCTTAACTTAAACCTGCCGAAATTTTCTCGTCGTCTTTACTCTTTTTGTCATCAGGCTTTAATTTTTGTCACTTCATAAGTTACTGAGAAGAAAATAAAAGAGAGTGGTAAACATATTTGTATTTTAGTTTGCTACTTTTTCAACGCAAACTGAAACCCGTCTAGATGCCGGTCAAGATGAGAAAATATAGACTGCGGGTCAATATCGATTTCAGCCAATCAAATTTGTGAATTCGGTAGTTCCCAGTCCTTGTGAGACACAGCCATATAATAGAGTGGGATATTGACATAACAGTAACAATATTGTTTTGTGTGATTGATATCTGTTTGTTTATTCGCAGAAAATATGCACTAGCTATTACTTTTTCATTCGCTCATTGTGATCTAAGGTTTTGTCTGCGTGACTAAAACCTGTCTCTTCGACGTTTTAGCCTGTTGTTTGTTGTCAAAATTGAGTAAATTGCGAGCGAGTTGTGCGAACCGTGTGTTTGGACACAACAAAATAAAACGCCACAAACAGCCTGTCACAAATGCTTGAATCTCGAAGGTATGCATGCCAGTCGACGTATTAAAGAAAAAAAAACGGAATAAATTGAGTGTCTTGAATCTGTGCAGAGCTGTTTTCAAAATCAGTAGCACGAACTGCCGTCAATTCAACTGTTTTATATCTTTCTTTCGTGGACAAAATTGATTAACCTACAATTTTCCAGAATCTTACATGAGCAACGCAAAAAATGTTTACACAGAACCTCGAGAATCCTTACACAGGAATGCAGAAGCCACTACATATGCCTCGTTTCCACGTGACCAAAGTCACGTGAACACGAGGCAAAAAAAAAGAGATATGCGTTTCCACAGAAGTTTATCTCCCTTCTTAATTCAAGATGCTTAAAACGCGACGCAATTTCTTTGATGCGAAGAACAGTCAATCTGACTGACAGCTTACGTCTTACAAATTTTTATGTCGTCGCAAATGCCCGTCGTTTTCACCACAACATCTTGAATTCGATCTCTTTATTTGCTAGCCATTGTAGCTTTCAAGTAATTAATTTATTAGCTAGTCAAAAAACACTGTCGATCGCCGCCTATTTTCTGTTATAATCGAGCACAAGCTCGATTTTCTTGTTTGTTCTGAACACAATTTTGTGATTGAGACATTTACAAAACACATTATATATATCCCGTTTTACCTGCAACATTCCTTGCAGCTGCCCTGGGCCTCGTATGTTTCAGTCAGTCGTCTACGCCATATTTCCATGTATGTTTTTCTACCATCTTCCGTATCTGATTTCGTGAGATTCGTACTAAGCAAAATAAAAAAAAAAGTTGTCATTGTATATTTTTGCGTTACCTACAGTCTAATAATTTCTAAATTCTACGGCAAACTGCGTTATGAAATTCGTATTGTAATTCTCCCAGTGAGATAAATACCTGACTATTGAACAAGTTGTGAATTCGCCGTGGTTCAATTTATAGGCTCAAAATTTATGCCGGTTGGAAAATTGATGTTGTCAGGTACGCTTAACTTTCAAACTATTCTGTTCATAATCTATCTATCTAAATTATTGCAGGTTTTAACGATATCAAAACTCAACTGAAAGTACTTTTTTAGTCAGAATCATCAGTGAAAGTCATGCTGCGGTGGCGACCGAGATACTGCCAAGAAGCCATTTTCACAAAACATTTAATATTATAAGAAAACAACAGTCTGCTTCCTGTAAGATCACTTTGAATATCGAACAACTACATGTAACATCAAAATCAGTTTGAAGAATATTTTCTTTTTGATTAAAGCTCTTACGCGGGCGGAGACTGAAGTGAGCATCAGAATACTGATGGAAAACTTTGAGCAACCCATCTGTACTTGCAAAGTAAAATTTACTAAATGCAAATTCAGCCCGGATCATACTTTTTACCTTTCGTCCATTACGATCAGGTGTTTTCCGCTGATTGAAATTGTCTTTCTTCAAAAGGCGACCACAATTCCTTTTACACTCGCCTTTCCTGAAAAGCTGTCTCTCCGAACTTGTTCCTTTTGTTTAAATATCAGTCATGCTGGTAAAAACAACTGTTGGAGTGAACGATCACGGGGAAATCGACCAAAAAACAACTTACTTAGAAAAAAAATATATACAATTCAGATCTCAAAACGTCACCGAAATAAAGCAGACGGGAAATTAGCATACGCAAATGAAGTTTATAAATATGGAGAGTGTAAATCCAGTTTACGAGAGCCGCAATATAATATCGAGGCATATGGTACTTTCTTAAGATAACAATGACATGCGCAGTTTTTTGTTCTTCTTGTTTGGCGGTTTGCTGAAACTGTGGGAATTTTTTTAAGGGCTTTTTAACGACAACTAAAAACCTGAACTAGAATTTTTTATCGTGATCAGTTCTGCGGTTACCCTGTCTCCGACGAAATTGTGATAATGGTGTATAACGTTGGTTAGCTGATGACTGTTGATTACAGCGTATTGATTAATACACGTGGCCATAAATAAATTGTCGCATATGGTTTTGTTTTCATTTCGTTATTCCCGCATCGATCGTATATATTTCTAAAGGTATTATCTGGGTCAAGTACTCTTCACTTCACTTCTTCACTCTTCACTCTTCACATCGAATTGAAATTTCTTAAAATAACTTCTTCAAACCAATTTTACACGCCGCACCCTCCTCCCTATCTCCCTCCTCCCCCTCCAAAAAAAAGCAGAGAAAAAATCATGTGCTTGAAGTTTTTAGAAATTTAAATATTATAAAGTTCGCAGAGTCAATCCGCGACAGGCTAAATTAGGGAATTTATTAGAATGATATAATTCATTTGAAAACTATAAGCATTGCCACATAATTTAACGTTTCAAAGTGTTTTTATATTCTATATCGCGTAGACAACCATTGAAATATTTAAAAAATAGTTAATATATTTAGTGAAAAGGCAAATAAACAGAATCTTGAATCTTTAATCACTGATTCAGTTGACGCGTTTTCTGTGTGCGCCTGCAATAAGAAGCAAACGCGGAATACGAATGAGACCCATGCCTTTAGCAGCCGCGTTGCTAACATGGCGGTGAGGTGTAATGTACGGGGTTTCCCTCCAAAGGTTTTTTAGAAATTAACGGTAGGAATCATAAGCATGAAGTAATATCTCCTTACTATGTCTTGGTTGATCGGCACATCTCGATTAAAGTTCTGATTTGAAGTTCTCAAGAACTCAATACATTATCGAAAACATCGTCATGGATGAAACCATCACGCGCCGTCTTGGATTTGTTGACATACTTGTTGTATCTGTTTTCACTGGAGCATTCTTATTTATAGTATTACTGCTGTACCAGCGAGCCAAGGAACATCCATTGAATAGTCTTCTGAGGAAAGCTCATAAAGTAGATGGCTTTATTCAGAAGCAACTGGGAAAAAATCTTTACCGAGAAGACTTCGATATACTTCCGCCTGTCATGGGAGAAGGAGACGATTTGTATTCACTTGAGAAGTGTGGCAGTGTTATGGAAGGCTACGGTTTCTTTTCAGTCGAGGTAACAGGAACTGAACAGGACATTGATGTGATGGTTTCGCCGAAGATGTTTGCCGTTCGAGACTTGGATATCGAAGAAACACGCACACCCGTGGGTTTTGTTTGGGTGCGAATGAGTAACTTGTTACAGCAAGCGAGAACTCGAACGTCGGATCTACTCGAAGTGCTAAAGGAAAGAAACGAACAGTTTGTTAGCGCAAGGGCGATATATCAACATTTTCTAAGGATTGCACAGTCCAGAAGTGAAGATCTCCATTTCCACGTTGTGCAGAATGAGCCGGCGATAACGTTCAAAGCGAAAGAATTACATCAACAACGATATGGTTATATGAGGGTTATCGATGTTGCGGTATCCTTGACCTTCTCTGGTTGGCCTAATGTAGCGGAAGAATGGTTGAATCGCGAAAATAGAGATTCTCGCCTTCTCAGCTTTGGTACTATTCAAAAAATCGCAAGAGGTGGATGCCATTTAGTCTACAAGCCATCAGGTCCATCTGGAGATCCTGAAGTGGATTGGAGGTTTTCATTCTCCAAAGCAGAAAGAACGCTGCTTCAATATCATAGTGATAAACACGCACTCAAGCTTTGTTATATCATGCTTAGGTATGCATACAAAAAGCACTTGAAGCCACGACTGGATACAAAGAAGGTTTTAGCATCTTATTATCTGAAAACTTTGTTTTTATGGCTCGCAGAGACAGAAACTGGGTTTGATTATTATAATTTAGATGATCGGCGACTAGGAGGTCTGTTTGAGTTCATGGCGAGGAAACTTAAAGATGCTTACAAGGCACAGTTGCTGCCTCATTATTTTATTCGTCAATGGAACCTGCTTCGAGACTTCTCGAAAGAAGACGTAAAACAAGTGCAACATTTCTTGGAAGATCTTTTGCAAAATAGCAAAGACTACATCACTTACATTCAAGATACACGGAAGTATATTGTACCGCTGGCCAAACAAAATGAAAGAACATACAATGAACTCCTCGTGATTATTGATGAGTCTTACACAACACACCTTGTAACTGAAGCACTTGTCATTGCAAGTTCCATCTTTGCAACTCTAGTGTTTGCCAAGTGTGTGCTGAATATGTTCTCCTTAGACCTAGCCCTGTGCTCATTGTAATTTTATAACACTGCAGAAAAGTTTTGATTTGAATGTATTTTATTATATTATACTTGTGGATTATGAAACGACCGGCACTTTTCATAAATCACTTACCTCCCAAGAGAGCAACAACATGAATATATAATAATATAATTTTTTAACACTAGAACTCCACTGGCATAGAGCATGGTGACTTTTAAAAAACACTGTTTTCCTTAAAGAGCTTTGTCATGATTTGCACATCCTGGAAAAATTTCAAGTTCGTCGTTTGTTATCTATGTTAATGATCTCCACCCTTCATCATCCTTATTGCTTTATGGTTTATTATCATCTCTTTCGTGCTTTTCTCTTAGTAAACAACTGTATTCAGCTTTTCTTCAATTTGAAGATGATTTTGTATATGAGAAAAATAAACGTGCCTAAAACAGTAGTTATTATACGTGCTTGAGTAAAATCTTTTGATTGTCACTGGCCAGCTTTAAATAGCAAAGTTAATTCAAGTGATTAATTTAAATCCCTGGAAAAATTGATAACCTTTCCTCCTAATGAAAATTCTTACTTTCTGTACAGCAATGTTAAGTACGTTTGAAATATTTTCATAGAGAATGAACTAAATAAGGCGATATCAAATTCACTTTTAAGACTGCTAGGAAGCCATTATTGTTATCGTACATTATTGTAAAAAAAAGTGCTCGAAATATGTCCAGAGTCAAGCTGAAAGCGTACGTGGTGAAAAGTAAAGAAAGTAAATATTATAACTTAAAATTAAATTGAAGTGGATTCAATTCTGTTCTTGATGCTGATTTCATAAGGTTTAGGAACAAGTACAACTCCCGCTTGACCTTCCAGATCGGGCAGCGGTTGTCCTGACGCGCACTCAAACGTAAACTGATGCAGGAGCCTGGCGGAAACCAAAAACAACTCAGTCTTGGCAAGTGACTCGCCCAGACACACCCGTCGACCGGCGCTGAATGGTAGGTAGCTGCGAAAGCCCCAAGGACCAGAGGCTGAAAACTTTCCCTTGGCATCAAGAAAGCGCTCAGGTTTAAACACATCTGGGTTTTCCCATTCCTCTGAGTCATGATGGATCGCCCACAAATTTGTCATCATCATTGTATCTTTCGGGATGTTGTATCCCCCCAGAGTACTCTCCCGCGTCGACTTGTGGGGGATGGACAGAGGCGTAGTTGTCGCAATGCGAAGCAGTTCTGCCACAGTGGATTCCAAGAAAGGAAGACTGCCGCGGTCATCGAGACGAGGCTTGCGATCTCGACCAATGATTTCATCCATCTCCGCATGGACGCGCGCTTGGATGTCTGGGTAATTAACCATGTATGCAAGTAGCCATAGGAGCGTTGCTGTCGTGGACTGAATGCCGGCGTTGAACACGTCATTTATGATCATTACTAAGTGATCTTCGGTCAGCAGCTGCGAGATTTTTCCATCCTCTTCTTGCGCTTCATAATACGCTTTTAAAAGCGCGTCTGTCAAGTCGTTAATTTTTATCCCGTTCTTGTCTAGGTTGCCTTCAAATTTTCTTTTGTGTTCGCGGTATTTCCCGTCCAGTACAAGGTCCCTCAATTCTTTCGCCTCGCGCAGAATTCTTCCTTCTTCAACCGGAAAATACCGTAACCATGGCATCATTTCTAGGATGTTAAAGCCTTTAAACAAACGAATAAAGTGATTGTTATATTTCATTATCCGCTGAAATTCTTCGTCTTTAAGATCGTAACTTTCCCCATAAACAAGGGCGCAAATAACGTTTAAAACCATGAGGCTTATGTCGTCTGTAGGATTGATTGCGTTTCCCTGATGGGCGGACAATCTTTTCAACAACTTCTCCACTTCACTGCATATCTTTCCCTCCAGGTGCTTGAGTCCACTTCCGTACATGCGCAGGGCAGAATGGGCGAGTTTCCGCTGCAGGATCAAAGTCGGTGACAAGTCCGCGAAGAAGATGTCCTTGGCTTCCCGGGTGAGGTAATCGCCGATAAACGTGCGTGGCCTGCCGGCGAAATCGTCCTTTTTGGACAGCAAAGCCTCACGGGCCAGACCAATAGAGTTGACTAGGATACACCGCTGACCACCTGGTAAATACAGCGTGTAGATCTTCCCATATTCCTTTGCGAGGTCAGTCACGGCAAAATGAATCGGTTTCCCTACTAACCGGGTTAAGTTTCCAATCAGGGGATAGGGGCGGGGACCCGGTGGGAGGTTCTTCGGAGAAGGTGAAAGAAACAACCGCCAGCCCAGTATGAGAAGAATAATCAAAACGGCTGCCTCCAGGATCATCACGCAATCGATTTGGAAATCTATAAATAAATAAAAAATTAGATAAAATAACTGTACTTTTGAGATTTCACAGTAAGGTGGTATATAAGGCTCCGTCGCGCGGAGAAATTTGAAAACGGCGCATCTTTATTTCTACGGTTTATAGGCCTTACCCTGCACACAAATCCGTCACGAAAATTGAACTTTTCGAAAACGCTCTTCAAACCGAAGGAGTTTGAAAACGCCGGCTCTTTGTTTTCCTACGGACGGAAAACATGTTGGAAACAGAGCTTCTTGAAAACGATGGCGTCACGACTTGCCTAACCGAGTTTTCCTTCAATTACAAATCCAAACGGGCCGGTGATTGTTTCTCAGGCGCAGTGTGCATTTTCAGAGTGAAACTTTCGTTTTCAAATCAATTCCTCCAGCGCGCAGCGTAGTATGGACGACGCCTGAAGCTCCCCTGAAGTAGATGTTACCTCGCTGCTGGATTGCGTAACAATTTGTCGATGACGTAAAACGTTCCGCTTCAATAAAACTAAATTTCACCCGCGTTCAAACATATTATCTTTCTCTGAATTTCTCAAAATAAAACTCTTACTTTTCAATTTGTTTATACTCCAAAATCGAGCCCAGATTTATTTAGACCGTCCAAATGTTGAACTGAAACGCAATGATGACGGAAAATATGTTTGCATGATTTCGTTGTCAATTATTGTCACTGCTTCGTCACGCGAGAGTTATTTTCATCTTTGTTGTATAAATATTAGCTTCAGTGGAAAAAAAGCAGTAGTTCTGTAAATAAAATATCATTTAAGAAAGTCAGACGTTGCATGCATTTAAATGTCACTGTGTAGCCTGCGACGAGAGAAGTTTTTACCCCGGGTGCGAAAATGTATTAAAGGTCCATACTGCCCACAGTATATTATATCGCTATGTGATAGCATTACGTTCGCAGTATCATTTTAAAAGTTGTTGTCGCAGATGATGAAAGCAGGAACGGTGCCTGAAGCGCAGAGATTTTACATGCTTTGATTACCAACAGTAACAGTTAATCTATTTGCTATCGCTTATGCCATACCCGGATCGAATGCGATCCAGTTCCCGAAACTCTACAAAACAGGTCAAATGTTGAAACGACATCGTACTTCTCTACGGGCAATCAGCAAGAATACACTCGTCGGTTTTTCCAATAGGCAGCGTGAAATAAAAAAGATATAGAACGTGAAATTACTTACCTTCCACCAAATTTTCTTCGGCTAAAACCGCCGTCAGCAAACGTTTCGTAAGTGGTGTTGCGTTACAAATGAGGCTTGGATGTGAACCATGTCCGCTCAGCTGTGTTGGGCCTGGGCCAGGCCGCCTTGAGACTAAACACGCTCGGTATGCAATCGGTATGACGTTTGGATGATACTCGATGCAGAATGTACCTCAAAAACCAGAAGAAAAAATACTAGAAAATGACATAATAGTGGAATGATAAATCCCTCATTCGAAGGTTTGACATATACATGCAATACGCGCGGACATTTTTTCTAGGCTCGATCCACTGTCCGTGGGTGGCAACGACGCCATTACTCGTTCATAACGCAAAATAAAATATCTGCCTATAAAACAATAGATTATCGCGTGGGATATAACTTAAAATTTAACTTTAACTACATTGGATTCGTTGCATACTTATACGAAGGCAACCAAAGTGATTAATGATGTTCTCTAGTACTAAATAAGGCGTTAGCAGCTGGAGCAAAAAAACAGGACGATGTCCCAATTGATATTCAGCCTCAATGATTACTAATAGTAACAAAGCGGTAATAAAAATCATAATCGTTGTACAATAGTAGTAATTATCATATAAGTTCATTTAGAAATATGTTTACATAGTTACATTCCCACCACTTGGAAGATTATAAGAAAGAGACTTGTTATCAGTTAAAGTCAAAAGCCTCCTTTTAAAAGTGTGAACAGAGTCCGCACTTTTATGTCCGTTGGTAGTTTGTTCCAATACCTATAATAAAACGAATATTTTTGCGTGTGGTATCTGGTAAATTAGCTCATTCCAATTTCGCGTTTTATGCTGAACTACGGTTTGACAAAAATGTCTTGGTGGCCCAGATCAGTATGACCTGCTCTAGTGTCATGGATAAGTACCAAGTCTTTCTTTTGCTTTCTATATTCTAGAGGTGATATGAGATGATAGATAGCCAATAAGGCGTGTAGCGCAGACTGGTCGAGTTAGCTATACAAAATATAGAAAACTAAATTAAACTATGCTTACCATATTTGTAAAGATAAAATCTGCGTACGAGCCAAAAGGCTCATCAGGCCGGAGCTGATCCCGGTTTAAGTAGCACGAGGGGACTAGGACTATTCAGTTCTCTCTCCTTGATGGGATGCTAAAATATGGTGTATAAATGTTCATATACAATGATGGCTAATGAGCCAATCAGAACTGAACTCTTGAACTGCATTATCCGATGTTCGAATTTTTAATAACATGTCGAATCATTGATTATGTGTACGAGTTTCACAACCGGCCCACAGTTACTTGAAAAGTCCTCTGTAGTCATCATGTAAGGATTGATAAATTAAAGGGCCATGCCTTTTTGTACTTTATTTTTAGGTCTGAAACTCACCAGGAGTCAAGCTAAAAAACCAGTAAGTGCTAAACCTTTTCGATCATTTTGCGTCTGATTTAGTTTGAGGTTAGGTCTTAAGCTTACGGATGTAATTTTTTCATTGTTGTACACCTTAAAAAACTGAACAGTGTAGTGTACTGTCACAGGCAACGTATGCTTTACGTACAGTGGACATGCATGCAAAGCCGTATTTTCAAGTACAGCCTGCGTGGAGGCATGATACGTGACTTCGCACCATACGTGGGGATAAGATACTTGGGCTCAGCGCCACAAATGTCGGAGTTTTCTTGGCCAAAATGCTGAAAACTCTATTTCGCTACTTAAGCCAACTGGGCTCTAGTCATTAGTTCTTTAACTTTAAGTAGACACGTACGATATAGACTTAAACATATGTTGTTCGGTCAGTTTTTATCGGCTTTAGACAACGGCGTCCATGTGCATTGACGCCTTACGGACCTATCATATTAAAACGGATAAAAAGATAGTATACGGCGCATCCCAGAGTTAATAGAGTGAAATGGTTAGGAAGACCGGTAAACATCAGAAAAGTAAAGAAACAGACTAGGAATTATGTTGGAAGTCCCTTGACCCTGCATATCTCTTGTTTTATACTTATTGATCGCATGACTATGCGGGAATTATATAATCGCAATGCACACGAGCACACGTAACTATCTTTCTTATTTTGTCAGGTTTTCTACAGGGTCAACCACCAAAATAGCAAACAAAAACATAGAACGAAGAACTTAACCAAGTTTCCTAACCATTACTCGCAATTAACTATGGCGCGGCCTATGTAACTTTCTGCAACTCTCAGTCGTTGCATATGAAGCATGGTTTTCCCTCAAGGAAATAAGTTGTCTCCTGCCATCCCAATTGTTCACTGAGCGTTGTAAAGCCTCTAAATAAGCAGTTATCTTTACCAGGCCTGTCTTTATAGCAAACTGAGCCTACGGGAGGTTCGACGTCGCAAAATTAATAACTAGTCAACTTGAATATAGTCGAGAAACTGTACACAGGTAGCACTCCAGTTCTTTGACGGTCAATTGATTTAGCTGGCGTATCCGAGACGAACCTCGCTCTTTGCCTCGGACCACGTGGTCCAAACGCGATTGACCGTCTCAAAATATCAAGGCCTAGGAACTAGGCAACACAGTTA
>OMLO01004141.1_pt1 | contig 12067 bp, 6 predicted proteins | sample 1674811 | NCBI WGS metagenome assembly OMLO01 (sample SAMN06265003, study PRJEB25207) | coral metagenome | isolation source: Coral host | place: Mexico:La Bocana,Puerto Morelos, Mexico | collected 2008-11-13
GTGTAAAACAAGTTGTTCTGATGCTAACTAGGTGCATTTACATGACAAAAGCAGTCAGGTCTGTATCAAAACAAGGTTAACTCTAGCCTCGCTGTCATCCAAAGGCCAGGTCACTGAGCAGACAACTGTAAAATGGTCTAGGGGAGTCTGCGTAGGCCTGTCATATCATTTGTTTCACTTCTCTTGTGATTCTAATTTCGGTGATTCGTTCAGGCTGATGATATTCAATAAAATTAGAAAATGGGTTTGACACATTAAAACAAAATGTAACATGTACAATTTAATTTGATTTTTCTTTTGAGTTTTCTGAATAAAACAATGGCAAATGAATCATGAATATCAAAACAAAATTGCTAATGAATCAGGAATCATTGGGGAAAAAAGGGCAGGAATCATGAATATCGAAGGTCGAATGATTCCGCTTCCACCCCCGAAATAATTGTTTTAGTATGTACCACATAAGCTGAATAACTAGCGGACCAAAGAGTAACTTTACTAATATTATTTGAAACGGGAAGCCATTTTGTTTTTGTTCGGCTGCTCGGAGGTGAATGGTACTTGGCTAATCACTTCCGAGCTAGCCAATCAGCGCGCGCGAAAAGCACCATTCCGCTTGTGTGGTATATACTAAGGACTATTATTACATGGCTACCTCGATCCGCGAGCGGGCAAGATAAATTCTGGGCAGATATTGGCTCAGGATTGCCTTCGGTGTCCCGCAAGGAAAATGGTGACCAAGCTAGTTCGGTGAAGATGGTTCGATATAGATTAATTAAACTGTGGTGCTGCGTCGGTGGGGGTAACAAGCTTAAGGTAATTTGGTTATATCAATTAAGTTGAAAATGTAAATTGGCCACCGTAACGAGTTAAAAAGCTGACGTTTCGATCGTTAGCCCTTCGTCAATGCGAATGGAGGAATTGTGGGTTTCGTGTAGGTTTATATGGAGAAAGTGGAGCTACGCTATTGGTGGGAAGAAAAACACGAATAAATTAGTAGAATGAAAAACTTTCGTTGATACCTATGGTGTTAAGAGTGCCGATTTGAAAAATAAACTTTTGTGAATAAAAGTTCATTACGACAATTTTGCAGAATGCGAAATAGGAGTTAAGTGAGCGAGCAGGAATTAATTCACTCGCTTGGTCGTTCGTTCAGTCGGTCGGTCATTCCTTCCTTCCTTGGGTCGTAAACTTTTGTTTGTATTTCCGCTGGCCAATGCACAACTTGACTTGACGAAGAGAAAAATGTCGTCGAATGGTTCGGCAAATTTGAAACTCAGTGAAATAATAATTAGATAGATTTCAGCTATGTATGCCAACAGCTTGTGGTGGGAGCATTTTCGTATTTGAATTGTTTTAAAAAAACCTAGAAAGCATTAGTTGTCCTAGTTACGAAATGAACGCGGGCTCCTGGGTTTTAATAACATGATGCATGCAATGCATGAATATCAAGCAAAATAATAAATTATTATCGATGGGAAGCACTTATTAGCTTCTTGAGAGAAAAAGAAAGAAAAAAACACGTCGGAGGGAAAAGGAAAAGAAAAAAAAGATCGTACGTTTGCCCGCCCGTGTGCTGAACTCTCGCCCTTCATGCTTATGCCAACGCTTTGAGCTAACTCAACACATAGGTCCGCAAAGCGTGTATGTGTCTAGAGCGTTATGCAATAATGCATCACTGGCAGTGATTAAAGCATGATTTTAAGAGGTTTAAATAAGGGACAGAAGAAAGAAGTTTATTTTTGGAACAAAGACAAAATATTTTCATCGTTTCTGGTTATATTGATGCATGTACTTCATCATGCAAAATAGTCTTAGCCTCAAAGAGGCCTTTGATTTTTAAAATCGGCACTCTTAATCCCATAGGTATCAACCGGAACGCTTTTCATTCTACTAATTTATTCATGTTTTTCTCTTCACTATGTTTCAACCAATAGCGTAGCTCCACTTTCTCCATATAAACCCACACACAACCCATAATTCCTCCATTCGCTCTGACGAAGGGCTAACGCTCGAAACGTAACCTTTTTAACTCATTACCGGTGGCCAATTTACATTTTCAACTTAGTTGATATAACCAAATTACCTGGGTATATATTAACTTCGTCTTAAGCGTGATTATGTATGGACGTAGAGTGCCTAAATTAGCATGATGGGATGAGTTAGGTCAGGGATAGACAGATTAAAACCTAGAAGTTTCTATTTTGAAAATCAAAGAAACACTGCGCACGATCCCGGGAGCAAAATGAGGGCCTGCCTATGATTTTTATCATAGTATAAATTAAGACATTGTAACGAACTATTTCGTAATTCTCCCCTATCATAGCATTATAATGTGTAAGGTATGTCATTATTGAGCTGTTTTGCCTAAACCCTTCCATGTTGTCTCATGTCACTGAAACCAAACACTGCGCAAAAACTGTGTTTAGTCAGCTGTTTTCACTCACATTCACAAAAATAGTATAGGCAAATAGAGATCAATCAAGCCGAAGCTTATACGAGGTTCCGAAGCATTAAGCGACTAGGGAAAGTTTTACTTACCCCTGGCCATGGATGAGATGATAGTCCATCACCCCTGTCCATTTTACCCCCAGCATTAATAGCGAACTTTTGGAGCTTTACGTTTTTTGAATTTGTGTGTCTTACCTCTATTCGAGACTGACTTTCTCGGCACACAGGGCAATTAAATCGCGGGTACATGTCCTGCCTGTTGAAAGGAAGAAAAGTCGTGTCAGCAGATGTAATAAGGTTGGAACTGACACACGTTTACAAGTCGTGAAATAGTGGCGCAATTACCGAGTGACATCTACTTAGGTCTAGAGAGTGCGCATGAAAAAGAATTTAGTTTTACTGCAACCTTACTTATCTCTTAACTCTGATTGAAATAATCATGTCTTGACTGATGGCCAGACTGTTCAAAGCTTCTCGCTCTTGGCTCCTCCCCCTTGTGCTCCCCCCTCCCCTCCACCCTTCGTTCAGAGCACTGGCATTTCACGCGTTCAAAGGTCGAGGAAAAATTGAGATTATTGAGGGCTGTTAATAGTATAATTATGGCAAAATGGAGGGATGAATACTTCACAACGGCGAAACCCATTGTGCGCGTGCAATCCCGCCAGATTTGTCACTTATGAACGGCTCGAATTTCTGAGATCCTCCTTGTACAGAGTTTTCAAGGGTAAACGTCGCATATCCATCCATAGGGAAGAAGTAATCTTTTCTGTTAAAGTTGTCTGGTCCACATAGCTTTAAAATAGATTTCGCTCATGTCCGGTGTGTCGCAAGTTCGTGTATTATTGTAAAACCACAATCCGCTTGATTGAATCATTTAAGTTAACATAGAACATATAAAACATATGAACTTAGTAAATAACCGGTTGCTCACCATGATTTCTCGTAGCTCAGTGCATAGAGCGCCTGCTCGGCATTTGGGAGGTCATTGATTCTTGGTTGGGGACTCAGATTTTGTCTTTTTCTCCAGCTCGCAACATGTTGAATATTTCATCTTTCATAGGAACATAAAACTTAACACCACAGTCCGTTGTATTATGTCTATTCAATTTACCATAGCGACTTTTATTGGGTCCCAAAGGAGTTAAGGGTAATAGTGCTCCAAACCTCCAAAAGGAACTACCACACCCACTCCAAAAAGAAACCAGGGCACCCTGAGCAGCAAGCATGTATTACATTTACCATTTACTCAGAGCAATTGCTGAATGCTCCAAGGATTTCGTTACGGGATCTCCGGTATTTTCCGTGAGCTGTGCTCTGGTAGAGGCTTGGCACTAATAAAATTTGTTTTTCGAAACTGTAGGAAAGCCTCGAACAGATCATGACACAGAAAATAAAAGCAAATGCTATGTAGATACCGGAAGGTTTTCAGTTGGATATTCCGGCACAGGGGACCCCAGACAAACTGTTCGCATTGGCATTTTCATAGCCAACATACGGGATTTACAGAACGGTTCGTATTGCGCATAATAGCGTAAAATATAAACTAATACATGCTGAATAAACGTAAATTTATCTTACCTGTTGTATAGTGTCGTTCGTTTGTCTCGAAATGGCGAATTTAAGCGCCGGTTTGAAGGATTTTGCGTTCTCTGCCTACTATACATATAATTATAAAGAAAGGGTGGAAACTCCAACAGCTCCAAATTGGAACAGCTCTAACTCCAAGGCGATTTTCGACCGAAAAATCCCATCGCACAGCTTTCAAACTAAGCAACATGTAAGAGGAAGGCCTGACGAATGTTCTCGTGTCATTCAATTGAAAATTCATCCAAACGGCCCAGAGGTAACCCTTGAACAAAAACAATTTCGAGGATTTTGACCTTGCGATTAAGCAGAAGACTATCGACTAACAACTTTCTGAAAAAAAGTCGGACGAGAAATGTACATTCTGTCAAAGAGAGATGGAAAAACTGGTACACCGCAAATCAGTTATTTCTAGTGGATGTCTTTCCTTGTGATGGCGGTCACGCAAAATTCTTGAGCAAGAAACGTTCTTACAACTTGAGGCTCATGACACTTGGTAGATAAATCAAAGTACAAAGTTCAAATTAACTTTTGCTTCTTACTTGCTATGTATCGTTTTGCTCCGAAGCCGCACTATTATGTTCATAATAGTACAGAGGCATATATTTGCTCTGGATTTGATCGATAATCCAGATTTATTAATGGTTTTACCATTCGTTCGTAAACGGGGTTGACAACTTCAGTTACTACAAAGTTTGCATTTTGTCCGTACGTTTCGAAACGCGTCGTGACTAAATTCAAAGGAATTTAATTTACCTCGAGTGTTGATTTCTTCGTGTTCTTAAATTGTTTAATGAATAAAATGGAAAAGCAATTAAACAGTATGTAAATCGACCACGACTTTGCGGCATATTGGTTTTAATAATGACTTCATGGCGAATAATGTGAATCGTCGCCAAAATGTTGATTATTCACAGTTAACACTCGGGCACGTTTTTGTTGACTGTGCTAATTGGCATAACAACCAAGGACCTTCATCTTTCCTTTGTCCTTTACTCCGATGGAGGAAATTTGCCGAGAACAACAGGGGATAGCAGAACTTGAAATGCTGTGTCCTCATCACAGTACATATTTTTAAAGGTTTTTACTTGCGCAAACCTTGCGGCTATAGAAGATCAAAAATACCTAAGTCACCAAGCTGAAGTTGACTTTGCCTCACCTGTAGCAGTATTAATTTCATAGTCACACAATTCATGATTCGCAAAAACATCACTACCGGAGTCAGGGCAGTGATTAGAGGTTTAAATAAGGGGCAGAAGAAATAAATTTCTTATTGGAACAAAAGCAAAATATTTTCGTTTTTACTGCTTACACTGATGCATGTACTTCTTCATGCAAAATAGTCGTAGCCTTAAAGGGGCCTTTGATTCATCTTTTAATGTGCATTTCTCCGTTTTTGCTCAAGGACAATTTTTTAGAAAAAGAGCTGCGAGTGATATTTTATTCTTTTATTCTTTTACAACAGTAACTTGCACACAAAAACCACTGAAAGGTCTCCCCAAAGGAGACTGAAAGAGTTCCGGAAATAGGACACATAACTAGTCGTAATCTCATCTTTGCGATCCAGTAATATTTATAAATACGAAGCTTAAATTCGATCGAGCTAGTAGGTGTCGTGATGAGCATAAGTTCTCAGCTGTCTTTCTATATTCACGTTTCTTACCATAAACAGTTCCTTTCATTTCTATGGCAAAATTAAACCAGCACTCACTACCAAATTAGAAGAATGCAAACCTGTAACCCATTTGGATACACGTACACATCGGGAGATATACCGGGGGTGGAACGACCACTTAATAGAAGCTTGGCTTACGTTGTGCCCCGTTAATGTAGGGAGCACTCGGAATTTCTTTTTCTCGGAGTATACCTGTGTCATTTACTGCAAAACATTATCTTTCAACTTCTATGTCTCTGGATTCAAAAAGCAAAACTGCGATGAGATGTAAGGAGGAAGGACATGATCGCATGTGAACCTGAACGAGCTCGGACAATATATTCAAGAGCTAATTTCGGAAATTTTTGCTCGACAGTGAGTGCACCGATACCCTATTTAAACATTCCAGCGAAAATAACATAAACAAGACGCGAAATAGAATACCCTGTTCAAGACAAAGCTTCCACCGACCACCGATATGTCCCTGTTAATTTACGCAAAATATAGGAGTCCCCGCTCCCCTTCGAAAGCAAAACAAGGCAAAAAAAAAAAAAGCCAAACGCTAACCTTTCACAAAGTTTGTCGATGCATCCTTTGCAAAACCTATGGCCACATCTCGTCAGGAATGGCAACCTCAGAGGCAGCATGCAGATGGAGCAAAATAAGTCCTCATTGACAGCATTCACAAATTCCGCTTCATAACCGGAAAAAACTTGGTTTGGAGTCTCACTTGCAATCCTTGTAGATAGAACTCTGCGCCTAAAATTCATGGCGATCTTTCATAGCTTCCTTTGAAAACACAACACAAGATTTGACGCTAAAACTTTGCGTATTTTCTATCCAAAAAATGCGTAGCCTCCCACGCCGACATTCGCGAAGTTCGTCATGTTTACATGTACCCGCGAAATGAATTTGAGGTCAAAGTCCCATTTTACAAAGAATGGCAAACGGCCGGTGATTGGCCAGTTCGCCAGAACGGAAGTGGATACTGGTTGAAGTAGCCGTTCGTGGGGGAGGAATGATTGCGTGACGAACCGAACGTCTGCGTGGGAGGCTAAAAAATGTGCTGCGATCAGGCGAAATCGAAACTGAAAAAACCGTGCCTGGAATGTTTGCTTATTCACGTGCCAATCATCGAATGACCGCACGCCTGTCCCAGAGCCCGCGATTCATTTGGACTGTGCCAACTGCCAACAAGTCCAAATGGATCGCGGGCTCTGGGAACGTCATGTGATGTACACGCACGCACCTGTTGGTGCGCATGTCCCAATTACTACAGGAAGCGGGATGACGTGGCTATGATTAATAGTACTAGAGTACGTAATGAATAGAAAAGAAGGTTAATAACTTCATAAGAGATCAGGCTTCAGGAGTAATCATGGTTTTATTGCGACAGTTCTGTTTCGTATGGACCACAAGTTAATTTTGGTCCACGCTCATCAAGCAACTTCAACGAAAAGAAGGTTATATATTTATGAAATTACTACAGGATCGAGGAAAAGGATAAAAAGGTAAGCTTCGACAATAAAGCCCGCGATAAAATTTTCAATGGGAAAAGATTTCAAGATGACCGTATTAAAAACCTATACACTAAATAATTCTCCCTTCAACTCGTCGTTTCGTTTCGGAGACAGCACCGTAGAGCATGCCGCCTGGTTCGTAACGGAAGACAGAATAAGAGGTCCTTATCAGTGAGTTGGCCCCACCAAAGTGTATAAATAAGCTTGAAAATACAATGACGATGGCGCTACTGGCTAATTGTCGTTGTACTTTCACGAAGAGAAGAATATGGTGGATTAAAAAGATTGCGGTTGTTTATTCAGTGTTCACTGAGTCTTCTTCTCAGTCAGTCAGTCATGTCTGTCTGTCTGTCTGTCTGTCTGTGTCCTTATGGGAAATTGAAGACAGTGGTAAGTCAGGTCAAAGTTTATTCTATAGCAATTGATAAGTGTGATCGGTACTGAAGTCCCTCGGTGCAATGAACTTCTTTTTGTAGTTGCAGGGTACTGAACATTTCAAAGCCTTGCCTCTCGCTTATCAGAAAAACTCTAATGTTGAGGAATCGAGTTTTGACGTTTTCGTCCTAAAGCTGCTTGTCTTCACAATATCAATTATCATCACCACTAGCAGGGCAACGAACGAAGATTTCTTGAAACCGTTAACTTCGTTAACTTCATAATTTGCGACGCACAACTTGTTGGGAATGTAATAGACTTACTAACCGGCCCTTGGCCAGTAACCTAACTTCAGACAACAAAACACGATGCTAGATCGGCTCGTCACTGAATAGGAATAGTAAGAAATACATATGGGTTATTGACCAAGCGTGAGGTCAAGTTGGCTGGATATTGGCCAAGTTCTTTTTTTGCGTGTTTATGGACCGAGACGAAGTAGAGGTCCATATACACGCAAAAAAGAACAAGGCCAATATCCAGCCATCTTGACCGAACAAGCTTGGTCAATAAAGGATTTATTATATGGGATAAAACACCAAAACATGATAAATTTTCCTTGCGCGACAAAGCCCGTATACCGAGCGGGCAAAATAGCTTCATCTTGCCCGCTCGGGTAGCCAATCACAGCGCGAGATTCGGTTCATCTTGCCCGCTTGCGGAGCTAGTCATATAATAAAATGAGTTACAATAATACGGTAGAAAAAGAACCGATTTGATAAAAAATGAGATAAAACATTACACGTCAAAATTTCAAAGTGGTCTTTAAAAGAAATAATACTCTTTTTTCTGTATTTCTATCAAGTCGAATCTACAACTCATTTTCTTTATTTCTTTTCTGTCTCGTGTAACTATAGTTGCGTTGCACGTTGGGAAGGACACTTTTCCTTATGAATGGGAGAAATATAAAGGAAAACTGGTTTATTTTCGTTCCGATTCCTTAAGTACTGTGCAAGGTGAGAGTTCAGTTTTACCACTTGTTTCTTTGATCTGATAAACTCAATGATGCAAACATTTCTATGAAGATCTTTTTTTGAGCACTAGTTAATTCTAAAAGGTCTAAGAGTGTCATTATGGGAATTTCCTCTTGCTTGTAACTGGTTAATACATTTCCATTTCTATCTGTTGTTTGTTTTTTAACAATTATATATGCTTATACATTGATTTCGAATTTACTAATATTAAGTTAGTACAAAAACGCTACAATCTTTTTATCATTATTTCAAAAGACAACTTACAATACATTGTTCGCTGCTACAAATTATCTGTTACTAACAATGCATTATCACTGAAGATGATCAAACTCTTCAGAAGATTATTTGATTTTCCAGTGTAATAGCCTGCAGCAGAAAAGAGGAAGGGTTACAGGTCCACTTCGAGTATATAGAGCTATAGTTTTTTATTAAATTGGAATAATGCACATTGTTTGACTATTCACATTGTTTGTCTGACTATTCTAATGAATCATTTATCTATCAAATCTAGCTATCTAATAGAGGCAGGAAAGTAAATAGCTTTGTAATGAATACTAATCTGTCATTCCTCATTCGATCTAAATCACCTGGCAAACTCTAGTCTGCGTGTCTCTCACCGGGAATTAAATCTAGTCTAAATCTAAATTGAAATCTAGTCTGCTTCTCTTTTTTTTTCAGGTACACAGAAACGGCGTGTTAAGGTTTCCCCTTCTGATTTTGTGTCGTCCCCATGCGCCCGTTGAAGATAATGCACCTTTCGTTCGAGTTCTCTTGTCGTCTCTTTTAGGTCTTCATTACTGTCGACAGTAAGTGGACTGTGTAGTTGAGCTTTTCCTCTATTTTCATTGTCCTCTCTTTCAGTTCCTCGTGTTCTTTGAGAGTGTTTTCAAGCTTTTCTTGAAGCTTTTCCTGGCCCTCGTACAATTTAGTCAGCTTAACGCGAGGTAAGTCAAGATGAACGCTCGTGGAATCCTTAATATGCAAGTCGACTGCTTTTCGGCAAACCTGCAATAAGAAGATTGCTTACTTGATGGGAGGGTAGCTATAAGGCATATTCACTCACATGACCAGCGGCCATATTGGTTTACCTAAACAAAAGATGATTTTGGAATAAAAATAGATGTTAATTCCAGGTGGGATGGCTTGGTACTACACCAATATGGTCGCCGTTTCTTTGTTTTGGAACACCATTAGGGCTGCCGTGACGTCAATAATAAAGTAGTAAAAATAAAGCAGTAAAAATAAAGCAGTAAAAATCTATCAAAATTCTATAATGAACTTCCGGGAAAACTTTAGCTTACCAAAAATAAGGACCACCTGAGACCATGGAAATGAGACCATTAAACTGTTGGAATACCGTCAAGATGAAAGCCTCCGCAAACTATCACACCATCCAAGGCAATACCATGATTAAGAGTACGGAACAGCTTTGAGCAAGGTTGTTCATCTTCATCGAAGTCGCACTAGCCTGTTCCTGGCATTCGGTTAGTTGAGGAGCAGCGCGAAAAACGGCAAGCGAAAAATGAGTGAGGGGTTTGGGGAGAAGGTTGAGGCGGGACTAAACAGGGTTTTAAAGAAGGGATAGAAGAAAGAAAATTATTTTTTAAACACCAACAGACAGTTGAACCCCACGCAAGGGCACTCCAGGTTGTCGGGGAACAGTTTTGGTGTCCATCTATTTACTTTTAACTTCATATTCATCCGAAATCTGCCGTCTACACTGCTGATTGGGCTCCAGGGTGCGAGTCTGGACAGGACAGTCAGAGCTCCAAAGACGAAGACGAAGCTAGAAGTGGGGCCAAGGTGGCAACTGCAGCATTTAGTGGTGCAATGGAAAGTCTTAACCAAGTGACGACTAATGCTGGTAGGGTCAGTCCCTTAATATTTCAGCTCAAAACTTCATGGGACGAGGCGAGTGAACAGGAGAAAGAGGTCTGTATTGACAAGGCTATTGAAGCCTGCAATCTGGTATGTGACGTCATAGCTCCGAAGGCCGCACCGGAACTGTTTCAGTCTTGTGTCACAGCAGAAAAAGACGCACACTTCAGTGACCTTGTACCGCTAATGGGGGCCTACCGTAACGCTAGCACTAAGAACGTGAAGAACCAGATTGTGAGCCTGTATGTATATCGATATCCAATAGAGATCCTTCAGAGGATCCATGAGCCATACGCTAAGTTAACCGAGTAGCAAATCAGATGTGCTAGAGCTCATGCGCGCGATTGTGGTCCAGGCTCCTTAGTAGAAACGTCGCCTCCTCATCGAGTTTGTCTACCCCCGGCGAAACTTGACCATTTCTTAGACTTTGTCAATCGCCCATACTTCTATCAAGATGTGGCGTTCGGTACGAGGAAACTCGGGCTTAAAAGCGGCGAAAAGTTCACGATGTCCAACGTTATTTGGAAGGTGACAAGGACAACAATGATCAAGCAGTACCTCCAGTTTTGTGAAGAAGAGCAGTTCGAACCACTAAGCCGTGCAACTCTATTTCGAGTTCTTGAGGTAAGGAAAGCCTTTCAGCAGAAGTCACTTAGTGGTCTGGACAATATTGCTGGACCAAAGGGAGGTGGACCGATGGGTCAATGAAGCGATCAGTCGACAAGGCTTGGATTTTCAGGATTTTATTATTGAAAGCATTAATGTGGTAATCGTAAAATTAAAGAATATTGGAAATAAATCCCTTTCTAACGCAAAGGCCAGAAAAAGGGTATCGAAATCAAAAGTACTTAAATTTGTTCAGCCTTGTCAGGTACATAGATTAAAGTAAGAAACAAACACTTCCAATTCAAAAAAAGCCCTTAGTTTAACACCCTAGTAAAACCATGATTTTCAAATACCAAAGAAAACGTGTCACATATAAATCACGTGAGCTTAATGCCCGTATATTAGCGTCCAGTCCGTTGCGATTTCGGTAACACAACAATAGCAGCCGATGGTTCAGTGGGATTCGAGCGACTCGACCGAGTGAGTAATAGATCACAGAGGACGTCAAAATGTGGTAAGAACATCAGTAACACACTCAGCTATCGCCTCGTGTGCCACTTTTTTTCTTCTTACCACATTTTGACGTCATCTGTGATCTATTACTGAACAGACGCACGGCAACATGGAATCTACTTGGTACATAATCACATTCAGATGATGACGTAAAAGGATCTAAAGCTACGAAAAGTAGAAAGTCAAGACCCAGGCCACCTCTCGTTGTAATACACAGGGGTACCTCTATTAAACGGCCACCCTCGGGGAAATGTACTGTGGCCGCTTAAAAGGGGTTGGCCGCTTAATAGTGGTAGAAACAATAGAAAAAAGATCATGGCATATCCGCCTTATACAGGAGGCCGTTTACCAGGTGGCCGCTCATTAGAGGTTCGACTGTACTGCCCAGAAATTAACGTGAAAACATTGAACCACTTTCCAGTCAAAGAATTTGAAAACAAAAGTGTGTTAAAAGTTGA
>OMLO01004142.1_pt1 | contig 12067 bp, 4 predicted proteins | sample 1674811 | NCBI WGS metagenome assembly OMLO01 (sample SAMN06265003, study PRJEB25207) | coral metagenome | isolation source: Coral host | place: Mexico:La Bocana,Puerto Morelos, Mexico | collected 2008-11-13
CGTCAGAGCGAATGGAGGGATTGTGGGTTGTGTGTGGGTTTATATAGAGAGAGTGGAGCTACGCTATTGGTTGGAACGATTATTAAACTTAAATTAAATTTGATTATTAAACACGTTCAGCAAACCGTGGACGTGTCGGTATAAAGAAAGCCGGCAGTTATAATGCAAGGGGCTAATAAGTTTTAAGAACAACGCAGCAAGATTTGCTTGTTCTTGCAGACAAGACGCCCACGAGTTTTTCCGTGCGCCATAGCTCTCTGTCTCCTATGGACACCACAATCTAACCACAGGCGGCAAGGTACCGCATGAAGGAACAGATTTCAAAAGAAAACTAAACAACAGATATGATTCAAGGCGTAGCCGCATATCTTAAGCCAACTTGCAAGAATAGGAAAAACATACACAAGGCTTCTGTTAATGGACCAACTAGTCCGTAATTATAATAACAAGTTGGTCAGGAGCAGTTATCTATATTTAACCACTGAGTTTGAGAGCATGCAATTAAAATGTCATCTTGACGCTAGGAAACAGTTAATTGGAGCTATTTTGGGGTGATGTAATAATTAAGAAGTTAAACACTTAAAAATCTTGAGCTAAGAAGTATAGGCTTATGGAAGTTCACGACAAACGAACCGATTATGCGAGTATTTCGAAGGAAATAAAAAGAAAAAGATAGAGAAACTCATAATCTCTTTTACATGAGTGTATGTGTAAAGAAAGTAACAGTAATTGTGGAAATGATAGCGAAATTTCATTAAGGTATAAAGTGATTATTTTGTTGCAAAAAAAAGGATCAGGTTTACATTGACAAACTACAGTTTGCTGTCACTTTGGGCTTGTCATGGCGAGCTTACAACATCTGCCGTAAAATATGACGAATATTGAGCAAAAAAATATCGAATACTGATAAAATATTCAAACAATGCTAAAATCGGGGAAAGCTGTACTTGAACAATCATTCTCTCTGCTCCAAACGTAAAATCCTCTTAGCTGTGTTGAGAACTCTTTGACAATCTTGCAGATCAACAGGAATATGCTAAATTACACTGACTACTGTGTGACGCATTGGGCCATTAAAATTGTCGTAATCTCTGCTATTGTTCCAGATAAAAAAAAAATAATAATCGGTCTGGAAATCTAAACCCCGGCAAATATACAGAGAGGAAAGGGTTATTTTGATCACCCAGAAGTCTTTCCATGACATGAGTGCGGTGATTTTAAAGTTCCGGTTGTTTACCCGGGTTTTAACACCATTAACTCCAGACAAATAGCTTTTTTCATGTTCCCGCTGGGAGCCCGCGCCACTCGATTAAGCGATGACTGACATTATCCTTCCACCGCAAACATACCCCGAATACCTTCAGTTTTACATATGGCGACTTAAGGGATGATTTTTCAAACTTGTTTTCTCGTTGAAAGGCCTGAAATCTTTTCAAAGAGAGGCCAAAAGTCTGCATTGGCACACCACAGCACTCGAAATGGGAGAACTATACAGGTCACCGGCAAAGAAGGAATTGTCTTCAAGGAAATCGTAAAAAGCGCCTTATAATTACATCGCATGTATGATCCTTGTTGATCTTATCAGGAGAAAAAACACTCCAAGTTTAAATTAATAACATAGCAATGAATGGAATGGAGTAACAGTCAGTCACCCAAGGGTGGTGGGGTCACACTTTTGATTGAATAAATAACCAAGGCGGGTGACTTTAGAAGATCAGTTGGACCTGCTCGCGACACTAGACACGTCTCGAAAGATTTCAAACAGCGTTTTGCTTGGGTTGCTTGGGTTTTGCAGGAGGACGACCGTACAGCTTGTCGATATGAGGGCTGCAGTGTTCTTTTTCAGTGTAATGCTACTGTTATCAGGTAAGGGATCCTTTTCGTTCAATGACGAATTTCAGCTAGCATTGAGTCAATTTTCGAAGAATTTGGCGCTTGAGATTTATCCCGCGATAAAGTGGTACTGTATCCTTGTATTAGAACGATAACGTAATAAGTCGTCTTTGATTTCGAGACAAGACATAATTTTTTCACCCTGTGTACTATATTGTGATGCAGTTTACAATTCAGCTGAGTTCATTTTAACCCCGTCGCGCGCGCGCGGGGTAGCCTTTACTTTTCAGCACGCTCCCATTTATTTTAAACGTCGTTCTAGCGCGTTCCTTTACAAGGATTAGTGACTTGTATCTCCCGATCATCTCCTATAATTGTTTTGAAGTCGCTTTACATTACAAGAGGGAATTTGCGACACGTGCTAGCGGCAGTGTTTACGGGAATCGAAGTCAGTTCGAGGCTTAAAGCCAACAAAAACACTCGCCATAGCTTAGATCTTCGGCGTTTACATAATTCGAAGTACAAACGCTTTTCTATCTGTTCGGAAATCGCCGCTTTTAGTGGCGAAATTTTTGAATTTGGGCGTTTATATGTATCCTTTTCCCATATCCTGTCTTCCGAACAATTTGTCATCTCTGCTACATAAACCAGACGTGAAATTAAGTCATTGAATGAATTTACTAAATAAGTATCATAACTAAGGCGGTATCTGAAATCGGTTTTCACTGAATTGGAGGGTCATGTAAACTGCAAGAAACTTTCGCTGTTTCCTTCCCTAGAAAACAGGTTTAGCAACGGCTCTTACTAAATAGTCTTTTTTTTTTTGGTGATGACTAAATCAGAGACGACCAGAGATCTTCTTTAAAAAAATTACAAGATCGCGCTGTCCAATTACTATGAAATGTTTGCAGTCTCAGCACATCCGAGAAGTGTTGAAATGCCGTGTTTCTGAGTGAAAACATGCATCATATATTTTTAGCCCACTAAAGTAATTCGCATGAGAAAATGCGTGTGTACGTAAGTTTATTTGCTTTGACTTCGAACATTTTCGTTCGCCGAAACGGTTTCCTCTTTTGATGAACTTCGTAATGGGCAAATTGCGTGTCGGTAAAGTGCTTCTTATTCTCAAAGGGTATTACATTAATTGCATGAAGTTGCTGAGATTATCTCCATTAAAAAGCTTGTTTGAGCCGGGAGGGGCAGAAATCTCGAGCGTGGCACTACGAAAGCAAACAATGAAAGAACAAGATAACACTGTCTTGAAGTTCTGCTCAAAGTTTTGACTATAAATGGATAGATGACTTTATCTTTGAATCAGCAAAATAATGTTTGAGGGACCTAATGCAGAAAACACATAGTTTTTGGGCATTGGTGGAAATGAAAATTAAACAAATTATCGAATGTATAAGGCTTCTCGAAGGCAGAAAGATAACTGATTTAAACGTGCAGCGCTGAAGCAGCTGCTGGAAGATAAAAGAACACATCTAGTTTAGTTGCAACCCCCTGATAATAAATACCATATCGTATTTGACATTTTAGTGTTAACTATCACTGTATATTTTATAGAAGAGTCGTTCGGTCTTTTGGCGAGTCTGTCTCAAAATTAATCATGATTTAAGCATTTTCAGTACAATTATTCAACATTTAAATTTCCTTTCCTTGGACGAATTTTTTAATTGTGTTTTTCCGTTGCCGGCGCTTAGGAATCACTATAGACTTAATTAAGCTCGAATTAAGAGGACTGCTGTACAACTAACCTGCTTAGTCCTGTTAAACCGGTTTCCTTGATTACAAGTGCCGTGGGACAGTTGAAGTTTGCTAACAAAGAAATACTACTTGACGAATAAATATCTATTTTAAAGTCAGGGCAGAATGATAGCTATTTCCCATCAGAGGCTGTGACCTTAATTTGACTTTTTTCCTTTTCATGGCTTTGGTTGCCATTTCCATTCAGTATTAAAACTTGGAAAAAAGTAACAAATTTTTTTTTCGTCCTGCAGTTATCGAGGGGAAGAAAGGAAGAAAGAAAGATAACGTGAAAGGATGTAACAGACCATGTGTCAAGATACGGAAACCAGTTTGTGCAAACGACGGAAAAACCTACAGAAACTTATGTCTCTTTAACATCGCCAAGTGCAAGGCGAACAAAACTGGTGGTTTTCTGAGAATAAAAGCTCAGGGATCTTGTCGGAACGAGACAGCGAGAAGCATCAAGGAGAGATCAAAGTGCTCTGCGGGATTAGCGGATTGCGTTCAAGTTGGCAACTCCACAAAACACTCCGTGTGTGGGAGCGACAACAAAACGTACCAGTCGTTTTGCTTCTTTCGCGTTGCACGGTGTCAGGCCAAACAAAAGAACAAAAATTTGACCGTTCTTTACAAGGGAGCGTGCGGATACCCTAAGACGAAGAAAGCAGAAAATTGCCCACTTGCAAGACAGTGCGACAATCGGGAAGATCCTATATGCGGCAGTGACCATAAGACCTACAGAAACAATTGTTTTTTCGTCGTCGCGAAGTGTCAAGCAACGAGGCAAAACAAGAAATTAACACTCAAGAAGAAAGGTAAGCTAGAAAATGCACAGTGTTCATAATTTTAGTACGAAATATTTCGTTGGTTGACATGGCCTTGTTGAAGTTCTTATCTTATTCTTGGCAAACATGAATGAATGAAAATGAATGAAACTCGTTTTATCGAAAATATTCACAATGTGTTGAATGTTTTTGTTAAGCGTTATGACTAACCAAGGATCCGTATCAACCAATAGCATACACAAGTTTATCTCAAGTTAAAACGATGAATTTAACTGATAACTTAAAAGAAAATTCCGACCACATGCAGAGGTCAGAATTTTTAAAAGGTTATTAAATACTTCTTCAAAATTTCTTCACTTGATTGAGAATGCTTTTGTCAGCCAGTTGATCAAAAAAGTGACGAGGTTAAAACGCTCGCTAAAGCAAACAAACGCACTCGCCGCAATGTCGTTTGGCTTTATAAACATGACCTAACTTACGCAAGGGTTTTTTTTTCAGTTCAGTTGGTTTATCGTTCATTTTATGCGGAATGTAAGATGCTGTAAAATGAAAGCCATTCGTGTTGCATTTCAGAAATGAGACACTAATTCTCTAAGCATGCACTATCGATATCCAAAACCTGTTTACTCAATGCGGGAGTTATTTATCTTGGCTTTGGGAAATACCCTTTACTGATGTATTCGTGACATCCGATAAGAAGGCAGCAGCCGTGGAACTGAACAGGTATCTCTGCTGATCTTGAAAACGAGTTGCCTGTTTAGAATTAAGAGACAAAAATAGTGACCATATGAAACGCATGCCAAACAAGAAAAAACGGAAATAGTCGCTCCGGAAGCGCTAAATGTTTGCAGGTGTGGTAACTGATGTTCTCGATGAACTTAACACACCGGCGAGGTACATCAAGATTTCTCCCTTGGTAACCTCCTCTCCTCACAAGCACGACCTTCCTAACAACTTCGCCGTCTCAATCAACCTTACCTTCCTAAGTAAGACCTCAAGAGCCTGTCCCCTCCAAAAAGTCATAAAAAAAGCCATAACGAGTTTAAAGGGGCACTGTCACGACCACGACTTCCAAAAGTCAAAACCATTAGGACCTTTTTGCAGTGTTCGAAACTTAAAAACCTAACAATTACTTTATCCTTTAAGAACCTGATAATATGGCGAATTTCAGCCCAGGCAAGTCATATGGTAAAGTGTTTCGTTCTTAAAGATGCGTTTTCAAATTTTGCTTGGTCTCCTATACGCACCAAATCCATTTGGCGCGTATAGGACACCAATTGATTACCCAGCTAGGGGGGCTGAAATTTTGTTGCGATTACATGACGAATTTCAGCCCGGGCTGAAATATCAGACATCTTGTTTCCTAGAAAACAAAACACTGCGCACGTCCAACCTATTGTAGCTTTTCAGCCCTGGCCGAAATTCCGTGTCGATTATATGGGATTTTTTCAGATTTTTCAATACGTTTGCCCGGGCTGGAAATCCCAGCCCGGTATGGTAAACGAGGCTAGGATTTTCAGCCCGAGCTAAATTATGACCGGGACCGGAATCGTTCTCGATGTAATCACCAATTTAATTTTAAGAGGATTTGTTTCAGAAACAGGTCCGCCCGGCTATTAAAACCGGGCTAATGTTAAACTGAAAAAACCTGGCCGACGTTTTCAAATTTTATTATTCATATTCGAATATAAAAGTTACTAATTTCATTTTTTCTCCCTTCAACAATGCACTTGATATCTTCAGACTTTTTCATACGCAACAGCGAACGTACCCGCCATAAGGCAAACTCACCATGATCATCTCCATGAACAAGCAACTTGCAAAATGTAAACGGAATCGGCGTAAAAATGATCAAGCATAATATCGCGACCAAATTCTGGTCATATTTTCTCGCAAATTTCTGGCGATTTTCCTGCTTCTAGTACTTTTCATCCCGTTTCTTCGAAAACTGTGTACAGTGTACGCTTCGAAAAACTGTGTAGGGCACGTTTCGTAATGGCTATGAATCCAAAAGGTAGCATCATAGTTCGCAAAAGAGGCCTATGATTATGAGACCTTCCAAAGTTCTTCAGTTCGTTGTATGTTTTTGTTGGCGAGTTTGGGGATTGACCGGCCATACACAAAACCTGTGAAAATACAAAAGGTGATCGTGTGTGCTCATACAACTAACCAAAAAAAGCATTGCGACTAATTCATGCATTCATAATCTATGAGCATAAAATAAAAGATGTTCAGGGCCAAGGGCCTACCAACATAAATCTTAGCTTGTCTTTTTTTTTTTTTTGTTTCTTTGATGTTTACTGGGCTTCTTAACCATTTCCCTCTATTAACTATATTACAAACACTGAAATGATTTTTTTTAAGATGGAAGCAAGATTACACTTTCTCGCCATTCTATACAATCTGCAAGTCACATCATCAAAACGCCCTTGTCCGTTTTAAGACCAGACAGGAAATAAAAAATACCTTAATTTTCTGATTAGAAATAAATGCTAAGAATATGCGAATTGGGGACATGTGTTTACTAGAACTGATTTTATACAGTAGTAACTGGTTTGTGTTTTTAATTAACTGTAACCCCGTTTTCACTTACATACACACTCAGAGAACGTCCCTGCTGTTTCTAAATAATCTTTGGATGAGGAAATCATTCATCGGCTGTGGAAGGGCCTACGTTATCGGAATAACATAGGCCCGCCGGTCCACAACACGCTGCGGAGAAATCTTAAGGCGCAGCTTTATATCTAGTTAGGCTTCCGTCCACACTAATCCGACATGAAAACGAAGCTTTTCGAAAACGCTCTTCAACCTGGAGGAATTTGAAAACGTCGGGTTCTCGGAAAACATTTTGAAATAGATAATCATGTGAATTCTCTGTCCGTGTTTTTTGAAAATGACCCGTGATTGTTGCGTTTTGAAATTCCTTCGGCTTGGTGCGGATGGAAAACATTTGGTGCGTTTTCAGAATGGTATTCCGTTTTCAAATTTCTCGGGGTTGGTATGAACGGGACCCTCGTGGGGTACTGTTCTAAATTTATGGCTAGTAGGTAGACGCAAAAGGCGAAGCGACCAAGTAAACTAGAAATGCTTTGTTAACAACATGGTGACGATTACGTCATATGTAAACCAAAAATACAGTACGTGTTGTAGCCATTGTCCATGCTGTATTTTCAAGCAATCAAGATAGGCTGGCCTTCCAAGGTTTTCACGGGCGAATTGTTGCCTGTTGCGCTTGGTCGTAATTGACCAGAGTATGCCAGACTTAGAAGTCACTCTTTAACTACTCTTATTATATGGCTAGCTTCCTGATTGGGCAAGATAAGCCATATCCTGCGCTGTGATTGGATAGCCGAGCAGGCACGATGGCGCTATCTATCCGCTCGGGATTACCCGCTTTCTCCCGAGCGCGAAGATATTTTTGGTGTTCTTTATGCCGTGTAATAAATCCTTGTTCGGTCAAGTTGGCTGAAAATTAACTCTGTCTCGGTCCAAACACGCCAAAAGAAAACTTGGCCTAACTCCGGCATTATTGACTTCGCGCTTTCAAAATAACCCATGTTCATGGTGAACTTATTGCAGAAGGCCGTTTCCTCTAAAATGTCAAAAGTAGTTCACAAAGGGCTTGGAGTAGCTGAATTAAGCTAAAAAAAAACCAAGATAATTCTCATTCCACGCATAGGCGACTTTTTGATATAATTTTTCGCAGTGCCCAAGGCTAAATGTGCTGAAGGGCGAGCTTGTGCCCTAATTGAAGAAGCAAGTTTCTTCAGAAAATTGCTTCAGTATTTAGATGCCTGAAATTTCTACAGGAATTTATTAAATCCAATCGAAGTTGTGACACAATTGTTGGAATTTTTGAAAAGGTTATAATCGACAAAACTTACCCAAACTTGCTAGCTCTTTACCTTTCCTGTTACTTAAAGATGTGGTCAATTTAAAATTTGTTGAGCAATTGTTGTAAGAGCACAAGAGAGGCATAAGCAGACTTATGAAAGACAGCTCAATGATGAAACGATATTGAAATTCTAGTAACGCTATCTAGCTGGAAACGTTTGGGCAACTCACAAATTCGTCCAACTTTTGAATGAAGGAATTACAAATGGGTTCTGTACTTATAAGTTGTTGCGTGATTTCTTCAGCGTTCATATGTATATTATATCACAAATGAACGTACTAATGATCAATTTAATTATCAATCTCGTTAATATGTTTCCGAGTGCTATGTCTTTCATAGCCTTAATGAGAGTTTTTGGAAGCAAGAATTCTTCAAAGGATTATTACCTTCTCAAATAAAATGTTGGTGACATAACTCGACTGAACGGACTGATAGGTTAGTGATTTATGTCGTCCCTTGTGAAGAGGTCTGAGAAATATCTTGGCTCCACCGAAAGCGTGATAGAAGTCAGTGGAGAGAGTTGATGACCGGCGCTATTTTTCGCTATGAAAGAAGGAAATGACATTGATCGTGATTTGTGTTTAACTCGCTGTAATAGTTTGGTACTTTTTTCAGTGATACATATGCTTCGATTTATTTTACTGCCAAAAATCGTGAATATAAAATACCCTTTTTAAAGCCTAGTTCACACAAGCGACATAACGACATAATGACTTAAGCATAACGACATAAGAAAGATGTTTTGTCGTTGTCTGTGCAGTGCGAACATCCTGACTTAATGACCAACATAACGACACAACGACAGAAGGAAAAAACTTTTTAATATCGATGTTTATAACATAACCGAATGTCCTCATGTCATTATGTCGTTGTCTCACTATTGTGAACCGTCAACTATTTTAACTACACGCATGCTAGATTTTTTGTATTGCATGTATGACTTAAAAAATGCGCGATGATTCTAGCCTGGCCCAAGCCGCTTTCGAACTTAAGTTATCGGCAACTTTTTTTTTACTGTATTTAATTGTGTCAAGCTTTCTGGGGCCGAGTTAAGAACTGCTACGTGAAAATATGATGTATATTTTACTGAGGGCAGATTACTTGATGTTATTATTAATATCTACCATATGGCCTGGCACGATATATTTGGTTATTGCATACCTGTTTATTTCACATCTGCTTACTAAATAAGCATACTATCATAAAGGGCATGAACTCATGTGCACCTTTACATTTTTAAAATTAAATCAATGCTTAATTAAAAATTCTTTGCTTCTAAACGAGACAGTAGCACTTAACAATGATTTAATTTAAGGAAATCGCTTCAGTTACCTCACTCCGGGTTAAAATCAGTCGATAACAAGAGTTTAACGAGGTCTCCAGAATAGTCAGTAAAGAAGAATGTTAATGCGCATCGTTCAACATTAATTTTTGATAAAATCTGCTTTTGAAGCTTAATCTTTTGATATAAAATACATCCTCGAGCTTTTCGAGCTTCCCAATTTTTTGAGCAAATTTCATTCCCCTGAATGGTCAGGAAAATCGCGATTTTACTATAGTGAGTTAAAGTGGATGGGTTTTGAGTCTTAGAGGAGGTTGCTAAGGAACATCATTTTGAAGTATCCAGTCCCCCACACAAGACTCGCGCAATGACTCATAGTAGTCTTGGTGGCATCTGCTGACCAAATACAAACAAACGCAGACTACAAACGAATTAGCTAAATGCATTTTCACAATAACAGCAGAAATTCTTGCGCGCTCATTGGCTAATTTTCATTGTCAATTAGCGAACAGACACATGAATTTACAATTTATGCGATGCGTCAACAAGCGAGAGCGCACAATTTGACAATTTGTTATCGTAAAAAACAAATAAACGTGAGTATTTCATGCGTCTATTCTGTTATTGTCAATGAATTTCGTCATATCATTGCCTCAAAAATCCACAGCTACTTTAACAAAGTTATTACGAAATTTATGATCAATAACAGGACAGACGCAATTTGTTAAATATAGCTATTTTTATAGAGCTCGGATAAATATAATAGTTTACATTTCGTTTAAATGTGATTTCTTTCAGGTGCGTGTGGGGGTAAAAAGTCTTTTAAACCGTGTCCAAAGAAATGTCCTTCAAAAGACCGGCCTGTGTGCGGAACTGATAACAAAACATACAAAAACGGCTGCCTTCTTGCCGCTGCCAAGTGTGCACTGCCCAAAAAAGAAAGGAGCTCTCTTCGCTTGCAACATAATGGACCGTGTGGTGCGCCTTCGACGCCAAAACCTTGCCCCAGGTGGGAGGACTGCAAAGTCGTGGACAAACCCGTGTGTGGATCGGACGGGAAAACCTATCCGAACATATGCCGTTTGCGAGTCGCCATGTGTCACGCCAGGAGAAACAAACATAAGCCAATTAAACTACGATACAGAGACGAGTGCAAGAAACGAAAGAATGGAAACAAAGGAAAGAAAGGAAAAAACGGAAACAAAGGGAAGAAGAGCAAAAAGGAGAGGTTCGGCCGTAAGGGAAAAAAGGACAGGCGGGATTAGAGGTTTCTTGTAAGAACTGGACATGTGTTGAACCCATTTAAGAACCTTCGTCAAATAGTGCTCCGCGCGTCTTCAATTTCACAGCCGCCTAAACAGGAGGAAAAAGTACTGCCCGTTAAACCAGTGCAATTAATATAATACCAAACCCCTTTTATACGGGAGAAATATATATATGTATATCTATATACAGGACATCAGTTAAATGTATATTCGAGCCCGATCAGATTTATCGTTAACTCAAAAGGGCGGACTAGCAGTTCTTGGGCGCGCGAAGCACAGTGGTCAAGGAAGATTCTTCATAGTCCTGCGAGCCTTTCTTACACAAATTGAAGCGATGGAAAGTGATGAGGACAAAATCTTCTTTGAACGTCACGGTTGTTTTAAGCAATGCGTTACTTCGCGTTGATTTTATTATTGTTATTTTTATAAGTACATTTAATCTCTTTCATTACCGTTGTTAAGCTATCCCCATCTAGGTATAAGATTTTTTTCCTGCGCTTCTATTGGCGGGTTATTAAGCCCACAGTTCCACGCAAGCACGCAAAAATCCTCTAAGTGAATTACTTGGTACCTCACAGGCTCCGTCACACACAACCCCGAAGGAAAGTGAAAACGGAAGGTTCCACTCTTAAAACGCATTAAATATTTTCCATCCACTCTATGCTGGAGGAATTTCAAAGAGAAACCATCACCGGTCATTTTGGAAAACTCGTCAAGGATCACACATAGTCGTGACGCCACGAGAGAAGAAGCCGGCGTTCTCAAATTCGGTTTGATGAGCGTTTTCGATAAACACCTTCTTCACAACGGATTAGTGTGGACGGGACCTCATAACGATAGTGAAAGAAGAAATAAAAGAAGTTGTCAATTTTTTCGTATTCAACAAGTATTATCCATGATTTCTTTTATTTAAACGAAACTCCAGTTGAGTTGTTTCTAACAATGATCGCCAGATTATTTACTCTCTCAAGAAAACGTTTTTCTGAGTGGTAAGGAAGTGTTAAGATTTTTCGAGATTTCCTGCAACTAATAAAAGAACCAACGGCCGAAACTTTTGTTCTTCAGATTTACTACGAGATTAGATTGTTTTAGTTTTATGGATGAGATTTTTAGACGCATTACTTATACTTGGATGACTATTGAACAGTACCTGACTGCATGTTTCTGATCAAAAATTATGGTACACCCCTCTGTAACAGACCCAGCGGAACCCGACCCAGTGGATTATTCTCCCCTACCCAGTGAAAATTTAGCCTCC
>OMLO01004143.1_pt1 | contig 12066 bp, 8 predicted proteins | sample 1674811 | NCBI WGS metagenome assembly OMLO01 (sample SAMN06265003, study PRJEB25207) | coral metagenome | isolation source: Coral host | place: Mexico:La Bocana,Puerto Morelos, Mexico | collected 2008-11-13
ATTATTAGAATTTTGACAAAACGTGCGTGAAATTATTTCCTAATTTCACTCGTCACCATTTGATTACCCATACTAATTACAGCCGTAAGAACCTACATAGCCTAAATTACCAATAACTATCCCGAAATTCAATGTACCTATTTTGCCAGAATTTACATGTTTTTGCTGTGTTTTACCAGGAACTACAAGAAAGTTGCACATTTTAGGCATCTTGGTCAACATATTAGCTCATTTTACTTCAATCAGAGAATAGACATTTACCTCCGGCATTAAAAACTGAACAGCTTTCTGGAACAAGGTTCAATCACAACTGTGAACTTAGGGTTACTGAAAATCTCAAGAGGTGTCTCGCATCCAACTAATGTAGCTTGTCTGGTTAAAACTGTAGACATCTTAACCCCTAAAGTTGAAATTCCCTTAAGGTCATTCCACTGAAATAGAACCTGCACTGAGATTTTTGTCAAACTTTGCCTATCAATTGTTTATCTTATAGGAACTCAAATTTTGAAATAAAAATGAAGGGTCCCCATGTTTGTTTAGGAGCAACAGCACCTTGTTTGTACCTAATAAATCCTTATAATAGGACATGATTATAGTCACGATTGCTTGCTTAATTCACTTTTCCCACGATTGTCTCTTGTTCTACACTGAGAATTGGGCCATATTTATTTTACATAGAGAAATTTATTGTTCAATTCAAAACAACAGAAAAAAATTATAAATCACCAAACTTGTTTTCAACAAAATGACAATTAACCTCTATGGCAAGGTTAGGCCGAAAAGAAAAAGTTGCCATTTTCTAATGCATGCATGCTAATCATGTGCATAATTATGCGCAGTGGGGATGCGGAGTGCAACACTGGGAAATGACCTTAATCACCCAAAATGTCAAGCATAGGTGGTCACTTATGGGAGGTGGTTGCTTACAAGAGGTTAGACTATATTGGGTCAAAATTTTGCATCATTTACATAGGATAACTGCAAAAGACCTACCCCATGTTTTAGATGTGCTATTGAGGTGAAAAGTCAATTTAAAGAAAAAAGTCTAAAGCTTATGGAGCTGCTTGTCAAAAACATTCAAACATTTAACCTATGCTAAACATACTGTAGTTTGAGAAACATAAAAGATAGTTTAAAGCCAGCTCTATAATGTTAATTTTGTTATTAATAGGTAGGTACAGTTTAAAACGGACGGATCATTTTCATTGCACGGACATGACACTCCTCTAAAGTACTCCTCTAAAGTACAGTGTAGGCTTAATCGAACACATCACTCACACACATTTTTGGGGAGAACTCAAAAAAGCTGTGGAAACACTTGCCTAATGGCTTATGTTCCACAGAATTTATTTTTCTCCCAAACTTGCACTTATGTTTAATCTATAACTTGATAGAAACACTGTACATGTTTCTGCAAGTGATCAACCATAAGACTGGTTTTCACTGTGGCACAAGGCAAAGTGTAAGCATACAACTAAGAGTCCTTATTTACACATAAAAAATACACAACAGCAATAGACAAGAGCATAAACACAAATGCAAATCTGTATGTATAAGGATAAATTTGCTTTAACTGGTGATGCTTTATTTTTTTCGGGTGAACACCAGGTAAGATGAACAAGTCTTAGTATTTGTCTTTGCTTTCTTATGTTTATACAAGTGGTTGCATTGCTGATTTAACAAGAAATGCCAGTCTGATAATTGCACTTTGTTTCCTAGGAGTGAAATCTAGGCTTACCTTTCCAATTTAAAGAGCATTTAGTTTTTTTAAAGCCAGGAGGAGAGAATTTAAAATATCCTTCTCCTGCTTGGCAAAACATATTCAGTATGCAGAAACAGTCAAATGAATGGAGATCCACCAAAATTTTCAGAACATCTGCTATAAATGCAGAACATAATGAAGGACTTTGACACAGCTTCCATCTTGCAAATTATGTTCAACAAACATGAGGTGACAGAGGCTAAATGAGCACAATTTTTTTGATGTTAAGGGTGTTTAGCAATTTCCTACCCTGCACAGACTCGAAAAGAGAACGAAAACATACCTAAAAACAACAAAGGCATGATCAAATGATAAAAAGAAGCGAATCCACGGCACAAAAGCTTTTTTCATCCAAGTAAATAACACAATTTACATGTTGTAATGAGTATGATAATTTTAATTGTTGATGACATTTGAAATAAAGTTATGACCCAAGCAAGTGAGATTTCAACTACGACTGATCAACATTGAGTTTAGCCTTCTAAAGATTGCAATGGGTATGCCTGTATGCATGGGTATTCTTGAGTGCAACAGGAACCACCATGGTACAAGTTGCGAAAGGAAATATCCTTTGAATATTTTGTTACAATGTAAAATGGGACTGTAACCGAGACGTTTTCACTATCTGATGATATTCTTGCCGACACTTGTGTGCTTCGGAAAATGAGCTTAAAATTATCTCGCAAACGATGGCTTTGAACAGAAAAACAGTCGATCAAGAAAAATCCAATTGCAATAGCTTAGCTACAACGAGCAAAAACACTAACAGCTGGAATATAAAAAAGGATAATTTAAGTAACTTATAACCTTGCTCCAAATATTTAGCGTACAAACGCCACCATCATTTTTTAGCGGCAAAAAGAGGAGTGTTTTGCAAATTCTGAGTGTGTCATATCGATAAGCTTACTGTTGCATCAGCCAAATTAAACTTTGACAAAAGCAGACTAACCTCACCTGAATCCAACACCGGTTTCTTCACAAAACCGACTACCATAAATCTTACAGGTAAATAAAGAAGCGAATTACCTCTTTTGATGGAATAAAAGTCGTGGGTCCCTTGAATACCCTATGTGGAACTTTTATTCCTTTTTCCTGAAACAAAAGAGAAGTATGTCAGCAGGTCAAACTTTATAAACACAAATTGCCAGATCTCCCATCCGTGTTTCATCTCATACCTTCACTGCCACGAGCAAGTCTGAGCAACTTTCTCTGATATCTGAGAAGGGACTCCTGAATGACAGTCGCAAAATGCAAGGTAGAATATCCGAAAGAAAGTTCTCAACACCATTTTCTACATTTTCTTGACGTCTGTTTGTCCACGCTTTCAGAGTTTTTCCCAGCGATTCAAGAAATTGATGTCTTGAATTTACGTCCCTGGTTTGCAGGCCACACAAGTCTCTGAGCGAATCTATCTCACTGGATATGTCTTCTTCATCGTTCATGGTTCTAGGATAACCCTCAGCCCAAAGCAGCCAAGAAAATCCTTCAAGAAATTGCCAACATATCTACAACAGCTCGCGTTGAAGCAGTATTCTGACGGCCATGATGTGACACTTATGTCGTGCGAACCCTCAAAAACAGCCAATGAGAATGCTCACCGGTTCTGACGTTAATGACACACCTCCAAAAACACCAAATATGGCTTGAAAGGTGAGTTATTTTCATAAAACAGTGGGAAAATACGTCACTCCATTTTGTCTCATAATCCGGAACTGTGCGATTTTTCACGAACGAACTGACAGAAAGATATCGCTTCCAAGATAACTTTAAAGTGAAAAATTTTAATTCGGGGTTCCCATTTAAAACCAAAATATCTCAGATATTAATCAACTGCGGCTTTAGTTTCTTTTTTTTTTCTACCTCCAGAATGAATAATGAATCACACAATAGGACTTTCTATTCATATTTTAAACTGCAAATAAGAAATCAATCAAGTTTGTTTTTATCTTTGGATTTTTGACAGATAGATGTCATTGTAAAAGTGAATTGAAGATCAAACAGGCCATCTGAATTTTTGTGTGCACGCAGAACGATCTTTTTCCAAGATCGCAAGAAACGCTTAAATGAATGATTAATAAGTCGCAAAGCTAAAAAATTACAAAGGCACGAAACTTTTTAGTTACCCTGATGAGGCAACTAAAATATATTTCTCTACTTTTCATCAAGAGAAAATCAAATAATACTGGGTCTCGGGTTTGTGGTCAGGGAAATCTCCTCTTATAAAATCACTTGATATTTTGGTTCAATACTTTTTGTCATATAGGTATTTTCGATCTAAACCCCCTGTCAGTTTAGCTCGTGTATCCGTCAAACCGGCTTCATGATTAAAATATATGTAATCAATTGCAATCTTGCTAAATGCGGGAGTAGTTTTGGCTCCTCACGCAATCAGCAGGGAAAACCCGACGATTTTTTAACAAAAAAAACCTTTCTTGGAAACTTGTATTCTCAGAAACAACATGGCATTTCCGGCCCAAGACGGGATGTCAAAGTTGACGGCTTCAGAGCATATAAGCGATTTTAGTCTAATTTTTGGAAGCCCGATAAGAGCTCCATTGGAAACCAACAACTTCAATTGTGAGGAGCCAGCAAGTCAAAATAAGCAAGAGCAACTCTAAAACTGAACAGTTATAAGAATTCAGCGTACGATTTATACAATAATATGTAGAGGTAAATAGCTCGAAATTTCTATCGCGTGACATAATAGTTGACGAGGGGGCAGCCAGAGTCAACTATCACGCATAGTAATAGAGAGAGCTAATAGTCTATTTGTTTTAGTCTAGATCTACTAGTCGTTCAAATGATTTATCTAAATAATCTGAACGCTTCGAAAATCGTAAAGAAGACACCGCCAGTTTTTTAGCAAGCACACACGCTAGGACCCGCTGACCTGAATAGCGTAGCCAAATTAATACCAATTGTTAATTAGTATAAATGCATTAGCGTTCTATCACGCATACCGTTCTCTGATTGGCTACGCTACTCATTATCTATTCTGCTGTTGACGAGATCGTCGTTCTGACATCACAGGATATCATGTCTTGCCGCATCACTTCCGGCCGGTTGGTTAATCATCTCCGACAGCAATTACTCAGCAATACCTTATACAAATACTGCTATAATATTACCGAATACTAAAGCCGTAACGTACCGATTGAAAGCCTAAATCACACCTTCGGCTCCTCCCGTCCTAACCCCGAGCATAGTTATCTGTAACCTCCCGGTTACATACCTTGCAGATATAAGCCCTCTCTCATGCGTACTAATTACACCACACCAGGGTCAATTTACAGAAATAGGTTAGTTGCCAGCTCATTTCCACGGATATAAGCTCCCCAGTCCAATTACAAGCCCACCAATGACACCAGGAGATCAAACGTAGTTAAGTGTTGAATTGGTTTACATTAAGTTTGCCTCCCGATCTTCTTAAGAGTTTTTGATTGGTACATCGGTGTCCTGGTTGACTGGTCAGTGACAAGAGATTATCATAATCTCCTGCCAGTAATTATTTTGGACGCTGTGTAACCGGCACTTACCGGTGTCTATTTGTGCAGGTGGGTGGGCAAAGGGAGGTTCTGTCAGATTAAAGGGGGCATTCCCGAGTGACACAACACAATGATCTAGGCAAAGGCTCGAATCTAGACGCATGCACACGGGACAGGGAGGGTGTAGGGGGGGGGGGGCAGGGGTGGAGGTGGAGGTAGAGGTGGAGTGATTTGGAAAGTTCAAGCCGCATACCAATTGGATAATCATTGCCAAGATGCCAAGAAACACGGGAACGGGAAATCGAAACTCACAGGACAACCTTTGTGTTCCGTTTCTGTCGAGTATCACGGGTGATGCAAACTTTGTTCAAAGATCGATTAAGCTAACCCGGGACTGATAAGCGAGGATTTTGATTGAATTTTACAACTTATTGGTGACGTTTTCTGTTGATATCGTTTGTCTTTCAGTTTTGAGTTTGAATAATTTTTAACTATACAAACATAAGCAGTGAAAAACATTTTTATACGAGAAAAATAATTCTGTTAACTTTCAATCCTGGGTTAACGTTTACCGGCTTTTGGCTCCTACTTGGTGTAGAAGACACAGTTGACGCAAAACAAAAAGGAACTAAAGGATAAAAGAACGAGGAAAACAATAAAAAGAATAGGTTTGTGAGGAGGTGTTCTATTGTGACATGTCCTGTGTCTTCTACACCAAGGAGCCCGGCTTTCTAACAACTCGACCAAGTTGGTCGGGACTACTGCCACTAGGCACTTTTGATGTAATATTATTTAACCCACGTATCCTAACCAAACGTGGTCCTGATCAACAGTGCTAGGGTCTCAAGTGACGAGCTTGCAATAGGAAATACAATTGATAGGTAAAACGCCGAGTCCAACAAGGGAAAAGTACGTAAAAGAGACAGCCGAGAACTGGTAGATGCACGCATGACAATAAGGACGCTCAATACCTTGAGAAGATGATTTAATTAACACTTAACATGAAGCGGTGCCTAGACTGGTTTTGATCGTGACTAATTTCTAAGTTTGATCATCCGAGAGGTTATGTAACTGAAATCACCAGGGAAATTGAACTGAAATCACCAAGGAAGTTGAAAAAAGAGAAACAAAAACCATCACCCTAGAGAAAAGGGAAGTTTTGTTTGATGCCATGTTCACTAAGACATTCAATCCGTCGGGGTTTAACTTCCTCGTGCTTTCTATAGTCATGTGGAGGGAATGCGACCGTTTCCTATTGCTTACAAGGAAATTCATAGTACGGAAATGGATGTTCTGAATCGAATGACAATATGTATCTAAAGCCCACGTATACAATTTAAAAAGTTTAAATAACCAGAATAACCTACACACCATGCCACAAGCAACTTTCAAGAAAATCCTGATAAGTGTTTTCGTATTATGCAAACTTGTGTACTGTAAATGTCACGCGTTAGTGCATGTAGAGAAGTTAAGGAATTTCACAAGTTACTATTTCTGTCTGGCATGTCGTACATTTTCGGCGATGGTCGGAGAAACTCGTACACTCTCCGGAATCAACGGCAACTCGGGGTTATCCACCGTTAAAGCCCGAAGAGGTGTTTGAGATTCTATGAAGATTTCTTGGTTTTTAATTCTTCTACGAAGCACAAAAGCTTTATGGCAGGTCCAAGTTTGAGGCCCATATAAGACATAATCATTTCTCTTGTTAAAAGAAGTAGGGCTTTGCCGTCTATTTCCTGTAGAGAAAAGAGAATGGAGGTAACTATATATACTTACTGTGGGACATGAGGCAACAACATTTCCATTTGGCACAATTGCCACAGTTTGAGAATCAGGGTACTGGTAACCAGAATTTAAGCGGATGCCTTGACAATAGAGCATTCGTATTCTCGGTTTTGGCCTGGAACTAGCTTGCAACTGAGATTAATGCGGGGAGACTAGAATCCAAATAACATTAATCTATATTTAAACAATACAGTGTTTCTGTCGAGAAACTATCGGCTGATAGTCGCCCCGCGGAAATTTGATGAACATTCTTAAAACAACTATTTGTTTTATTTCAGCAAATGTGCTAGTTTCAAGTACATCAAATTTCCAAGGGGCAACTATCAAGCGGATAGTTCCGAGGATCAATTTAAACCAATAAGAATCAGAGAACATTCAGTGGTGAGCTATAGTTAATCATATTCCTCCGCACGAGCCTCAAATGGAGGCTAGTTCCCAGTCCAATACTGAGAATATGATTATGGCTTATTCATAGCAACGCCATTCCTTGCTTTGTTTTCAATTAACTTAATAATAATTTCTTCAATAATCAAGCCCTTCAGTCGAGACGGCCAAATATTGATCTCGACTCCATTTCAGCTCACAAACACGGAAAATAGAACTAGTTCGATATCCTATGTATAAAGATCAAGGGTACTCAAAATGAATGCCACCTTCACACCCCTAACACTGATCAACAAGCTGATTCTCTATCACATATCAAATACAAAATCATATTTCCACGTAATGGGAAATGAAGAAGTGATCAGTAAAAAATTAATGGTCTTGAACTGAAATAAAATTCTCCCAGCAACATTCTAGGAAACACCCGGTTACAAGTAAGGAGAATTCGGTTGTACACTGAGAATAGTGCGAGGATTATTTACTTACGTGTTTTCTAAACATGTCGGCGTGTTCAGCCAGTTCAGATTTCTCTATGAATTTTACAACTTCAACCACGGACCATGTTTTGGGAGGTGAGGTCGAACAAACTTGTGGAGACTGACTCGCATCTGTACAAACAGTAAAACGTTTGTTAACACGTTGACGATTTTTATTATCAATATAAACATAAGAGAATATTAGGACACTAAACAAGTTTAACAGCAGGACTGCAAAGCTCTTTCTGTCACAATACTGACATGTTCTCTTTGAGTTCAAGCCCGAGTCTTCTGTGTTAGGTATAAACTGCATTACGTAGTTAAACGTTTGTAACAACCAATCAGCGCGACGATATTGTTTTCCTCAGCCAATCAGCTACAACTCTAGATCAATCCCACTTTGCCTCACGCCACCTTTCCCGCGCTTTTTCACTTCTTGGTTTTGGTTCAAAAACTACTTTTAATTGCCATATTTTTATAAGAACCTTGTCTTACCATCATCATGGATTGTTATCCTCGGGTGCTTGGTAACCGGTTGATGTTCATCAGGTGCTCTGTACGGACCTCTTTTCAGCGAGCCTGCGGTACTTTTTTTTGCAGGTACCGAGGTTGTTTCTGGTAGAACGGTATTCCGCCTTGACGCTGGATCAATCATTCAAATAAAAGTCGGATTAATAATATACAGCGGACCTTATTGATGGAATATTCTCTATTAATGTTATTAATGCGTAGACGATTATTTTTGACGACCTTTGAGGTGTTTGAAAAGAGGGTAAAACACGGTCTGGAGTTTGTGATATATCTTCTCAATCGAAACTGAAAGAAAGGACATAACAAACAAACAAACAAATTCGTCACACCGTCATGGTCATGAATCGTTTAAAAAAAAACCCACAGTTTATTCAAGCGTCGGAGTATTAAGCACTGTTGTGCTAATTGTGGGCACTGTAAATAAGGAAACAAATATTACAAATAGAACAGATATTTTTAACTTGATGAATTGTTGGGGAGTTTGAAAAGTTAGCCAGAAATATGGTCGTTTGCCTGTCCCTCAAATTTAGGCTAAACTTCTCTTGTTCTTTCTATGCCTGTTACATGATAACTCATTCACAAAATTACGAGCGTAAACATATCATAATTACTCACTGGACGCTTATTCACTGAGTAGAAAGGCCGGACATAAACATCTTTGGTACTGGACCATTAACAGGAGTCTAACTATTCTAACCAGCATGTGTGTAGTTATTGCTTTAAGCGACAATCATTAAAATCTTACCACTTTTGCCGCACTTAGAACATGGGCCGGTGATGCGCTCTCCACAGAACAGATTCTCGCAACACTGGAGATTATCAGAAAACTTCTCCAGGACGCGCCAAAAGATAGCCACGCGGTCGATGTTCTGCAAGGTGCAGGACAACGTTTTCTTGCTACCCTTGGCTGTGATCCTCGTTTTGCCATTTCCGGGCTTCAAGAAACCGAACACGACTTCCGGTTCCACGGCCGCATTCACCACCGACTGTATGCAGTCTCTAGCCACGTTTAAGACGGTGCCGCGGAAACAGGTGGGCAGTCCCGCCACCTTAGCCGCGCTCAGGTGAGGGCCTGCCTCACACGCATGGTTGATAAACACTTGCACGGTGTGATTGGCTATAGAATCGTCCTGATCTGTCCCGGATGAACACGGTGAATCCGGCCTTCGAGAGGATGACAGTGTTGTTACTACGGGGGTGGGGACAGGATGTGTTACCACAGGTTGTGTAGGCGGGATCAGCGGAGTCTTCCTTTTATCTTGTTTCTCGGGTTTCTCGGGTTTCGTAGGTTTTGGTGGTTTGACAGGTTTTTCAAGTTTGTCCGCTTTTTCTTTTACTTTGCCACTAAGAAAACAAACACTTATTATTAGAAGCCTTAACGCTTGCTTATGTATTGACGAGGATCGCATATTTATCCAAATGTGAAGCTTTTTGCAATCGCCTTTTTTTTGGTGCGTTGGAGAGTAAATAAAGCTGTAAGGATCACTTTTCCATTGTACTGCACACTGATTGGGCAGTTGCACGACGCTGTTATCACATCACAGAGTCATTTCTCGCAGTTACAAAATAAACAGAAACTGGCTACTTGTTAGTAAGCCGTGAAAAACGCGATAAACGAGTGCGGAGCGCAAGTCGAATATAACTTTGTCGACTCGCGCTTCGTGTCCGTGTTGGCGCTGAGTGCATCATGTTTGGCGCTCTACCCCGCTAATCCGGTTGTTCTGCTTAAGTTCGGTCAAGTGGAAAAATAAAAAAAAAATGCATATACAACTGCAAATTGATTAAGCACTTACCTCAACTGTTTTAACGCTTTTTTGGTGTTACCTTTTAAAACAAAGAGAAAAAAAAATCAATAGTTCGTTTACAAACTCTATCTCTCTCTCTTTCTCTAGAGCACAGCGTTTCTAGCCTGTACAAGACTCTCGGTCAGTGGGGATGATCGAATAAACGGGCGGGCGACCCCGCTCGGCTACAGCGTTCCGTGACAAAGAGAGGATCAGAACCGGACTAGTGGTGTAACGTTCCAAATTTGTTAATAGTTCCCTTACCTGGTGGTTGTAGAGGATGTCCGCTAAATTGACACCATCCCACAGGAAATATATCTCTGGAATCGTAACGGCACCAGTAATCTGAGCCAAGGTATCCATCGAAATCAACTCGAATTTTGTCGCCATCTTTATCCGCCACAGTGGCTACGCAAATCAGAAGCGGGTTTTTAGGGTCCAACGCCTCTAACTTCATGCCAACCTTAAACATGTTTTCCTTCGGCGCTGTCGGCTCCTGGTGAAAGAGGAAGAAGGTCAAAGGATGCTGGTTTGAGCAATAAAGCATTTCACGATATTGGAATAATTAAGTTCAACAAACCCTTTTAAACAACCGCACGGGAGCCAGTTCTGCAGTTGCAAGAGTCTTTGCTAGAAAAGTAGAGTATTTTCCAGGATCGAGTTTAAAACCTGCAAGGTACAAAAAAGCGTATTGAGGTCACACATAATTGTTTTATAGAATAAACTTGAACAATATTATATACAGTACCAATTGAATGGTCACACACTAGGGTTTCAACCATGGGATTAAAGGTCAGAATCACCCTTTTAACAATACAAACAGTATCAGATAAATACAGTGCTTTTAATCGAAAGATCAGTAACCAGGGGTTCATTTAAAGACGCAACAACTCAATATATCACAGTAAACAGTGCCACATGGAAATACTGCTAAATAGTTCTCTTTGAAATAATCAACTACTAGAATTCATCCACAGAGTTAAAGTCAGAGCGACACTTGTCAGAGGCCATACCTACTGGAGGTTGCAATCGTCCTCCGTTCCCCTCACACCAGCCCACAGGGTGGATTTCTTTGGAGTCCACCAGATGCCAGACGTCATTAGCACTGTCTGTGCCATCAAACCGACACCTTATCCTTGGTCCCAGTATGCCGACCACTGTCGCCACACACATGGTGTCCACTATCCTTGGATCAGCTACCTCTAATTTCATGTTGCTTTGAAAGCCATTGTACGGAGGGGTCGAAGACTGTGTTGATGAAAATTGAAATTTAAATATGAGTCACTTCAACAAGAGGTTTAAAGAGCTTTTAAAAGCGGAGGGAAATGAAAGAAGCCTTCCACTTCATTACCACCATCCCATTTGCGTTCCTGCTATACAACACTACACAAACTACTTTAACTGATAACCCAAGGTGACAAAATTAACAAATTATCGAGTGTCGACTTATAAGAACAAAGACGAGCAAGTGCAGTTCTTCTGGCAAGTCTGCCACTCTCATTGCGCAAACTCAGAAGTTCAAAACCTATCTCACGGCGGAGGCATTTTACCTGCCATCAATGAGAACTACCACGACAACAAACCGACCATGGGAAAAAAAAACCAAAATGTTTTCTTGGGGTTTTGTTTTCCAAAAGACACAATCTTTCGAATCTACTGAAGTAATAGTTGTTTCCTGAGTTACATCCTTCAGAGTTCTCGAGTTGTTGAAAGGTATTGAAAGGCATAGCAAACAGCAAAAAGCATCGTATTATCTAATCAATAATCGAACAGACACCAGCAATACACAAAACCTACTGTGGGAGCTATTCTTCTCATTGCCATACAGACTCTACACACTCTCGCAGAACATGAAGATG
>OMLO01004144.1_pt1 | contig 12065 bp, 5 predicted proteins | sample 1674811 | NCBI WGS metagenome assembly OMLO01 (sample SAMN06265003, study PRJEB25207) | coral metagenome | isolation source: Coral host | place: Mexico:La Bocana,Puerto Morelos, Mexico | collected 2008-11-13
GCCTTGTATTTTTTTGATGCAGTTTCAAGGTCCTCAATTAGTTGAGCAATATTATCTTGAATGCCAGTTGAGATTAAATGCAGAATTTATGGTGGCAGGTGAGGCCTGTTTGTAGCTTTCCTGCTCTCTCATTAAAGAGACCGTCATCATGTGCAGCAATTGTATCTTTAATAGTTTCCACCTTTTGTTTTAGTTGGTTTGCTTCAGCTTCACACCTTGATATGTTGCTGTTGTCATGCACAAGCTGGATTGTCACTTACCATGTAAGTAGCATAGCTGGTTTCGCATTTCCTGACATCTTGAACGACATGATTGTCTATCTCTCTCTGCTATGAACATTTTTCTTATGACACTGGGGTCACTGCCTGCCCTCTCTTTGAAGCTGTCATAGAATCGTGACAACAACTCATTTCCAAACAAGCAATGACGCAACTAGTGACTCCGAGCTACAATCTAGTGACTCAGAAGATCCAGATGACTCAGAAGACGATGCACAATCAGACTCTGATGTCGAATGCGTCACAGTACATAGCAAGTAAAGGATTCTGGTATATTTACTAAATTTGTAGGTGGTGGTTAGGTGGGGGGGGGGGTGGTTCGTCATAATTTTTGGGCGATTTGGAGGGGGGTATTGTGTAATATTTCTCCTTGAGAGACTCATTTTTCGCCCCCTCCCCTCTCCTGATAATTATTGCACTGTCCCTTAGTTGGGGCTTGTTACAACTCTGATGTACTCTTTCTTTTTTATAAGAATATGTCTTATAGGAATACCAAATGAAATTTGTCAAGAATAAACCCAAAGCTAAAATTTGGAAAAGTCTGTTATTTTTTCTGTCTAAAAATGTGAATACAAGAAAATTATATGTTTTTTAAACAAATGGTATGAAAATTCTTTATTTTCCTAAATGACAAGGCTAGCCAAAAAGCAACAAAAACAGCACAAGCGTGACGTTTGATAATAATAACATTTCTACAAGAAGTTACGTGCGTCAGTATCAGACTTACTTGTCTGCATGCTGGCTCCAAAATTACTCGTAACATCACTTAGACACCATGTACATTCAAAAACGGAAATGTCATACGCCGATCATAGTTTATTTTTTCAGTCGATTTTAGGCTGAAAATATTCTTGTGAATATAGTGTTCCAAGAATATTCACAAGAATGTTTTCAGCCTAAAATCGACTGAAAAGAATATTTAGCCTCAGCTGGAAAAGCTTCTTATCCAAAAAAGGAGTGTAGTTCATCCCATATTCATGTCACGTGTTAGGGAGTTTTTCGCTGTGTTCTTTCCGCGTCAAGCACACGTCAAAACAAGCATGGCATTGCTGTGTGTTTTTCAATGACTTGCTTAACCGCACGAAGAAAAATAGGGGTCTAAACTGCGTAGGTGTAAACGCTGTCCTAATCTTTCCGATTCACGACCTTAACATCCGCCATAAGAAGATACGATCATGACAACCGTCTCGAATGGAGGATCATACCAACAATGTCACTAAATTGAGTGGCGTGGCAGATCAGACAACCGTGTGCTAGCTCAAAATTAATTCAGTTGGAGACGATCGGCTTTTCTGCATTTTTAAGAACAAAAAATCGTGTGTCTATTCTCCGTGGAGAAAACGATCGGACACTCGGTTCGTAATTCACCACCGACTGTTATTTCCACTCGCCAATAGGGAAATAAGAATAGTCTATAAAAAAATTAGCTTTGCGTTTAACTAAAAATTTAAAGAAAACACTGTACAATTTTGAAAGCAATTTCACAACTCCAAAGCAATGCCCGAAACAGAAATGGGCCAATATAACGCTGGTTTCTTTCTTAAAGAATTTGAACAAATTTGTGCGAACTTCTTTGTATTTTTTTATAGAATGCTTGAAAGTGCTAATTTTAGAGCTAAAAAGACACTTATGATACAAGTAAGTCGCCCACAACACCTGCTTTTTTCTATTAGCGTGAGGGGAACCAATTAGGCGAATGTTTCTCTAATTAGAACAGAACAACTGGCCTAGAATTAAAGAAAGTAGAATTTTGCAAGAAACCTAAATTGAATGCGGTGAATCGAATCAATGTATCATCCGCGTAACTATTTTCGTTGTTATAATTGCAACGCAACAAGACCGTTCCTTCTATCAATTCAAATAATGCACTTAAAAAGGCGAAGAAAAAGAGATTAAAACCCCGAATGATGTGTATTTTAATTACACTGCAAACATAAAATTTAACTTTCAGGATATCCTAGTTCCTATAGTTTTCAAGCACGTGGAATATTTAATTTTAGCGCTTTGGCGGGACCGCTAAAGTAACTGTTCGTGGTACATAGAGAAAAAAAGATGTTAAGCCCGGAAGAAGCAGGGATTAACCTTTTTTTTTTCAGTTTCTGTTGTTGAAAGAGAGAAAATAAATATTAAGTATCGGTGGATTTTCTTTGATTATGGTGTCGTTTCAAAGGCTTGCTTTAATAAATCGGTCAATAACCAACTTGGAAGCGTGGCTGATTCCGCTAATAAAGTTAATCTAAAGCAAACACTAATAAGCGTTCTTAAGTAGGTGAAATATGTGAAAATTATCCCTATCAAGAGTTCCCTTATCATCCCTTAGTTAACTTAAAAGTGAAACAAACTGAGCTTCGATAATGATCATCACCATTGTAACCAATTGGTCAAAAAAGACAAAACGATTCTATGATAAAATGCTATAAACCTTAGCAAGACAGACAACAAGTGAACCAGCGAATAATTCAAGCAGCTAGCGAACATTATAAAAGCAATAATTTTCTTAAGTAAACAGTAACCACGTAGCAGGTGCATGTCACGTCTCCGTCGAGTTATTCGCTTATTGCCAAGTGGCGCGTTTTGTAAGTGACAACTGGAGACAATTTCCCGTCGCGTGGTAGTAGCCCTTATAAAAACCTTTTACTCACGAAACACATGAATAATCTGCAAATAAAGCTCAAGTGATGGAAATCAAGATTTTTCCAGTATTTGTGTGTGCCTTAATTCTTCTGTGGACTACACAGGAGCTTTACGGATATACGGCGCAGTACGTTCATCACGGTAACCGTGGATCAGGAAGAAAGAAGAAAAATGAAATATTAGAAAAGGTTAGCTTGCAGAAGTACGTTTTATTTTTTGCCTGATGTTGCCAGTTCGAGGTATAGCGAAGGCGTAAAACAACAGCAGACATAGCTCGCTGCAGTTCCCAGGCTTAAGATCAACTTGAAAATCAACACTTTTTAGTGAAATAAGTGCATGAAAAGAGCTCTATGTTATTTTAGTCGGATGAGCTCAATTAGGAAAACGCTCTGTTCATTTCTTAAAATATTTAAATTAACCTCCTAAATGGAAATGCTGTCAAAATTGTTAGAATGTTACATATCACTGACAATCTTGCCTTCCTCCCCAAGAATTTATTCTAACAGCTTTTTTCTATTTTTTTTTTAAGTAAGGGCGCTCTCTTTTCGATCAAAGATTCGGAAACGGAGATGAAATTTTCCGGAAAATCTGCGAACTGTTCTCAACGTTTTGTAAAGTGCATGTTCATGCGCCAAAGAGTTTGATTCTTTTTTTCAATTTTGTACCTAGAATAGAGGTAATGAAAATAGCAACGACGTTATTTAGTTTTAAGGGGATCGATATTTGACTACTTGACGAATGACGTTCCCTGATTTCCCTTAGGCCCTAAAATATACGCTTAAGAATCAGGGAAGTGGGCGTTGAGAGGAATCAAAATGTATCGTAGTAGTCCGATTGACTGAGCTATAATACAGGAATTCGGATTATAGCGTAGCTCCAGCGGGCCGAAGGGCCGCCAAGCGGAACCCCATACCCATGTAAGAAAGCAAAGGAAACCCATGAATTGATCTTCTCGTGGTTATCTCGGCTAGCGGTATTGCTCGTGGGCACTTACGCACGACGTTTACGGAGTCGCGCAAGATGGCGGCCATACTCCAGCTTATAGGTTAACAAGGAGATACAGCCTTGGTTACGTCGTCCTTTAATACTGGACATCCATGTTATGGTTAATCGACACCTGTCAAATCAAAGTATCCGCTGACCAGTATCATGTGATCATATCGCGGGCTCAATTTGATACCTTATCAAGGTCAAGGCGTTTCTAAAGTAGACCGCTTACTAAGTAATGATTTTTGACCAGATTGCGGGCTTAGTTTAGGTTACTTGTATACAGGACCTGGTTGTTTGGAAGCGGGTTGACGCTAACCCAAAATTAAAAATTAACCGAATAATAATTTTTTTCTTGTATAAAAATGTTTTTCACTGCTTTCGTTTTGTGTATTTTCAGAGTATTCAAACTCAAAACAGGAGGCCAAACAATATACCAGAAAGCCTCATTACAAAGTTACAAAACTCAAATCAAATTTTTCAAATTTATCCTGGTTAGCTTTATCGGGCTTTGAACAACCCGGCAGAGGAGCTCTGCTTTTAGGTTCGGCTAAATATATATATATATATATATTACAACTGTCCAGGATTCTAGTTGTAACACAGTTGAATTAGGCAGTCATACTTAGTGTAGCAAAAAGTCTAACACTATAAGAATGTTTCTCAGTTGGTAACAAACGTAGTTGACAAAAAAAGGAAAAAAGAAAAGGGTAATTTTGAAAAAAAAATAGTGAAGTGTAGAATTAGCAAATGGAAAAGGTATTTTATTTACACTGGAATCTAAGTCTAGTAAATGTGCTCGTAGAAGTTTTTGCATGGCACGTGACTTTGATAATCGGATTGAACAGCAAGTTATAAATACGAGGGGTCTGGATGCTCCAAGCCTTGCTAACACTCAGGTTTCACTAATCTTTGAATTACACGAGCTGAGAAATTTAAGCTCGTCAAATCAATTTTTGTTTTTAAATTGACCATTTTATTTCTTTATCCTTGCCTTGCCTTAACCCCTAGTTACACGCGATGTTCTGTTTTTTCGTAGGAGAGTAAAGGAACCGGATTGCCATTGGATAGAAGGAGACTGCGCTTGACTGCAATGATTGACAAAGAGTTCAGACGAGAAGAGCAGATAACACAGGAGTGATGTAACTTTCGTCGACAGCCAAACTTAACTTTGCATTGCAAAATAATGAAGTTGCTTACGGCTTCCACTAAATTTGGGAACTGTGTAGATTCGTTTTAGCCTTGACAAATGAAATAAAGCTGCTTTTGCTTGAAAATTGCTTGTGGCACTTCATTTGTTAGCTTAACCGCTGAAGCTGATGCCCATAAACAGAGAACAATTTAGTAATGGGAAAAAGCATTTGAAGAAAAACGCATTTGTCGAATGAACCTACGAAGAACACAATGGTGGTGGTTTTTTGGGGGCGACAAAAAATTCTCCCTAATGAAATGCGAGAGAATAAAAAAGTAACGCGAACGAAAAATTCCTTTTACTTTACACAAGAGGTAATCTTGGACTATATAGGGATCCTGATTTTTTTTTTTGTTTTCATGATGCAAGTAGGTTTGTTGTCGCCTTGAATAATAAAGTATCTAATATGAGAAATGAGAGTCGTCTGTAGACGCCTTATAGTCTTATAGAACTGATTGCATGTGCCTACCTGATATTTTCCCACACATCAGTCCCCTGAGGGAAATCTTTTCACGCATCGTTTAGACGAAAACGTTCAAAACATTTGTCTTACGGGTTATTGATGTTCGCTTCGGACAAGTTAATGAAATTTCTGTTTGATCTTCCAATTTTTGTTTTTTAATTTCACCGTCCTTTGTAGTGACTTGAATCTGATTTGAGATTTCCTTTGATCTTCATTTAACTTCATATAACTACCAACAATCGGCTCTCAGTGATAATGCTTCAATTAAAAGACAGGAAAACAGTTATATATTCGTTTAGGTCAGTGCACGGCTCGGTCAATTCAATTCTTTTTTCAAAAACAAAAAAAAACAATCAATAAGCAAATAGTACTCAACTGTTTGTATCTATTTTCAGCTTTCTAAAAAAATGTTTAATTGGACAAGGGTCAGTAAAAACTCATTACGTTCTTTGTTCATTTTTCGTGATCGTGACTGTGAGGATTTTAAACGTGTCACTTTCTTCATTCCAGTTGGTCAATCCTTTCCAATAAACTCTCTGAACCTCACAAGAAATCGAAAATATAACTTAACCTTATACCAAGGTTAAAATTACAAGCTTTAAACGTAACACCTCTGTTCCAAAGGAAGTGAGAAGAACAGCTGACGTGAAACTTTTTTTCAGTTCAGAACGCTTACTCTGCTATTCTCCTATTTCCATGGTAACTTTATACGGTCAGAAAAATTCATTACTCACTTAGTGGTCTCCTGTCGATAACCACAGTTAGCTTTTCACAAGCAAAACAAACAGATAATAGAAAATGTGATATTAATGTCCTACATTGTCAGTAAAAGCTAGCTAAATTGTCCTAAAGGTGATACCAAGAACAGAAATGAGAAAAGGCTATGTACAAATTAGTTTTAAATTTCGTGCCTCGATGTGTTCTGATAGTAATTAAACCAGTTCGAAAGCTTTTGTTTTTTTTGTATTGACAAAATAAAATGATATTTTGAGAGCTGCTGAAAATAATAAGGGATACTAAATTTGGTACGATAATTTTCGACATTAAAATGCTATGTATCCCAGCAGAGAAAAGATGGTTATTTCTCCGCGAAAGCGAAAACACAAATTACAGTTCGGGAAATGTAGTCATCGCTACATGCCAAATTAATTAATCTCCTGTAAACTTCAATTTATTAATGCAGACAGTTCCTCTTTTATTCCTAGTTAGCTGAAATATAAGGTCGTCGAGTATATCACATTTGTCCCATTAATCATGTTCAATTTAAAATATATAAAAAATACTAATTCCGATTCAGGAGTAGTGAAAAGTACTAATTGTGTCTCTACCTGTCGGTAAATATCTTAAATAAACGCTAAAAGAAGATTTATTAAGGGCGTTAAAAAATTCAGTCCTACCTTTTAAAGTTAGAGAAAACAGAAATTGTGCGCAAGGGTTGAACAAGAAGCTGTATTGTCTGATGTGGTGTTTTCCGGTGTCATATGCCCTCATTCAAGTTGAAAAAAACCTTTTCTGTCCACCGCCAACAGAACAGACTAGACAGAAAGCAAAATCCATTACAAATGGATTCTATCATGATCCCAACGTTGCTATGATACACTTGGCTATAAGTGAACGATGATGACGTCACAATGATGAAGCGTGGCTAGTAGCAAAAGTTGAATCTCATGAACAACATTGTTACGATCATAAAGCACGATAATCAATATATATGCATTAGGCCTTGTAAGAGAGAATAATAGTAATAATTAATACTTAAATTTTGCAAATTTAACATTCGTTTTCAAATGGCAAAAAATAAAGCTATCTTGAGAAAAACAATGTGTGGTAAAGAATTATAAAATGTAAGCTCTCTCGTTACCAGTCTACATCCATTAAAAACTATAATGTAAAAGCGCGAGACGAACATGATATATGCTCAAAGAAAGTGTGAAATTAGAAAGATAAAATTTGGAAAAAATAACGAACTGATTTTTAGATCCCTACATTATTTTTCTTTTAAAAGAGTATAGTATTGTTTTGGCAACGGCTTGGAGTTATTGTCCGCCTCGTTAGTGTGAGCAGTGTGTCATGATTTTAAAATTCTTCAAACTCAATATTTTCCTTATCGATAACATATAGCAGCATTGTCAAAGTCAATCGAATTGTAATATTACAAATTGTTGGACCATCCGGGGGCTCAGTGAAATATTGGAACCTTTTTGCATGTTTTTTTTTTTTACATTTCGGATGTATTCCTTTTTTCATCGTAGAAGACCTTTCCGCTTTGCGAGTACAGCTTCAAAGATAGTCAGCGTATGGTCCACATTGGTCTGAAGATCATGGTGTGGCCGAAACTCCTTTTAGCAGGGTCTAGGTATGTTCATTGACTACACTGATTTCATTCTTTCGAAGAAGATGAAAGAGTGATTCGATCGGTTATCCTTCTTCTCTGCAGGATTTGCAGCTTTTGAGAAGTGTTTTTGGTATTGTTTATTCTACTATTCTGAGTGCTACAGCAAATATCTATTTGTAACAAAGGAGACACGTGTTCATCTCGTGCGTAATATTACAAATTATTTGCTTTTGACAACTTTACTAGGAGCAATCCTTGGATTTGACCTCTAAGAAAATAAATTTTGAGAAGCATTTTAGAAGTGAATAATCACTACATTGTACACAAGTCTACATTTACTGTTATTATGTAAACATACAAAAAAAATACCAGGTGAACTTTCGCGCGATGACCTGTTATCTTCACTCGCGAAAAGAACATCGCTGCTATGGTTTCGGAGCGAAAGTGAAATTATTTGGTATTACATTGGTGTCTGTGTCTGTGTGGAACATTACGCGCTCGCTTGGGTATACGAGTTTTTCTCGTTCCGCCTCGCTGACTGGTGACATATTGTATTAGCACTCGAAAAAAAAAAAAGAAAAAAAAAGAGAGATTATTTGTCTTTCTTTTTTTTATGTCTGTCTTCCCAGGAAATTTGGTTTATTATAATGGTGCAATATTGAGTGCACGTGTGCTGATTGTTGTGCAACAGTAATTGTTATGTAAAGCATACCAGACTTGCGGGGGCCTGGACAAGGGGGTTTGTTTTTTTCATTGTATTGAACCCCCCGCTCGTGATGTCAGGACTCGTGGCCTGGTTACAAAGCATCGGTCATTCATGGTACGTTCGTTTTCAGGTCCCACCTCCTTCCCGCTTTGTTTCGTTGTGGTATTTTTTAGGATAGCTTAGTAGGCGCTTTTGTGCCCTCACCTTTACTGGGGCTCAACACTATTTCTATAGCCAATTGTTTTTGTAATTAATTCAAAAAATTTGTATGATTAAATCGGCTTTGGGTCTTTGCCCTTAGCCATTTTACGCCATCTGGAATTGCCTGTCTTCATGTTAGTGCCCAATAAACGAGCGCGGTTATGCAGCCCACTAGATTTTTAGTCCCTAGGCTGGGGAGGGAGGAAAGGCATAAAAACCTTTATTTGTTATACAGGTAATTAAATAGGCACCTTACAGATGATGTGGATACACAAAAGAAAGTAATATTTTTTTTCGTCTTTCCGCGCGGTCATGTGATATCCTCTACTTATCATCATTGACGTGTCGGTTGAACACACTATTTAAGAAAAGAAATTATAGTTATGTATTAATGTACAAAACGTGTTGACAGAGAGATGGACCTTGTCAGCCTCAATCCCTATCGAATGATCATAACTGACTGTCACAAATGCCTTGGTGAATTGGTAAATTCTAATCCTGAACTTGCACGATAAAGGGCGATAAATGCTCGGGGGAAAAGCTTCAGTTTTTCAATCTTCACCGAATCTTCACGCTATATCGTATGTAGGAATTATTTATTAGGCACGCCAACAACATATTCTTGAATTCTTTATTAAATTCAAACTGTTCTTGTCAGATAATGGACAGTTTAAACCTTACTTGAGTTACATGTTTGAGGAATCAGCGTCTAATTTTTATTTTTTAGATTTCGTATTCATTCGGCGTCCACTTCAGCAACCAAGACGTTCGACCGCATCACAAAGTTGTCGCTTCATTGCGAAATCATCATTCTCTTCCTTCAAAAAAATGACAAAAGAATAGTTAAAAATAGGCGTTAATTCTGTACTGAACGTTATGAAAATGTGAACATTAGAAAAGTGTTGATTATCAACAAAAATCTCGACGCATGTAGTGGGTTATTACATCGGTTCCAAGCTTATCCGCACTTTTCTTTTCTTTTTGTTTTGTCTTTGTTTCGCTAATGATTACACTCACCCTCAAGGTGTTCCTCTGCAGAGTTTTTTTTCCAGTTTTTGCAGGCACGGACGACCCTGCTCCATTTCCAAAAGCATCACATTCGAATGAAAACAACACCAGGAGGAGAAATACACAAATCAAGCAAGGAAAGATTTTGGTTGCCATTTTCTTGTAGCGAAATTGTTCCTCAGACAATGATGATTTGGCCTTGTTACTACAGCATGATTTAGTGTACACGAGGTTTGGGTTTAAATAGACCACTAAGACCACTATTTCACAAGAAATAATTAGGATTGACATTCTGTGCAAGTAAAGATATAAAAAACAGTGCGGCGCGATAAGGAAAAAAGAAATAAATAAAAATGGTATGTTGTTATTGTAATTACCGCAGTGACTAAAGCCGCAATATATATTCAAGATTGACATTCATTATGAGGAAAGTTAAAAAAATACTACAAGAAAGAGTGTTGAAAATGTAAGTTAAAAGTAAAGTAAAGTAATACAAAATATAATGATAATTATCACCTGTTATTATGCCTTGAGCTATGTACATTTACTAATGCTGATAGTCAACCCGTTACCGGATAATTATGAAGCAGAGCTCACTTGGGTTTCCTAATGCCCTCTATGTAAGTGGACTGAACGTTTCTGGTTTATCGTTTTTTTGATATTATATGTTTTTTTAGGCATTGTACATTTCCTGTTATATTAAACATTGTTCATTATAAAGCCTCCCCCCGTCGGTTTCGTGTTTATTTTCTGTTGTAATGTAAATGGGACGAGCGGAATTGTACCTTGTACCAACCCAATTAACCACAACCCTCTACAATCTGACCTTCTGGCTCAGTCGGCAGAACAACCCGTGTCATGAGATCTTGGGCTCTAACGGTGAAGTCGAATACTTTTTTTCTTAACCTCGTGTGCTCTCCTCCATTTCCTTTACAGACGGAAACGTACACGAATGGAAGGGGCCTAAGCCGTCTTTTTATTGGATATAATTTCAATAATCCATGCCATCAATTGATCCTATAAAAAATTGAATGAAAGTTCACCTTTAATTTAAAATGTTACCATTAACAAGAACTTTAAATGTTCTCAGTTTCGCGTTGTAAACACATTCAAATAGATCGACGAGAGACATATAAATGATTTATATTGCATATTAAAAGACAGTACAACGATTGAATGAGTAAATAGTAAAACGTGTTTACTTGCTCTCAAAGGGGTAACTTGGCAAGAAAGTAATCTAAAGATAGTTATCATAGTCGATTCAATGGTCTAAAAACAAATTGGTGGTACCCTACTCCAACGTTTCTTTCTCGTGCAGGCGAAAACATAACTAGAAAAATCCTTCGGCTTTCTAAGAGTGTAAACTTCTTGTTCATTATCAAGAGGACCTCGTTGGAACTGTACTTCAGTGATGCCGTACTCTTTATTTCTTTGACGATAGCTTAGATCCACTTAGACAATTTATCTTTATGGCAATAAACTTTGGATCTCTCATTTTTGCTGTAGGATTCGTCTCAATGAAATACCCTAACGGTTTTTCCTGAGAAATGCCTAATTTGTGCCTCTTCTTATTTCGAAGAGAAAACTGACCTATTTAGTAAAAACATCCTACCAGGAACGGCTGCCCGGCGGTGGAATTTTATATAAACAGGAAGGGGGGGGGGGGGGAGGGGATGTGGCCAGTCGGACATTTTGAAGAGAACCTCTAACGGCTCCGAAGTTACGTTTTGCGGGCGTGGCTTGAAATTTTTTCGCCCCAAGAAGGTACCAATTTTAAAATAGCACATCAACTGAATATATACCAATCCTCTTTTTTGTGAGTTGTGAATTCCCGGTGTAAACGAGACAAAGTTCAAAATCAATTGACTGCCAAGTATCTCCTGTCATATTTCTTTCGGCTCAGTTAGCCCTTTTGAGGCTGAACACCCTTAGAAGCACAAAAACAGCTTTTTAGACCCCCAAAAGGCAACACGAGCACCTCCTTCTTTTTGATATGGGACTTCCTCCCCCACCGGATAGTACGCCTTGAGACATTGTTATCAAGAATGTGAAATATTGCAAATGCAAATGCAAATGAGCTTAATTAGTCATTATAGCAGCTGGAATTGACTATTGTACATGGGGTAAGCTCAGTGGGGGAAACCTTTCGTGCGGGACACGACATTACGAAGGAAACTCTCCAACTACACCTTCTTGTACTATTTTATTAACATCCAAACTGTTTAGTCCAGACAATGTTTAACTAGAATGTCTTTAAGTGA
>OMLO01004145.1_pt1 | contig 12062 bp, 6 predicted proteins | sample 1674811 | NCBI WGS metagenome assembly OMLO01 (sample SAMN06265003, study PRJEB25207) | coral metagenome | isolation source: Coral host | place: Mexico:La Bocana,Puerto Morelos, Mexico | collected 2008-11-13
CCCCCCCAAACAATGTTGCAAAACGCTTCGTTGATGTTTATTTGTTTCCAACATTGAAAAAGGGGGAAGGGGAGGCTTCCTTTCACGACGGGAGAGAGGAGAATTCACATCTAGGGAAAATATGATGGTAATTTCCATATGTCTCAGCGACTTTTGTCCATGATTGTTGGTAGATGGCCAAAAACTGCAGCAAAAAGAAAGGAGAAGAAAAAAACTGTAAAGCGAAAAAATAAATAGGTAAAAACTGAAAGGCCTAAAGTGGTAGGACGGTTTATTTGTGCGCATGCAGCAGCAAAAAGAGTAGTTAAACACGATTTTTTTCGAAATGCAAGAACGCATTTTGCATTTCAAGGGCGGTTTGAGTGATTTAGAGCTATTTTAGCTTATTATAGACCTTAAAACGTCAAAAACGGCCCAAAAATGCGTTTTTTGGAAACTCTAAGGCTGTATGTCCTATTATCTGTAATATGGTCATCATGCTGTACGCTGTCGTCGTCGTGCGCATCCGCCCGCGAACAATACTGCTGGACATTTTTACTTAAAGAAAAGTGATTCACGGGTTTTTCTATTAGTTTGGGGCTCCGCTTGGCGGCCCGAACGGAGCTCCACTATATATAAGTATTTTGAGCAACACGTTAAGGATAATAATGATGAAAGCGTTTTTTTCATTCTTTTCGCGAAGAGCGATTGAGAGACTGGGAGCGGAGCTAGAAAGCGCGAGAGAGGGCTGGCGGCGAGTGTGGGTCGCGAGAAATTGTTTCCTGCGCCCCTCCTCACTAGTTAAGTATTTCTTTTTTCTACTGCAAGGTGGGACTATGTTTACACTTGGTGCCAAGACACGGCGACTGAATAAAATTTTCGCTGGGTACTAACTTTTTTTTATTTTTTATTTAGTTTCATTTTTTTTTGCAAGTATCCAAACAGGAATAAGGACACATTAACCGTGCCCGTTCAAAGTCTCCACCTTAAATTCGGGACCAAAATGCTATTTGGGTACTTGGAGTACCCACTGTCTGAACACAACACTATTTTGTGCCGGTGCCCAGGCACCAGTGCTTGGGTACCAAGTGTGGACACAGCTTTGGATCAGAACGGCTCTGTGGATGGACTTCGATCTCATAACGCGTTGTTTGATAATCGATATCGGTGCAGTCCATACTCCTGGCATTCTCGCCTTAAGTATCTAGTAGTTTTGTGGCGTTAACTGAATCATTGTTCCCATTAGCAACAACAAATAAAAAACCCAGCGAAATGAGGCTCTTGTTTAGCCACTGGTTTTTGTTTTGCCTCATTACTTTATGAAAGATGACAAATTGAAACATTAAAGAAATTCCAGTGAGGTTTAACTCGGTCTCCTTTAGCCCAAGAAAAAAAGGTTCTTATAGGATTATCATCCTGATGTGTTACATTTAATTGCGAAGCTAGGTAGAAAGCATTTGTCCCACACAGAAAAGCAGTTGAGTAAAAAGTTTATAAAATACACGTTTTCATGAAGTAGTTTTAATATTTTTAAATATGAAAAAAAACTATGAACTATGAACTATTAAAATAGTTCTATACAATGAACCGCGGTGTAAGGTTTCTCAATAATTCTAGCCAAGAGCGTTTTGTTATGGCGTAACACAGAAACTAGTTCAGAAAGATTTCAGTAAAATGAAAGCTTCCATTGCTGATAAATTTAATAGATCCGGTAAAGGTTATTTTATAGCAGTAATTGATTTCTTTCTAGCGTCAAGACGTCCGCACATAGAAGATTTCTTTTAATGACTGGCAGGCGGCGAACTTGATTAACGTTAATGTCATTTTTACTGCTAAAAAACTATTATTAAAGAAAAAGCAAGCTAACTAAAGGCGTTTACCTGAAGAAAAGTGCCGAATTGTGCCACTGTTGTCGTTTTAACTGAGTTCACTTAAAAATAAAGATCCGAGCTGCTGAAGTTCTTGTCGCATTTCTGACACACAACGTTAGTGGCCGAGTGAACTCTTTCAGCCAGGAGACAGTTGCTAGAAAAAGCTTGGAAACCATTGCTTATCAAACAATAACTTTTTGTCTACAAAAACCCATTTTTCAAAAAGTTTATTTATTTCCATCTGCACAGGCACTGTTAATAACACAGAAGATGAAATTAGTACTCTGTGGAAAGAGAAGAATGACCTAAAGTTTCAAGTTTTATCATTGAAATTGTTTTTTCAATGATCGAGCTATCCATGGGTATAAGGTTTCTCTTAGTAAGATTATAGTAAGTCAGAGACAAGTTCTAAATCAAAACCAGTTAAACAAAAGCTAAAACTTACATTGCTCCTAAATTGCATCCAGTAAAGGCAATTTTATATAATTAATTAGCACTTTCTATGCCAAAAACAGTCGAGAAGTCCGCACGTATAAGATTTCTCAATGACAGGCAGTAATTTTATTTATAGTGTTAAAACGCTATAAAGAAAATGCAAGCAAACTAACCAAATCAGTCAACTGGAGCGAGCAACGTGCTGAGTTGTCCACTGTGTTGTGTTTTTCAAGTTGTTTAAAAATGAAGATCCAAGCTGTTGTAATTCTTGTTGTTGTCATGATGTTCTCAACTTTGGTGAGCGAGAGTGAATCCTTTCACCCTGCAGGAAGGAAAGACTTCGGAGAAAAGGTTTGGAAACCATTGCTTATCAATTCATACCTGCCATCCAAACCTAAGTGATGAGAAGTTACCAGTCTACTTTAAGGCTAACAAAATGAATTTTCTTGTGAAACCAGAATGCCTAAACTTTACACCTTTACAAGAAATATTAAAATCCCTATGTATCCCATTCAAGCAAATAATATTATGAGAACTCCTTAACATGTTCCTTAGAGGTGGACAATTCTCTTTTCATGGTAATGTTGTTAATAATGTACCAGCTGATGTGAATTCAGTTTAAACACTCTGCCAAAACCTATAAATGAATCACAAACCATTCCTATAAAATTGAAAAGTACCATTATCAGTTTCACAATGTTAGACCAAGAAAAGTGTTGGAAACCGCAGAACATCTTGTAAAAACAAGTGAACTGTTTCTGTGAACTGTTAATTAATTCACGAGTGAGTCGACGAGTTTGACCATAGGTCTCCTTTGATTATTGTTGCCTCTGTTTGCTACTGTCAAACTAATACATATTGCTACCGTTAATACAACTGTGGAGCGATCCAGAGAGAATCAATGACGATAGCGATCGTTATTTGAACAAAATTATATCCTACATCTGTGAGCGAGTTACCTCTGAAATGAAATTAATTGGCCTTTTCAGTAAGGACCAGTAATTGCGGCAATAATTGCGAAGGTGGGGATTTGGCTCGGTAAAGAAGAAAGAGGCGTTTCTTCATACGACCACGAATACAATAATAGTAGTGATTATGAAAGCCATGTCAAATCGTTCCTTACCAGAATTGAACCCTATAAACAAAATAATAAGAATGTTTAACACAATTAATTAGTTAATTCGTCGAGTGCTTTTCTCTTTATCCAGCATGACGATTTGCTTTCTGTTATTTGTCTCAATATCGAAGTTCTGCTCCTGAACATTCTTGATTTTTTCGACATCTGAGGTATTCACTTCTTTCAAAGATTTCAGCGCTTTCAAGCTATAGAATTCGTGGACCAACCCGTTCCAAAAACGCTCGTCATCTTTTGGTGTGGGTCTATCACGAATAGGGTGTGCATTTATATTAGAGAAGAGCGCATAAAACATTCTTTCCAGAGCTTTCTTCCCAAAACACAGCATCAACACTTGTTGTCTTTCACGAAGAACGATCACCCGATATGTGCGCTGGCGCGATTCTCATTCCCAGATTCCGCGGATTCTGCTTGGAGCGCATGGAATAATGACCCCCCATTTGGCGACCAAATACGACGTATCAAAGGCTCATGTGAGCCAGCTCATGGACGTATGTTTCCTTGTGCCTTTGTTTGAAAATGAGTTTAATTTACATAAAAATGTAAACTGTAGGCGGGAGTCATGAGTATAAATGGTTTCGCACTTAGACTCGTTTTGACACAGAGGCAAACGTCAACTCGGATATGGCCTATTGGATAAAGTGGAAAAGGTAATTCAATAAAAAAGAATAGGAATAATAATTATTGCTCTTCTTTACAATCTGAGTTCTTCGTGGTACTGGAGTAAAAAATGGGAAAATAAGCATTTTGGTCAAATGTGATGCGCAGGTTCTGATGTCCAAATATGGCTGCTTATTGGAACTTTAGGTGGCTGAATTCATTTTCTAGTAAAATTATTTTATAATAAACCGGCAAAAGGCCGCCGATGTTTTTTTGTAAGTCGTAGTGATCATCGGGTCTCTGTGCTAAGGGAAGTGAAAATGGTGAATGAATGTTTTTTCTAAAGTAAAGAAAAAAAACCTTGAATCGTGAATAGTTAAGCTGAAAACGTTCATTATGGTATTTTGAGGACCTTTATTTATATAAAGCTAAAAAGGCTGGGAATTTTCTCTGTGCTGGTGGAAATTTCCAAGCCCCCTAGAAACAAAGATTGGGCTTTTGTGACAGTTCCTTTTCTTGTCTTTCATGCTACGACGACACTTCTGCGATACAGTTCACGTTCTGTCAGAAGCGAAAACAAACCTGCGGTCACACAATCCGATGCTTGAAATAGCAGGAAAAAAAAGGAAAGTGAATACAAGAGTGAAGGAAATTTCTCACATGTAAAAAAGCTCCTGATGGCCCGTGTGACCTCGGCTTGATAGGAGCCACATATTGAGAACAATTCAGGGATTTCCCATGACCCGTTAATAGCTAATGAATGTCAATATATTCAGAAAGCACAAAATTATTGGGATAAACATCTTGAAAACCTCGTTTAAATGCAGCACTTATACTAGATAAGAAACACCTTTTCTTTCAGTACGTTCATGACTTTGAGAAGACAAACACGCTCTTTCTTTGTGAGAAAAGAAATCAAAATGCTACATGTCGCATATGGATGCTCTCGCATCAATATATTGCCGCTATTATTCTGAACGGTTTATTGTGAATGTTACCCATGTTTTCTACGAGCTATACAGTTCTCATTCGGCTTGCTATGTTATGCTTTGCTCGTTTTTAAAAGTGAATGCTAGTTCCGTAAGACGCTGTTTTCTGATCTCAAAGCGTAAACAACATACATTTGGGACATTTGGCCAGATCAAGTTGCAGGGCAAACAATAAGTCCTTCCTCAAGCTTCGAAATGCTTGTTCAGGTTGAAATCTTTCAAATGGAAGCAATGCGAAAATAACCTAAGCTCAAAACAGCGAAATCCAAGTTTATAATAACTAAACAAGAAGTTATTTCGATGGTTCTTTATTAAATATATATCAAATTTTATTTAAACAAATACAGTCAACCTAACATGCACTACAAAACAAAATGAAAATGTTGCCCTGTGTCCTAAAGGCGGCGAAATACTAGAAACAAAAACCAGTACCTCGCATAAGTTTTAAAGGCAGCGACGATATTTTCGATACAAAATCTCTCAACTTGGCTGACGTTTTGAGTGGTTTATCTTGCGTGATCAACTTGTTGCTGCGAATTATAGAGAGCGGATCTACATTGAGTAACATAATTTGGCTTTGCTGCTCGTTAGCCAAACTCACAAATTGCCACACATAAAATTTGCTCAATTTCGCGTCAAGTTGACGGTTTGTATATCTCGTGAAGCAGTCTCAAAGCTTTCCTCATAAGCCTTTTATGTTACGACAAAACCAAGACACCTGTAAGACACAATCAATATAGTCACACATTTTAAAAGGATATAACAATGAAGGCAGAAAAAGTATACCTGTGCATCTTCAACTTGCTGTCGAAGGAGAAGGAATTTAGGAACATGAAAGCACAGGAAATTGAAACCATTCTTTGTTTCTGCCAATAAATTTTCTGAAAGTTTTCTATATGTGATTCATTAGTTACTTGTTACATTTAGAGATTTATTTGGTATGTAGAGTTTCATATTCAGCTAAATTAGATATACAATGATCTTTAATGATCTTTTATAACAACTTGATAGTGAATGTTTTCACAAATATTCAAACAGCTTTCATGGAAATCTAAATAGGCTTATGATCACTGTAGTAAGATTCCAGGGTAACTAATGAGTGTGCACATTGTGGTACATTGGTATAAACATAAGCTATCTGTGTACGCTAGTCAGTAGTGACTGGTTAATCACCTGAGTGCATGATCCTTTTATTAGAGCCTCTTGTTCTGTATTTGCCTGCATTAGATCAATAGTGCAATCCCCAAGCAGTATAGCTGGAATTGTAGGTTCTATTAATACTGACTTGTGAAGAGGAGTAAGAGCATCAATTAACTGTGAAATTGTAACTCAAGTTTTTGAGCGTTAGATACCAATGACATGAATATTTGGGACCGTAAGAGTAATTTCATCTCTACCTTCTCAATCTGACAAGCAAAGTTTTGATTCAATGTCGAGAAGTTTCCAAACGACAGAATCTAATTACTAGCAATTAAAAGTGCTTTTATAGTCATAGTTTGTAAAGAAAAGCAAATGATACAACAAGGAGGCTTACCTTAGCTTCCAGAAGACACGGCATTTTAAAACCTTTTTAAATGATTCCGTCGGTTCGTCCACGGCCCACGGTTGATACACATCGTAGCTTTTAATATTTCGATGCAAGTGTTGTCGCTTTGAGGATTTCGATGTCGATTTGTCACAACTAGAATTCCTTATAACTTCCCTTCCCATTTTTGAACCCGCGAAGGGTCGAACGAAAAACCATCTTCGACCTCCGTGCCGTGTTACGCCATGTTGTTGGACAAAAATTTGTCTTTCTAGCACCCCCATAAAACCAGCCAAAACGTATGCCCAGAAGTCTTTGGGACAAAAACAGTACTTAACACAGGAGGTAGGAGTAAAATGTTTAATTCAACTTTAATGAATAAATTAATCAGAATAGAGGTATATTGGTGACTTGCAGTAGGATCATGTATTTGGGTTTTGAGCTTGCAACACAAATAATTAAGTTGCTTAAGCAGTTGTGAAATTAAAGCCTGAAAAAAATTCAGGCCTGAAGGGGATTCGAACCCATGACCTCTGTGATACCGGAGCAGTGCTCTACCAACTGAGCTATCAAGCCATCTGGGAGCTGGCCACATTGTGAGTTCGTCATATACCCGTAGACGGTGAAGAAATGTAAATGAATAATGAAAGATCATATATTTGAACTGCGGAAAAAGATATGAATTTATGATTGATCGTCGCAGTTATGTACACAACTTGAGCAGTTGTGAAATTAAAGCCTGAAAATATAGCCGTAACATACCTTCTACAGGTATATTATGAACTCACAATGTGACCAGCTCCCAGATGGCTTGGCTCAGTTGGTAGAGCACTGCACTGGTATCGTTGAGGTCATGGGTTCGAATCCCCTTCAGGCTTTAATTTCACAACTGCTTAAGCAACTTAATTATTTGTCTTGCAAGCTCAAAACCCAAATACATGGTCCTACTGCAAGTCACCAATATACCGAATAACCAGCCTTGAAATGTCTTCCCCTCCCCCAAACTGCCCATGATTTTTTTTTCATTTGAGAATAACAGCAATCATGTGTCTTGCATGTAAGTGTGCATCGCTGCAGAGATGAAACTGTTTTTACCTCTTCTTTGGGAGGCCTTTCTATGTAAGCCTCCATTAGATCCATTCCTTCGTCTGAAGGGCGTTTCTCCATACCCTTGAAACGTTGTTTCTGTTTCCTTTTCTTCATATCTTTGGCTAAAAATAAAAGTAATCACAGCATTAGATTATACTGTAGCTTATCACAGAGGGGTGAGGGAAATCTTATCTGCTGGGTACTGTTGTTACATATTTGACAAAACTATCCAGATAAAAGAGTGGGGTTGGGTCTAAACAAGCCTTTTATCATGCAAGATCCAGACACATGCTATTGATTTTCGGTGCATTAAATGATTTCATTTCGAATTTTTTTTCAGGGTTTAATTTCACAACTGCTTAAGTTGTGTGTGTAACTGCGACGATCAATCACAAATTCATATCTTTCTCCGCAGTTCAAATATATGATCTTTCATGTATTCATTTACTTAAAAGGCAGTTCATTCGTCATTTTTTTTTTATTAATGAAGCACTTTACTGATACACCTAAAACACACGCACATTACACTTACATGCAATGTTGAAGGTTTACAATATTAGTTAACTTTTCTTATACATAAAAGAAAAAAAAAACGTGACAGCTAAGTAAACACACAAAGACAAGAAAAAAAAAATACAAATACAAAAAAGGGGGGGTCTATGCACTAACACTACATTATTGATATTAATTGAGAGCATTTTTTTGGATTTACTACGTTAACCTTGTATTGTAATTAACTCTATTAATCAACTTAATACCCTATAAGTGATGTTTTTTGGATAAGCAATTTTATGTTTAAGAACATTTTTTTCTAGTTTCCATTGAACCATCAGTTTATTTACAAGTTCATCTGGAGACAATTCTTTCTGAAGATATTTAGAAGCATAGATATATTGTTTGACAAGGATGATGAGCAAATCTAACTTGCGTTTTAAGGGGTCTAGATCTGAAAGCACATCAGTCACGTGACGTGTGTCATGAAAAGCAATTTGGTCTTTTGAAAGTGTTATCTCAGTACTTTGAGAATGATTGAACCATGATATAATTATTTTGATGGTTCTTTATTAATATACACCTTCAAATTTTCTTTGAATACATGCAATCCACTAACGTGCACTACCAAACAAGATGAATATCTTGCGCTGTGTTCTCAAGGCGCCGAAATACGAGAAACAAAAAATCTTGCATATCGCCGCTTTAACTGATGGCAGTGACGATATATTCTGTTTCGAGTTTCTCACCTTGCGTGTTAATTTGTTGTTGCGAATAGTAGAGAATGGGTCTACTTTGAGCAACAAATTTTGACTTTGCTGCTCGTTCATCCGACTACCAACTTATCACGCATAAAATTTGTTCACATTTCGCCACGAGAGAGGGTTTGTGCATCTTGTCTTGTCATCTTACTGTGTGAAGCCTTCCATGTTGCGACAAAACCAGCCTTGAATGTGGATAGAAAAATAACAGGAGCTACCATTGGCTACAATGTACTTGTAGCCAATAAAAACTTGCGTTACAATTTGCGACTACCATGAAAAACAAACAAAAACGTCCCAATTTCTAATGCGGATGGCTGGTTTGCAGTGTCACGCCATCAATAATAAAAATCGTAACCATTCAACAAATTAATTTAAAAAAATGGGATGTGAAAGATGATTGATATATAAACAACCTCGCCAAGATTTAGAACTGTGCGGTAATTCATTCGCGCGTTATTCGGAAAAGTGTTGTACCCAAATTTAACGTGCCATTAGGGACAGCGCGTCTCCCAATACCAAAATCCTTTGGGAACGAAAGAATATCGAGATCGAAATGTATTGTGGACCAAAATATAACAAGACAGCGGGAACCTGGTCTCTAACATTAGTAGTGCCTTGATAATTTTATCATTTTTAGCGGGAAAGTGAAATCCTGAATAAAACTTTTCACTTCAATTGCTCCAAGCATTGTTAAATATTTACGTATAAAATGATCCTTGCAAAGTTGAGCCGTCAACAGGGCAAACCCAGTGCTTACAATACTGAGATGAGGTGGTTTTCAAAAGCTTTTCGCCAGCCCAAAACTCAGCGAGAAATTTCCTCGGAAGCGATCAAAAAATTCAAAGCCATGATCTGAGACAATCCTTCTGACGATATGCTATCAAATTATGGTAAGTTTTTTTTAAAAGAAAAATGAAGGAATGACTTCGTGTGGAGTGATGTCGTTATGTGTAGGCTTATTTTTCTAGGTATATCCTGAACTTAAGCACTGGAACGGCTAAAATATGCAATAAAGGTTATGCAATTTTACATAAACAAAACAAAAATGCGTGCCTGAACAAGTGAAATGATGTAAAGTGACATCCAGGGTGTCCAAGGGTGGAAAGGGGTTGGGGGTAGGGGGGCTGGGGCATGCCATCTCTATTGCTAGCAACACACTCCAACTCTAGTTTTTGAGGTCTATTACCCTACTCCCTTAGAAAATATTTAATAAAACCAGATGACAAGTATATATTATTGTTACTAATTAACAGGATTGACTGCAGATGAGCTTGCCCATCTTGCTGCATTGGGAACTCAAGGCTGATCACGTAACATGGGTTTTAAAACAGCTTAACGACATGCAAACGACACCATGCTACTATGCCCAAACATCGTTGTTAATATCCACAACAAGATGACGAAAAAAGCTAAGTTATTTAACCTTGGAACGTTAAAAACGTTGGTTTTCGCTCTGAATGTAGGACAAAGGATTGGCAAAACTTTCATTGGTGGCCCTCAAAATGGTGGTAATCATTGGGTACTGGTAGATGTTGAGCGGCGACCTTTCATGAAGATCATATACTGTGACACGCTGGCTTGGCAACCTCCCCCAGACATCATTGATGTCGTCAATGATTTTGCACGGTACATTCCACAAGTTGGAACGTACAAAAAAATCATTTGGTGCTTACCATGAGCAGAGACGAAGCCGTGTTCTTGCCAGTGCGAAACACATTTTTAGTTTGTTTATTGTGAAAGTGCCAAAACTTCCACTGATTACCACTCCATCTTTCCCCCCACCCCCATTAGTGGTCATCATATGGTTTTACACATTGTGCTAGCATTTATCAGTGGGGCAAAAGAATCTAGCATTACGCGGGAATAACAGTGACAAAAACTGGTCGACGTCTTTTGACCATAATATATGGTGAGATTTTTTGATCATCACGCATTCGCATAATGACAACAAATTTGAGCATTATGTGTAAAACGCTATTTCATGACCAATCTCCAGTACTATTCTGATATTTACAACACATTTTTGCAAACATAAAATCCTTTAACAACAGAAAGACAGCAATGTTGGAAAGAAATACTCCTTCTAACATGAACAAAATGCACCACCCCATGAAAACGCAGGACATGTGGTTAGTGTAGTACAAAGGTAGAAGAGTGCTTTTAGAAACCTTTTCACAGACGTTTTCATCTATAAAATGGCCCTTGTGATATGATCAGTAGCAGTCTGTACATGTGTTCTTGACGATTTGAACAAATAGAGATAACTGTGCAACCTGACGCTAGCCTTCTAGCAGGCTAATGCCATATTGGCTTATGTTATCCACAGGACTTTAGCTTCTTCATTGTGAACAACATCATCATAATTTACTTCTATCAAAATGAAAAAGATCACCAGGGATAATGAAAACCTGGATCTAAAGGTCCCTTGGCAAAATTGTTTGTTTGATTCTCTGCTAAATAGAGAGGATGATATCATTATTTAGAGCATTTAGTGTAGGAAACATTTTTGCGCCAGAAAATATATGAAATCATTAATTACAGGTCAGACTAGTGGAATTTTAAAAGCTGATACTAACTGTTTCTGGACGACCCCTATAGAACATGCCAGTTCTCTTTCGATTGAAATCATTTTGTTATTAGCAAAAAAAGGACAGAGCAGTCATTCAAGACCATTTCAACAGCTGGTATTAATAAAAATCTTAGACCATGCTTTTTGATGTTCTGTAAAATAGAACAAGGATAAGCATGTGGGATCATTATTGACATGAGGTGAAACTAGTCTTGTCTTTCACACATTTAACTTCATTGAGCCATCATAATACTGGGCATTGTGCTTTGCATAAAAATTGGTTCAATCAGCTCATTTCTGTAGGATTTTTATCAACTTGACTCAATATGCATGTACATGTAAGTAATGAATGGAAAATGGCTTGAGTAACATTCTAAGGAAAATTGGACTCTGAGTACATGTCTGACATCTAGTTTCATTTCAATATTGCCATAAAGTTATTTCATATTGTTCTAGAGTTTATACTGTTTTTAAGCAACACATCTGAAACATTACAGAAACAAACAACAGATAAATATTATTATATATCATATTATGTATTTTCAGGCTTTCACTGTTGGTATGTGTGTGGAATTATAATGGGATTACGGTATGAACTTCTGTATTACTGCATT
>OMLO01004146.1_pt1 | contig 12061 bp, 13 predicted proteins | sample 1674811 | NCBI WGS metagenome assembly OMLO01 (sample SAMN06265003, study PRJEB25207) | coral metagenome | isolation source: Coral host | place: Mexico:La Bocana,Puerto Morelos, Mexico | collected 2008-11-13
TGATCGATATTATTGGAAAGAAAAGGAAAAAGTGCGTATATAGACTGATCGAGAGGTGGTTGTGTTTGTGAATTTGCTGTGCTTGATTAAGGGTTCTTGGGTTTGCGTGTAAATATACATGATCTTGTTTCCATTAATGGCATTTGCTCAAGATCATGGGTGACTTGCCAAAACGGCCTGTATTCAACCCTTCCGCTTCAGTGCCTGTGATTTCTGCAAAGGCATGGGTCATGTGCAGTGCATGTGTGACATATAGCATCGATCAACCAAAAACAAATAAAGACTGATTTTGGTACGCACGTGTGTTTATGCAATCATCTTTTAGTTTTGCGTGGGGTTAAGTGTTGTCTTTGCTCAGTCCTTTTGCATGTGCAGGCTGCAGCCATAAGGCAAGGCCTTCTCACCAACGTTCTACACAGGTCGAAAAGTGTTGGGTTCTGAGAATATTTTGCTGCAACCTATTATGTCCGCATTTGTGGTCTTTATTGACATGTTCATCGCTTTGTTATGTTGTTAAGGCTCCTGCTCTGCATAAAGCTGGTCCGGTGCCAACGGAGAGCAAAAGCAAGGCGAGCTTTCCGTCTGCATCTCAGGTTTTTGACTGCGGGTCAAGGTTCGAATCGAATCTAGAAAACATCAGGGCCGGTCCAAGAGCACAGCCAACTGCTGCTCCTTCTCTGCAGGTTTGGTTGCTGTGCTTTCACTTATCAGGGTCGATCGCGATTGTTTCTTGCACGCAGGCTGAGCTTGCAGTGATTCAGCCATCTCCGAAGGCAAATGCTGAGTTTTGTATGTGGGTATTATATATATTGTGTTTTCACATGTTCCAGCCAATATACAGGCAGAAGTTGCTGCAGGCGCTCAAGTTGGGGCACTCTCCTCAATTAATTGTTAGAAGTTTGTGTGAGATTTGAGTTAACTTCACGTGCGGGTGTTTGACCTGAGGTCATTCGGTTGACGACGGCCGAGGAACTCTTGCGGCCGAAGGCTGCAGTGAGAAGGCCGCAGGCCAGGAAACTTCGTTGGCCTTTTCTAATTTTCTTTTTTGTTTGAAAATATATATATATATAGCGCTGCATGCAGGCTGGATCTCGAGTTGCTGCGAAGGGTCAAGTGCCTTTAAAGCCGACCACCTCGAGCTCGAGTGATTCGACCTCTTCATCTTCATCTTCTTCCTAGAGCCTTTTGCAGCATTTTCGTGTCATGAACTTAATTTGGGATTAATGGTATGCACATATACGTAAATATGTCAAAGAAAATGTTAGGTTAAAACGACGGTGAAAAAATCAATGATTGGTGAGCATCAGCTGTTCCAGCATCATAAGGACAAGATGAAGTTTTCACACTTGGCCATCGTTCTATCAAGTTTGGTGATCTCCTTTGACAAGCCCCAAATACCAACGGCATTCCAAGAAGACTTTGCTGGGCATCATGCACTCAGTAAAGCTGTCTTTGAGGCTGGCTATGCATGCATTGCAAGAGATATCAAAATGAGCAAACATTTAGATATTGCCAGTGGTACAGGTTTCATGGCAATCTTGCAGGGGCTGAGGTCTCTAGCTATATGTGGCCTGGCATGGCTAGCTATACCATGTTCAAGTTGGATATTTCTATCACGTGGCTCCACCAAACGGAGTCGTCTCCGGCCTAAAGGGAAAAGGGCTTACAAAAAGGTCAGGCTGGCCAACAAAATTGCTCGTAGGGTGGTCTACCTTTGCCATTATATCGAGAAGAAGGGTGCCTACTGGTGTATCGAGAATCCGACATCGAGCATTATCCATATGTATCGACCTATGCGTGAACTTTTGGATCGGCCTGAGATCAAAGAAATCCGGGTGAATTTGGGACAGTTTGGTGCCCCTTCAATGAATCATGTTGGCATTAATATTTGATTGGTATTTCAATTCAATCAATTCCTTCGATGATGTTAACATATATATGTGACAAAACTTGCGCCAGCCCAGGAAACCCATAACGTTGTGGACGAATTGTCCCTATTTGGGAGCCCTGGGCCAACCTATGGATGCTGAGAAAAGGGACAGATTACGAGGTGGGGCAATTTGTATACCTAACAATCCTTCATTTTCTTCTGCGCCTTGTAACGTGTGTGAGGCCTGCAACGGTCAAAAAAGATTCGCATCGTCGAGCGCTACGTCGACTCTACAGGGGTCGGCAAAGTGAAGGGTGGCCGGGATCTTCGAAGCACTGAGCAATACCCTTATGGATTGGGCCTTCAGGTTCGGGTTGCTTATGCTGAATTGCATCTTTGCTTTTACTTTTACATGTATATATGTGAGTGTCTAATATATGCGCAGGTGGTGGGGCTTCTGCAGAAACACCTGTATGAACCTCAGGGATCTGTATACATGGACAGCGAAATTTGATTTCCTCTTGACCTTGAATTACAATTGTTAAACTATTCACATTTCTATTGTGTCTCACTTGGCCAGGCCTACAACACTTCAAATCAAAGATGATGAAGGCTTGGTATTTGCAAACTCAAATGTGGACCACAGCGATGACAGTGGCCTGGAAGAAATGTTAGGGACTCTTAGGCTGCATCATTATGCACACACGATCGATCGACATGATTTCTATTTCTTCTTCAAAGTGTGACAAACACTATATATAAATATGTGTATATATGAAGATTTATATATAGGGAAGTATATATTGTGTGTGTTTGTGTTTGTATATATGTCTGTATGTATCTATCTATGTGTGTATGTATGTCCAGCCACACTGAAAATTTGACCGAGGAACCCAGATGATGAAGATGTCTCTGGCTGCTGATCGATGTGGCAATGATCGCTCGAACCTGCGAATCAAAAGGTATAAAAGTGTACCCATGTGCTGGGAATGGACCGGGTGCGATAACTTTTCAGTGTCTTTTCTACATATGCAAGCATATATAGATCATAGTGATTGGAAATCTGCATCTACATATGCTGCCATGAGATTCTCTCAAGCGCTGCAACATTGGGCGTGCCACTTGTAATCCAGCTACTCGATCAGCATTAATGAGTATAAACATATGTTTCTGTTCCATTGATATTTTGAGTAGTCCGTGAACTTGCGTGAAATCCCGTGAAAGTTATGCCTGGGGATGAGCCATTTCGTGAACTTCCGTGAACGTTATGGTTTGGGAGAACACCTGATTTCCTATATCCCTTTTGAGCCTTGCATGGTAAGGTGTATGCCCCAGCCAGAACATAGTCCATTCCTCAGATCGCAAATTTCTGAAAGCCCAATTCATAGTTTGTATATATATGTTTTCAATGGTGCATAGCAGCATGTAGCCCCTTAAGGGTTCACTTATAAAAGTAAAACCTGCACCAGGTGATCGCATTGTGTGGGGACCACCTACAAAAGAAGGCGTTGCTACAATGAGTGGTTGCTTTCAGAAAGGTGGGAACCAGACAATTTGAACAACTCAATATCGATACCTGTGGTTTTTTGAAACATTTCCTTTGCAAACATGGTGGCGTCAAAGTCTGTCTTTAAAGGTGGTGCTGAAAGCCCTGCTACTCCTACGGCGCCATCGCAGAATGGAAAAGGTCCTGGGAAGAAAGGCTTGAAAGGCAAAATGATGATGAAGGGTAAGGCTGGAAAAAATGGAAAGAAAGGCAAGGGACCTCCTCCTTCCAAAGGAAAGGGAGGCGGATCTGCAAAAGGAAAGGGAGACGGATCTGCAAAAGGAAAGGACAAGATTGGAAAAGGAGCTCATAAGGGAAAGGTGAAGGATGTAGAACAACCTGAGATGGAACAAGTTCAAGGTGGAAAGGGAGAAGGAAAGGACAGTAAACAGAACGATGACAAGCCTGCAGAAGATGCAATGCAAGAAGGTGGAGAGGGAGGAGGAAAGGATAGTAAACAGAACGAGGACAATGCCGCAGAAGTCGCAGAAGATGTGCCAGAGACCCAAGTCGACGAGGAAATCGATGATGCGCTGCTGGAAGAAGTATCAAAGGCATTCGATCCGCCAGAAAACAAGAAGGAATGGAGTGAGGAAGAATGGGCTGGCTGGAAGAACCAGTGGAGTCAGCAGGAATGGGATGACTGGAACAAGAAACAATGGGGTCCTGCTGACACTGAAGAACCGAAGAACGACCCACCACCCCAAGAGCAGGAGCAATAACAAACGACACGCATCTATTGCTATCTTCCTATATAATACCATGAATCATGAAACATTTCGCATTTATATGCAGGATTTGCGTCGCTCCTTGACTATGCAATCTGCTGGTGGTGAACCTACAAAGATCTCAGGGCTGGCTGTGCGTGGGCCAGATGGGAAGCTGCAAAGAGTACTTTAGCTGTATATACAGAAACTGTTTGTAAAACAACTATATCTGTACGAGTGCACGATCAGAAAGACTGATGCTGTCAGGTAAAAGAACTCTCAGAGGCCCAAAAGGAACGGGTTAAGGCGATGTCGAGCCCTGCCCAAATGGACGTTCAGGCCTGGTTCGGATTTGCCCCTATTAATGTTGCAGCTTCTTTTTTCAGTGAAACCATACGATATATATATATATATTTTTGCAAATGTTATAGCAATTGCTTTCTATTTGTATCGATATCGGCGAATCGCATTTCAACTGCAGGAACGCAGGTGCTGGTATGCAGCACTTGACCGCACCATGCAAAATGCCGAGAAAAAGGGACCAGAAGAATCTGGCATGGGACTAAGACCAATACATTAAGTTTCTTATTTTGTCAACTTTGAAGTCTGTGAAGATTCACGTCCTTAAGGCATATCCGCTGCATTGCTAGCAAAGTGGTCCGCGGCAGCTGGTTCGGCTAAGAAGTTTGGGGCTCAAGAGTTCTGTCCCAATTTGGAGTTTGTTGTTATTGATATGATTGATGTGTATCAGCTGCAGGTTTGAACTGCTTAAGGAGTTCATTTGCGATCAAACTATGCCCCACCCTCAGTCCGACACCAAAAGATATATGCATAGAGTCTGGTTTGAATACTTGTTTATATCGTCGCTCGCTTTCTGCGCAGGACAAATGTCAAGGTGGAATCATGCTTCGAAGAACAAAGCTTCAAGAAAAAACAAGGGATTTTCCATGAAATCCCTCTCTTTGAGCTTCGTGAACGATATAAAAGTGAAGAAGGTAAGAAGTTTGTCGAGAAGGTCATTGCCTCGCAAGTCGGCAAAAACCACCCACAATTCAAAGGGGATGCCGAAATGAAGCTGTACAAAATCTTCGTTCGTTCAGAGACCAAAGACGGCACAAGCACGGCAACGTCCAGCAAGGTTCGAGCAGAAGGCGGGCATGGAAACATCATCGGAGAAACAAAACAAAAGAAAGAAAACAATGCATCACTTAATTGCTGTTTTATCGCGATGTGTCCCTGCAACAGGACAGGTGGAGAACAATGAGAGTAGCAAGAAAGCTTTGGGAGAAGCCCTCGATGTTATGAAGCTGAATGTACCAAGCGTAGAGGACGAACAGCCCCCGCCCCCCAGAAAAAAAGAGTTGACTGAAGAAGAGATTGCAAAGAGAAAAGTAAAGAGTGAGGCAGGATATGCTTACACACTTGAAACTTTAACATTATACCAAGCCCAACGGAAAAAACTGACTCTTGATGGAAGGCAGCCAAAAAGAAAAAGGAGGCTGATCAGGATTTGAAGTCGTGGGGGCCCCGTTATCCATGTCTTTATATGATATTTGATCTGTTGGTTCTGATCATTTTCTTTGTTTGGCCAAGGGTCAGGACTCTGGCATCAAAGATGCTGCAGTGTGCCGCTGATCTTCGAGGTGTCCCTGGAATGGAGGCCTTGGCAGTAGTCACTGGTCTGGTCTGACTATTCTAGTTTGTGTGCGTGCAGGGTGTTTGCAAAGAACTGAAAGAGTGGCATCAATGGGCAATCGGCGTTGGTGACAAGTGACTGGGCATCTAATTCTATTGGCGCAAATCTGTGTAATTATGCATCGGTTCAAAAAAGGATTCGTTTGTATTAACTTGACAGGCTCCCCACATGTTGCAGGCTTGAAGCCATGATTTTCAGTGGCAAAAGCATCGAAGAAGTTCGCGCCGAGAAGCAAAAGGAGCAGAAGCATTTCGAGGCCATCGGACATCACGCATTCTCAAGCTCCTTAGCTTGTCACTGCTGGGAGGTTGCCTTTGATCTGGTGGAAACAGCTGAAGCCGCGTCCAAAAATCACATGGCCCGTGCATCCCTGAGACTGCATCAGCTTCATGTTTGCGATGATACCAATCTGTGTCATATACATTTATTCATTCATTTTCTGGTTCTAAATTTGGAACACCAATCAAGGACAGAAGAGGAAGCGTGATGGAACTGATGCCAAGCCAAAGAAAAGGGCAAAGAAGGTGAAGGATGATGTGAAAGTGGAGCAGTGATGGAGGCCTGTTAGCACACATCCTGCAAATATGTATACTATATATGATATGTAAATTTGTGTACATATGCAAAAATTATGTGCATATATCTTATATATGTACATATCTTGGCAATCTAGACAAGACTCGGATTGGTCCTGGGTTGCCATTTCACCATTGCATGCAGGATCTTGGCCCTTGATCTGATTCGCACTGGCCTCGCCACTCGCTGTAGGATTGGCTAACCATGGTTGATCGAGGGTGCAATTGTTGCCATTGATCACGAATGTGGTGGTGCAAATTCAAAATAAACTTAGATACTGAGATTCTTTGTGGTGTTCAGTTTAGTTGCGAAAAATCGGAAGCCGACTTAGTATTAGAATTCCAATCGCAATCATCTAATTTCATTTCTGAAGTCTCAATATGATCCTCTTAACGAACCATCGTGATCTAGTGCCACAATTCTTGGGCTTAACCGCGCGCCATCTGATTTTTGGCCAGATTGTCGACAACACCATCAAGCGGAGAAAAAAGGAGCTGATTGAATTCACTGAGATCGCGTCGTTACCACTTATCTTCACATCAAGTTGGATTCACATGCTCTTGGATAAAGAGGATCGTACAAATATAAACATTCTGATATATATATATATATATGAATGTGTTTCTTTTGACGGCAATAAAATTTTTATTTATATGTCATATGGATACACGTGAATCCTTTCTACATGTGGATATTTTTTTAATCTGTGCGTCCATATTCATGTAAAAACATTGAGCTAGCTATAGAACGCGAAGAAAATGGTCAAAATATATGGAAGAATGGGAGTTTTTCAAGACAACGAAATTTGATCCGATATTTCGAAATCCAAACCAGAGCCAGTTCTTGACAACCCCCTTGCAAATCAGTTGCGTGGAGGTGCCGCGGCAATCCTCTAATGGCGTGCTCAATTCCATTTCAGATCTATTCGACCTCATGGCAGCTGGCAAGGTGCAGTTGAGCCCGAAATGCGTTTGAAGATACAAACATGTATATGTTCACCCAATTTAGTAATACTACTGCCAGGCAAGTATGACTGCTCTGAGCAAAGCGGCTCGCAATCTTTTGGCAGTGCCATCGTTTCTAGTACCGACACTTGCCTACAAAAAAGCAAACCAAATCCCACGTTTCAAGGTACACCTGTTTGTCACTCTGCAATAAGGGAACGTCTTCTTCAGTTGGGAGATACGATGAAAGCTGCTGGCGGGTGGCATTTGGAAGATCGATTCCAATCATGGGTGCACAAGCAACCTTGGCGCCAAATGCTTCCACTGGATGGTTTTGAGTGTTTTGCTTGCATGAATCCAAAACAAATATACCTGAATGTATGGTTCCTGCCATCACAATTTCGGGGTATATATATATATATACAGCTGATCGAGGTTCTACATGCCCAAGCTGCGGGCAGTTGGAGAGCGAACGATTCCGATCTCTGTCATGCTACCCCATGAAATTTTGGCAAGTTTGTACAACAGCGGCAACATCCATCGGCTTGGTTCCAGAAAGGTACCTAGCTTATAAAAGATTTGTTGGTACAGTTTTGAGATTCTCATCTAACTCTTGAAGCACCAGATTGCATTCCAAGGAGCTGAAATTCTTCTGGGATCGCAATAAAGATCTCGCAGCTGATATCCGACAAGAGTGGGACAAAGCACCATGGCTTCACGGGCAAACTGTTCAACAACAAATGGATTGAAATGTTGGGATTCACCATTCTTTTGTTTGTGATCTTCTCCATGCTGAGTTTGATGACACGAGAACTATACCACTTCGAATCTACGGAGATGGAGCTGAGTCAACAGGCAAAGGTTCTGTTTCGAATCGTGCAGTTTCAAGCCGTTAACTTGCACCTATCATTTGATTGTTCATATATCCTTTTGAAACTGAGAACTGGACAACTTTGAGCTTATATCTATTCTGCCCTGTGCACTTCGGTGCAGCAGCACAATGGATTCTCGTTTGATGAGCTTCGGATAGCAGTATAAAGCTTCGTGTTTTTTTGGTTCTATATTTTTTTGTTTCTGAGAATGAGTCTGTAAATTGACGAAACAACTTGAGGCTGTGCTGCTGGTCCCCAAATCACACTGATGAGGACACATGGGATGGTAAACGCAACTTGACTGTGCTGTTACTTTGCAATATGAGCCTTCACATCGACTGCATTGCCAGGAGATGACCCGGAAAGCTGTGCTTGAGATTGTGGAATGGAGTTTCTGGTGGATGGGTTTCTTTTCTGAAGTCTTGGTTTTCATTCAATCCGGTGATGTTACAATGTGGGAGTTTCCCAAAATGGTGGTACCCCCAAAACACCCAAAAAATGTTTTTTTAGTAGGAAAAACCATGGTTGTTGGGTACCACCTTTTTAGGAAACACCCATATATATATATATACCCCACATATCTATATTGACTGAGGCAAGGGTCTCTATCCTGATGTGGACCCATGGGGGAACAAGTTCACAGCAGAATACAACGCAGAGCGCTTTCGAAAAGCTGGCCAGATTCTTCCTGCCAGGGGGTGCCTGGCAGGAGTGCAGGCTGATCAAGAATATCTTAAAAAGATATTCAATCTACAAAGCGCCTTATCTGCGTGAGAGTGTGAGCAAATCTTCAATCTACAATGCTGCCCGCGTCCACACATGTTTCTGCTTAAGCTGTTGTTCTCTCGAGGATCTTATTTGCACAATGAATGCTGCCACTACTGCCTGGCGGTAAAATCAGGACCGAAACATCGATGGTACACTTCATTTGGTCGAGAAGCTGGCCACCGTGAGACGAGACTTGGTCGAACATGCATTTTTACCAGCATGTATATACGGAATACTAAAGAACATTAATGAACATCTGCAATGCTTTTGCTTTTTGCCGATGTTGTAATGTGAAATCCACTGCAATTTTGAAAACGAGGCTGACATCAACTGCTGAGTTTGTTGAGCTGAATGGGAACACGCCCCTTACCCGTATTGCTGGCTTTGACTTGTGGAGAAGCTTGTCTTGTTTTTTGCGTTTGTGTTGCATCTAGATATGTACGCTGTTCTTGCTTTTAGCAGCGCAAGGAATTATGCCAGATATTCTCCACATATTGGATCTTGCAGTCGCTGGGGATTGCATCTTGAGTGCCCTTCTCGAATGGTCAGAACCGCATCTCAATTGAACATAGATGTGCATATATGCGAGTGCTGCACGTCATTATGTATATTAAGTACGCACGTATACATCATGCCTTGTTTCAGGAATGCTGGTTGGACGAGGGACCAGCTTTTGGAGGACATGCGGGTGCAGTATGTGGATTGGTGCAGGAAGACCAAAATTAATGGCTCCTACATGGCCGCCAATCGGTTGTGGACTACGAAGATTTTGAAACCTAAGAGCGGGGAATACCCTTCAGTATCGCAAAAGGTGATGAAGGGGGCTGCAGCACGAGTGTTGGTGCATTGGTGTGCTGGTGTGAGCCATGCACATGCTACCAACACAAACTCCGAAAAGGATTGGTACGAACCTCGGTTTTTGACTTTGCACATTCAGTGTTACGCATGTTGTATTTGCTAATGCATTTTTTGACCAGCTTTCACTTGCAAGGCGGATAGCCGGCGTTTTCATGGGCTTGGCGAAAATTTGCAGCATTTTCGAACAAAACAGCTGGCTCGTTTTAACATTCGATGTTGTTGGTACCACTTCGCTGTTTATCAACTATTGTGTTTTCTGAAACTTGAAGCTGATAGATATACGTATATATTTCTACATATGCCTAGGCCTGGCCTTGATGCAGACCCTGCTGACCCTTTCCTTCTACAACACCAGCTGGAAGATGCTTACATGCTTTACAGAAAACGTTTTCAGGGCAACTCGCTGCGCATTAACCTTGTTTCCGAATTCTATACTTTGTTCTTGATAATCAAGGTGTTGTTTTTTCAGTGTCAGGTCTTGCCGCAGACGCTATAACAACAAAAATGCCTCTGGCATTTCAGACCAAAGATTCATCAACTGGAGCATTTGCCTCTTGGCAGCTTCGCCACACGGCTTTTCATTTTTCGTCAAAGCCATACCAAGTATTAACAAAACACAAACTCTGCGAAGCAACTACATCTGTGAAACTTTGATTTCTACCCAGTACATGGAAATTGCAAATACTGGGCCAATTACTTCAATGAAGATTTCATCGGGAGGATCAAGAAACTTGGTTCATTTTATTTGACGTAAATGTCTGGATGTGAAATTTCCGAAGCTGTCTCCATTAAATTTGCGTTTGCCAGCCCAAGGAAAATAATCCTCCACAGCCATGTGCTTACAATGAGCAAAAGAGTCCTACAACATTATTGTGTCACTGTTTGCCTAAGATGGGCAGGGCCGGATGCATTAAGGAAGTGAAACATGCAAAAAATGCTGTGCGAGGAGGAATGTTTCCCATGGTTATCACACGAAAAACGATAAAACTTTGCATGTTAGGAAAATAGAGTCTCTACCACAACCAATTTACATTGACATGCAAATATTCAAATGTATACATGCAGGTGTTTAGATAGTTACATTTATATACATTTACATATGCATATATGTGTGCACACATATAAATATATATGTGCACATGTATATTTCTCGTTTGTTTCTGTGGTATGGCCTTGATAGCAGAACTGTGAACAGAGGCTGGCATGCAATTTTACATATGATGCTCTCCATATCTCTCCATCATGCCTGGTGGCTGGCCAGTCTTACAAAAATTCTTCAGGCTAAAAACCATGCTAGTCTTGCTAAAGCTTCTTGCATACATACAGGATCTTGTACATGACCACTATTCTGGAGGCATGTTTTTTCAAGGCCAAACCGCCCAAACCGTAACGTTATGGTTTGAGACCTCCCACACCGTCTCTTAACCTCTCTTGGTAGTTGGTTGGGGTGTAGATCTCGGTTCATAGCTTCTTGCTCGCATCGATCCTTCCTCATCAGTGATCGCTCTCGGAGATGTCGCCGGAGCCGCGGGAGCCGACACCGACTCAACAGGCCACACAGCCGACCACGACAATCTCGATGCTTCTCCCTCTGCTTTTTTGTAGCTCGTGCCAGTCTCACATTTTCTTCGTGCAGTTGTCCCAGCAACTCCTTTTCAAACAACCTTTGAAGATCATGGATTCATCGAGCCATCATTAAACTCCGCACTCTCACCTCGGTCCTTTCTGGCGCCTACCCAGGCAGTCCCGTTGCATCTTCCCAACTTGCTGGGGCACTACATGCATCTGGTTTGGCCTCCTTGGAGTTTGACGCCTCTTTGGTCTCGAAACCCTTTGGTCCGAAATCTCATCACGAAGAGCTTGATTTTCTCCTTCCAACTCACGTGACACCTCCTCGCCCCCCCTGGCACTGGTGGAAGATCAGCAGGCCTTTCCTTCTCAAAGCACACTTTTCCTAAGCTTGTCTTTAATGATGGTGGCAACGGGCCCAGCTTGGGCTCATAACCTCTGCAGCTTCACACCTGTTTTGATCAAAAGTGTCGACACGGGGGCGAAGCAACGTGAGGCAACGCAACGCAGCACGAGGAGCACAGCAAACAAAAACTAAAACCCCACACAGGGATGTGGAGAAAAAGAAAAAATCAAAGTGGAGGAGCCTTTTGAAGAGCAGCCTTGAAAGAGCAGCCATCCTCAGCAGCCTTTAAAGAGCAGCCATCTTCAGCAA
>OMLO01004147.1_pt1 | contig 12060 bp, 7 predicted proteins | sample 1674811 | NCBI WGS metagenome assembly OMLO01 (sample SAMN06265003, study PRJEB25207) | coral metagenome | isolation source: Coral host | place: Mexico:La Bocana,Puerto Morelos, Mexico | collected 2008-11-13
ATGGAAGAAATCCTGCACCAGTTAATAGGTAGTTTATCCCATTATTTCAAGGGTTTTTATACATCCCAGGTGGTTAGCCGGATTTCTTCCATCAACAGTCTCTCACAGATCCCCATGATTCATGCCCAGCGTAGCCAGGATTTTTTCGGATGGGCTGAGCTGCACACTGATCGTCCACGGAGATGACTCCCATCTGGTGAGCATCGAAAGCACCAAATGCCCCGGTGGAAAGAGCTTTAAGGTTTGGTCCGGTGGTCTCAGGTGCATGACCAACAAAAACCTAACATTGTTTTGGGATTTATGAGAACATCTTTTTGCGATATGCATTTTTTAATTTAGAGATGGGCTTTAGTGAGGAAGGAAAGATTTGAACCTTTTCAAGTTCCGTTTTCGGTGAGCTTTTGGTGAGTGTTTGGCTTTATTGAATAATCAGCCCCCACCTCAAACCACCAAAGCAATGTCAGTCAAAAACAACGCTGACTTAAGAAACATGTGTGAACAAATCTTAATCTCGATACAAAGCCCCAATTCTGCGAAGATAAGGACAGCCTAATCCTGCTGACTCCATGTCAACCAATCACACCAAAATGAAAAGAACCAATCTTAGCCGGCCTTGCAAAAAGAAACGCAAAACAAATCACCACATTTCGCGCCGCCCCAAACCACAGGTATTGAAGTTGAAAAAAAATTATTTCTTCTGAAAAATCGTCCACACCCTCATCTTCAGGGATTTGCTATGAGAATGATTGGAAAACGTTCCAAAAGTATTCCTACCAAATGGTCATTCAATAGTGATGAAACTCTGCGGTAGAAAGTATAGCAAAGTACCCATGTTCAACGAGCGCAGGGTTTCAGAGGCACGCGAACTCACCTTGAAGCGCAAGAAGAAACTGTCCCAGTTCAAGCTGCATGACCTGGACAGCGGCGTGGCACCAATACCAGGTGAGCCCAAGGCAAGAATTGCCTATGACTTGCCAAAAAAAAATTGGAATGGAATAAACTGAATAAACGGAAACAGGGGAAGGACCAAAAACCACCGTTGACATCTGATTGACCACTTACAAAATTCACCCGTGATGGATGCATGGAGGATGATTGTATATTTGCCTACTAATTGATCCCCAAAAAATCAACCATTCATATAGGTATACCCTGATCTTCCAGTTCCTTATATATTTGGAACCAAGCTCCCAGAATCTTTTTTGTTAGGCCCTTAGTACATCCGCCCGGCCCTGCCTAGCTCCATGTAGGACGGCAGAGCGGTGCCCTGATCGTCACAACAATACAAAAGTGTTTTCAAACTCACCAACAGTAACAGCACGGCCATGAGAAGATATCGCTAGTATCAGCACTGGGGCCCCGTCAATGCTAAGGAACGCTGTCCTCAACATGAAGTCTTCGGCCTCAGGTGAAGTTCAAAAACGTTGCATGTCTGGGCGCCACTTTTTTTGAAAAAAGTCGCATTCAGCACTTTTATGAAATATATGGAATCTGGAATTTGATTGAATCTGTCAACAGCAGTGTCGCGATACATACATGTATATATCACTGTAAATAGCATTGTAAAGACCTTACCGCCTATAGGCCTTAGATCCAACAAAAGAGAGTTTGTTTGCATTGAGTGACTCGGCGAAGATGTCCTTTTCCGCGTGAAAGACTTTGGGACAACCCAAATATATCTCCACAAATAAACATATGATTCTAAAAGTGGGAATCTGAGATTGAATTTTTCCCTAACTTGAACCTTTACCTTGTGATTCCAAATCCGAGGCGCACTGTTGATGTCCTCCAGCAGGAGGACATCAACGGCCGAGTTGTACTTTGCAAGCACCCACTCCTTCAGACAGAGCGAGGACAAATTCCACACCAAAAATTGAAAAATGGTTGGTATTTGGGGAGGTGTTTTGATCTATAGGGGAAGCCCATGGTCACATTTTGAAAATGACAGCTTTTGCAAATATGAGCTACGTGCAATTTGGGTCGGAGCGGAAAGACAACCTCCTAGGTTTCCAAAGCCATGTTTGGCATGATGACATAGTGCTTCAAACATCCATTTGCAGATCTTCAATTTGCTGGTCAGTAAGATATTCTACCCAAAAGTTCCACTTTGCGATGCCACTCTGCTTCTTGTTTCTTTATCCATTCAGCGGAAAACTCATCGGGACCAAGCTTCCAAAATGCCAAATGCACAAGGGCTTTGCCAAGCGCATCGTCTGGCCCACTCCGGATGCCCAGTTCTGAGACCCTCAATGCTCTCGAGTGTTTATCTTGGTCGACATCGTTTTTGCAGCAGCAGAACATCCAGAAAGGGCGCCATGCCTCATGTACACTCAGAGTCTGAAACAAACCAATCTCAAAACTGGACAAGGCCCTCCTGCACCGACTCAACGACTCAACCAGAAACATTTCCAGGTAATAAAATCAAGTACTTACGGTGAAGGCATGCAAAACATATTCTTGAAATTCTCCAAGTAGCATTTTGTACACCAGGCTCTTCACTCTCATCCTGCTTTTGCAACGATTGTAACAACTCACTCCCAGCTACCCAAGAAGAGGGACTCATGCTCTCAGCCAGGTCGGTCAGTCTCGAGTGCCTTTCGCTCATGTAGTCTTCTGCACCACCAGCACCATGAGCTTCAGGACATGGCGGCCCAGCAGACATGAAACACATTTTGTTGCCTGACTCCGCCCACAGTGTCCCTGTCCGGCTGCGCCCAAAGGCAACCGAGGCTGCTTCGTCTGCGCGCAATGCGTTGGCAGACACGTACTGTGGAGGTATCCGAGCTTCTTCTATACCAAGTTGATCCTTGGTGTACTGTCCAACTTGGAAGATCTGGATGGGGCGCAGGTTGAAAGACAGATCAATTCCGATGTCCTCGTGGATCAGGACACATCTTTCAAACAAGCGTTGCGCAGCTTGAAGTCTCCTTGGCAAAGTCATCAACTAAACCGGCACAGGAGCATGTGTTATTATTTTCCCAATAAATTGAAAATGATGGGCAGCATGGTAACTAAGAGACAGCATACAGATAGAACATGTATTACATAGATACACATAGATACACATATTGATACATGTCGATACATGGGAAAAACTTAGATACGCAAGATGAATACGTACAGTATAAGAAAATATAGGAAACATCAAGATACATCAAGACACATAAAGCATGATAATGATACATAAAATGCATGAACCCACATAAAGACACATAAAACACATGAAGACGAAGACGCAGAAAGAAACAGAAAGACACAAGACGTAAATACACAGAAGGATGCATCAAAATACATGCTGATATATATATATATATGTGTGTGTGTGTAAAAAGCCAACAAATACGTATAATTACATATGTACATACGTACGTTGTTTACAACCAACCACTGCTGTCGCACATCCATACGCACAGGAACATGTGATAACTACATACAGTACAAATCATTTAAAAGAATAAAAAATAAAATAAACATAAGAATACATATAGAGTCATATGGACCGTATGGACACACACAAATGCCTAAACCCAAATATAAGTATACATGCAGTATAGGTAATACAAAAACGTAAAAGCGTGCCTAAGCAAATGCAAACACATTTGCACATGTATAAAACACGTACATCGTAGAAACAGAGAGAAATACTCACAATATCATACAAGAACAAATGCCTACAAAAACATGTAATTGCATGGGCTAAGAAAACATATGGGCACATCTAGATCCAACTACTATCCCGTAGATACATACAAACCCGCATGGATAGATACTTGTATGGATGGATGTTAAATGTAGTAGATCTGAACACAGTGCTTGAATCAGCACGAAGGGCAGCAGCAATTACGCATCGCTAACTGTTTTCACCCCAGGTGGAAATTGGGTAATTGGCTAAGGATCCTTGAGATGCGATAGCAGCCATGAAACAAATGAGACAGCTGAAGGTTCAATGGGCCAAGGAATCATGATGATCATACAGCGACTTTTTCACTGGTATATTTTTCTTTGGACCTTCAGCCTCCCTTAATTTGACAAACGGGCTCATCAACCAATCGGCCAATGTTGACCTCAAATTGGTGTTGAGTTTCGTCAACCCGTCTGAAAACATCAGGGTCGTTGGGACCCACCACATTTGGTCAGGTCTGACCTCCTCTTGCACCGCTCTCACGTTCACCAAGCTTCTCTTGTCTGTCAAAGAAGGATTGGGCGCAATGATGCAGTCGTACAGGCTGCGAGCATCAGTCACCTGGATGTGGTCCAACCGGCTGCCAATCTTCCAAGCTGGTTGGTTGTAGAAGACCTCAGCGATCAGCATGTTGAGGAAGGCGGCACGGTCACTTCCTTCGTCAGCTGAACTGGCTTCGGCAGCTAAAGTGCTGCGGCACACCCTTTGGCTTCTTGAGGAACGCCAATCCAACAAACTTGCTCTGCAGGTTCTGCTAGTGGCTTCTGGTGATGTTGCTACCGCCAAGATTCCTTGCTGCGATGCTGAATGTGCAGCGTTGTTCCAAGAGGCATCGGTGTAGGTCACCAACAAAGTGCTCTTGTTCATGGGCACGTCCTGGATGGTGATCCCTTGAAAAGGGGTGCTCTTGACGTAGTCCACTGTCTCGTAGAGAGTCTTGAGATGTCCAATCTCGGTCTCAAGTCCATGGTTCGACAAAGAGACCGCTGGACACAGCTCAGGCCGGGCTTGGCTTCCCAACCACTGAAGACATCCTGACACAAAACGAAAGTCTCGACGTTCTTGATCTGTCAGGGCTGGATCCTTTGCAAGGCGGCCTCGGGAGATCTTGTAGGGCTCCACAGTCTCGATGAACTTGTGCATGGAAATCTTCATGATGTAGCGGCCTTCGTCATTCTTCACAATCTTGAGCTGCTTGCCTTTGAAGGTGTTCTCTTCATCCTCAAGGAGGTAGGACAACTCACCCCAACGAAAGGCATCATGAACTTCACCAATCGCATAGTCCTGTCGATGTAGGCCAAGGAAATCGTCTACGTAGACCATTATCATCGAGATGATGTCCTCTGGCGACTCCGGGTCAAACTTCAGAAAGAGCATCTTGTCAAAACCATGCCTTCGGTAGCCAAGGGAAAGCAACCGCTTGCCGACCTCTTCACTCCAGAGATAGGGTGCATTCGGCAGACCATACACATTGCCGAGTATCTGGTAAATCTCTGTCTTCCAGAATGGGGTGCGGTCGATCAATGGGTCCCTTGGTGCAAACATGTAGATGGGCAATGCTCGTTCTGCATCTTTTTGTGACCCCTGGAGGAATGCGGTCTGTGCATCGGCCATCCAGGCCTTCCACGTGTGGGTGGTGTTGCCCAACTCACCATTCATGCCAGCAGTTATCATAGCAAACAGCATGTGCTCTGTCGCCCTGCCTGGCGTCGGTGAAGACCGCGTCAGATTGAAGATGTCAGGATCGCAATGTCCTAGCACGACAATTCTGCATTTGGCTCGCAGCTCTCCTCTTTGTCTGTTCTTGTCCCTGTAGGCCGCACGAGAGCGCATCACTCGACGGCGTAGCATCGGATCTCCTTTGACCTTTGCGATCTCATCGGCAGTGAGAGGCTTGATGGATCTCCATTCGGCCCAAGAGTTAGCCTCCTTCTCAATTGCTTGCAAGAACTTCTGGATATGGGCCTGGGGCATAGTGAGCACTTCACGCCAAGGAAGTTCTCTATCCAACTGCTTGGCTTCTTGTCGTGTCATCCTCGGCTGAGATGAAGGCTTCTCATTCTCTGATTCAGTCTCGGAGTCCGTGGTGTCAATCTCGTCAGGGGCCTTTCCGATTGGGGCCACATCTTGAAGTCTTTGGTCAGTCTGAGCATAGGCTTCAAAGTAGCGAGTGCTTCCTGTGGCTGTTCCAATCTCTGGTGATCCGTCAGGCCATTGGTGGCAAAGTCCAAGCTCACCAAGATGGCTGATGTCGAACATCATCAATGCATCAAAATGACGCTTTTGTGGAAGTAGAGAAGGTTCTGAGCTCTCTGCTTCTGGTTGCAGTTGAGACGGCTGTCCGGGGTCTGCTGAGGACGGTTGATCATCTTGTGGAAGGTATGGATCTTCCAACAAGGGGGTGGCGTCTCCTGCTTGTCGTGGTGATACTTGCGGTGATGAGTCCACTGAGACAATTGCTGGTGATTCAGCAAGCTCTGGTGGTGTGAAGACTAGCATTTCTTCACCATGCTGTTGTTCAGCAGGCTGCGGCTGTTGTTGCTCATCAATTGAAACGCCGGTTGCCGGGTCAATTGAGGGAGCTGCATCTTGTTGTGAAACTTGTTGTGCTGCATCCAAGGCATCAGTGGCTGAAGGTAACGCCGCTTGCTGTGCTGATGCTGTGCTTGTGTGTTGCTCGTCCTGCAATGCTGGCTGTGTCTGCTCTGCTATTGCTGGTGTCTGTCGAGCTGCGATCGATCTCCTCTGCGGAGGAGGTGTCCTGGATGCTTCTCGCACTCTACCCCGTGATGGGGATCTACCAAAACGTTGATGTATGTGTGTTGTTTGTTGATGTGTGGCTGTTGCAAAAGTGGGACTGTCCATCTGGATGTTTGTTGTGGAGATTGCCTGTTGTTGATGGAGAGGGAGTTGAAGAGGAGGTTGTTGTTGTAGTGGAGCTGAAAGTGAAGGTGTAGCTGGTGATGGAACAATTGCTGTCACGGCTGGGGCAGCTGGGACGCTCATCGTCACTGGAGGTCCTTCCATCGGTTGTAGATTTGCTTCATGAGCATCTGGAGGTGGTGGTGGTCCAATGCCGTCTTCGATAGCCTCTTCCTCTGCAGTCAGATGGTCTCCAAAGGATATTGATGCATCCTTGAGAGCCTTCACATCCTCCGCCGTGGGGGCCCAATTCTCGAAGCCAACAGCAGTTCGGAGTTGTTCTGCTGTCACCAAAACTGAAGTGTTGCCTGATCTCACCCATGCAAGTTTGGTTGGTGCACTGGGGTCCCAAGCAAGAAAGCGTGAAAGAACCCACGCTCCACGTTTCTTCGGTCCTCTTCTTTGCCAGCGCCAATAGGCACAAGGTTGCCCAGGTTGGAGCTCAGCATATTGTGTCGATCTTGTCTTCCTCAACATGGCCCTCTTGAGTTGCTGGCTGATGTTGAGGTCAATCAGGTGCTTCTGAGCCTCTGCTCGGATCATCTCCGCCTTGGCCAGCATGTTGTTGGGCTGGTTCAAAGTCGAAGGGCTGGAAGCCAGGGAGTGGTCGTCAGTGAAAAGTCCAGCAGGCAGTCGTGGAATTCTCCCGAACACAGCTTGATAGGCCGTTCTCCCCCTGGTGAAGGTGAAGCTATTCATGGCATGGACTGCCAAGGGCAAAATGCGGTTGAACTGCTCTAAGTCCAAAACAGTCCATTGGTCGATAAGTTTTTCCAGGATGCAACGCAATGTAGCGTTGCGGCGCTCCACAGCACCGATCATCCAGTGGGCTTCGGCTGGACAGTAGTCCACGGTGGTGCCAAGGGCTTCAGCTTGACGTTGAAATTCACCTCGAAACGTGGGGTCTGGGTCAAGTAGAAGTCGATAGGGCACTCCATAGGGCTTGACCCAAATGTCGAGGTACTGGTGTTGCAAGTGATGGCCTGATGAAAGCCTGTTGCTCTGTCAACCAAGCCGAGGACACCAATGTTCTCGCCATTCAGCAGTCTTACATAGAAAAGGTCACCCTGAACTTCATCAGCAAACTGTCCAACTGTGAAGGAAGGTGTGGTTGCGGGTCTCGCCTTCTGAACGTCCTTGAGTCGATGGCAGGTAGCACAGTGAAGATGTTGAATGCAAGAAAGGACGTGTCCAGGTGCTCCGCCATAGTGGGCAATCATTCTTGTCAGTTCTTGAGCTGATGGATGCCCAAGGTTCAGATGAAGACGAGCAACCATTCTGCGAGTGTCCACAGGTATGCCTTCGGGAAGTCCAGGGAAGGACACATCTGTGGGCAGATCGCGAAGTGGTAAAGAAGAAGGTTCTCCTTGTTGTTGTTGAGGTGGTCCTTGAACTTCTCTCATCACTCCATAAGTGAGGATTCCAACCTGAACCGGCTTCTCAAACCGTTGTTTTGGGAATTGAAGTTCTGAGAGATGCTCCAACTCCAACTTCCGAGTATTGTCTGTGAATTGCAGAAGAGCTCCTCGATGGGTCATCTCCAGCAAGGCGCAAGGTGGCAATCTGCGAGTAGTTGGAGTCCAGACCGCTTGGATGCGAACTGCATCCATCCTCATCAGGTCACAGATCTTCTTGCCAAGGTCGGTGGATGGGTCAATCAAGTAGGGTCTCTTGCTGGTCCTCTCGAATTGTTGAAGCACTCCAGCGATGATCTCATCCCACTCTGAAAGGTCCTGAACTGGTTGAGCCACGGCAAACACTGCGTTGATGTTGAAGCGTTGTGGTTCACGCAGCTTCACCACTTTGGCAATGTGCTCCAAGATGGTGTGAACCAACCCATCAGGATATTCACCACTGGCAGTGGTAAGACGACCTTGGATTGGGGTGCAGTAAAGCTTCTGCTCTGGAGTCAGTCTCTTGTTGATCACCTGTGCAAGTCCAGGCACGTTGCCCATGAACATCATAGGCTTGGCGATCATGTGGCCATCGACCTCTGCTCCAAAAGCACCGGTGTCCAATGTTGAAGTCCAAACATCGGGCCAAGACAGGATTGTCTTGATAGGCTGCAAAGTCCAAAGCCTTGAGTTCACCGGGTTTTCGACAAGAAAGTAGCGGCCACCTTTGTATTGAACCTCACAGGCGAGGTAGGCAAAATCCACCAAAGGCATTTCGGCTTCTTGTTCTCGTCGTAGTTGTTCAGGTCTCCAGGCATAGTTAAGGTTGATGTTGAACTGGGACCATTTAGTGCATCGAATGCCAAGGAGTGTTGTCCAAGGCTTATACTTCTTCATTGCCAAGATAATAGTCTTTCGAACCTGAGGGTCATGAAAATCTTGGCCATGATCTAAGTCCATAGGCTGAAGAGCATTGAGGCGATGTTTCGATGCATGGATTGTGAATTTCGAAGTGCCACTGAAGAGCTCCAGGATGTCAATGTGTGGGGGCGGTCGATCGGCAACTGTTCCAAGTGCCTCATAGATCTTCATCTCCGCCTCCAAGTTGTTGATGTTGTTCTTCAGAGCTCCCCGGAGTCGTCGACCTGTTCCCAGTCGTACTCCGTGCCCTCTGAAAGGTTGTCGGTGGTTCGAGCTCTGAGATTTTGCTCGACTCTCATGCTGGAAGCAAGGGTCCTGTCGATGTCCGCCGCGTGCTCCTGTCGGTAGTAGTCCCGGTTCACCTGCAAGTCGTGATGAACCAGTGCGATCTCCTCCGGCGACATAGTCTGGGTCACATCTTGCAAGGCCATGTTTAGGATTGAGTCCAAGATCCTGTCCCTCTCCTCGGGAGTACCAATCGAGGAAGTCATAGTAGAGGCTAGTGCTCTGGGATAGCCCTTTGCTTTGGCCTTGCTCGAACTGCCCCGGTGTGGTGCAGCTTTCGGAGGCGACGTGATATTGCTTGAGGAGGGAGGTGGCAATGGTGACAAGGGCGATTGTTGCAGCAAAGCCCCCTCCTGGTCCCATTTCTTTGTAGCCTCGTTCCATCGGAACCTTGTTTCGCACTCTGGGCATTTGGCGAACCTCCCGTGCTTGTTGCCGTACCTCTTGCAGTACTCGTGTTGGCAGCTTGCTGGATCCTTGTACTTGGTCTCCTGCATCTCCGGAGGAACGGCTCGAAGAAGCCATGACTTTGGCTGGAAACCCAGCGTCACTGCCATTGCCATCATCTTGATGTACTCCTTTCCGAAGCTCACCAATGCTCTCACCACTCGGCGCCAGCTGCACATCCATGCCGGCGGCGATGCTTGCATCAGACCGAGGGGCTGAAGTCACGGTAGCCGAAGAACTTGTTGCTTGAGGTTTCTCGGCTTCATCCCACAAGGCAATCAGTTCACAATCTGGTTCAAGCCAAAGGTGAGGGTTCGAAAACTCATTCCAACATGCCATAGATTTTTGCTCTTTGGGAAACTTCATGATGTCAACTACGAGGTGGCCATTGTGCTTCATGAGTGGCATAGTGAAATCAATTGCACGAAAATGAACCAACCCGTCTGGCATGTTGAGGATAGTACCAAGCCGTTGTAAGAGTTTACTTGACCCCAAAAGTGGTAAACCAGTCTTCAACACTGCAGCTGCCAAAAGAAATGGTTGTTGACAATCTATGCAGGATGGTATGTAGGAGCGAAACTCTGCGACTTGGGGGCTTCCTTTCCCAAATTGGAAAACATCATCACATGAAATCTCTTTGGGCTTGAGGTGGTACTGGTTGGACAACATCTTGGTGTGTGCATGATACCATCGTTCACCACAGCATGTTCTCTGACATGCTGAATCCAAAACAAGAAAACCAACCAAATCATCTGTTGAGGAAATGTAGACATCATTCACCTTTTGGTAGGGTACGATCACCATGTTGCATTGAAACATGTTTCCATACCCTTCATCCGAAACTTCGACTCGACCATGTTCATGATGAACGACTTGAAAGGCTTGTGAAGGTTGTTTTGGTGATGCTTTTGCTTTTGCGAACTTGTTTGACACGTTGCTGCCACCACTCTGCCGCAAAGAGGAACCTGTTTTGCCTTTCATCGGACACACATCATCGTCCTTCCAATGGCCACGAGCACCACAAGCTGCGCAGTGTGAGGCCTGCTTTCGCTTTGCGATCTCTGCAGATTCTCCTGTCTGGGTGCTGGGCTTCTTGGAGGTAAACTTCCTACCCAAAGTGACACCAGCCAAGCGACGTGCCGTGACTGTCAACACATGGCTCAGCTGCTCCAGATTCATCTCTTCGGAGTCATCCGGAATGAGTTCTTCTTCTTCTTCGGCAGGTTCTTCTGCTTCGGCATCACCACCATCGGCCTGGTCATCATAGGCCTCAGCGTCATCATTCATCTCCTCAATGGTCTCGAGGTTGGGATCTCCATCTTGAGCTTCTGCAACATAGGCCGCCCGGGTAGAGCTCGACGATGAAGTAGAACTCGACCGGAAGGAATGTCCTTTCCCTGACGAAGTGGATGCCATAGAGCTCGACAATGATGAAGGGCGTGAACCTTTGGAATGTGACTTCCCGGAACCCTTTTGACCTTCCTTGCCGTGAATCGGCGGCGCACCTCTGAAGTCAGGGTACTGAAGGGTCATGCTTTCAGCGATCATCTCGAAGTTCAGCTGCTGTTGTGTCCCAACCAACACCAAACGCTGGTTGTCCGGTGATAGACCAGACCGGTCCAGCAGCCTTGCTCCAAGGGACTCAGCATCATAGGTTCCATTGATGTCAATTCCAACTGACTTCAAGCACCGCTGGCTCCTCCTAAACCTGTTGATGTACTGACGGATGGTCTCGCCTTGATGCCTCCTCAGCACCTCAAACTCGTGAAGGTAGCGGCGCTTCTGGTAGACGAGCTTGGACTCCATCGGAACCTTCAAGGCGTTGAGGATGGTCTCCACTCCTTTCTCGTGGTAGATCTCCTCGATGCTCATGTGTTCCAACTCTTGTTCACATTCCCCTTGAAGGCTGCCATAGAGATGAAGTGCCATCTCTTTCGGAGGGAGATAAGCTGCGGCTTGCAGCTTCCAAATTTCAATCTTCTTGCAAAATTTGGAGTAAGCTCGGAGATCTTCTTTGTCATATTTCCAGCTAGGTGGTGCCGGCGGCTGGCCGGACTTCCACCTGACACCTTTTGTCGGTCCTTTAGCCGAGGACCAATCTCCACCACCATCCCTGTCAACCAGCTGTTGCAGGGTTTTCAAAAGCTTCCCATCTGTAGATGTCATACTCCCCGAGTGTACTTCAGGAGCTGATCCACCTTTTCCTCGTCCTCGGCCGGCACCATCTTGAGTTCCGGAACGATGTGGTAGTCCAGAATGTCGAAGGGGAGCAGCAGGTAGTGGATCTTCAGGTAAATCAGGGTCGACAGTGGGGTCGTGTGTCAACCTCTCTGACTCAGCAGTCTCTTCTGCTCCTCGGTGATCGGGATCAGGAGGTGGACCATCAGCACGTCTTCTTCTTCTTCGTCG
>OMLO01004149.1_pt1 | contig 12052 bp, 6 predicted proteins | sample 1674811 | NCBI WGS metagenome assembly OMLO01 (sample SAMN06265003, study PRJEB25207) | coral metagenome | isolation source: Coral host | place: Mexico:La Bocana,Puerto Morelos, Mexico | collected 2008-11-13
TCCTTTGATTTTGATCATGGTAACAATACTCTAACAGTTTCCTTTGCTTTTGTTGCACACATATTCAGCGTCATTACAAGTGTTTAGATTTCTTGAATATGTTTTCAACAGTGTTCCTGCGGATGGCCCATATCCTAGCCTATAAGGGTTCAAAGTAAGTGATCAAAATCGTATTTCTCCTTATAATTTCTATACATTTTAAATCAAACGGGTGAGAGAATTACGAAAACATTCAACTAAGGGATATTCTTTTGATGCACTACTAAGTTTTCGCCACGAACTTCATGCGAAATTGCGACAATTTTAAATAAAAGTTGATATTTATCTCTTGGTTACAAACTGTATAACTGTTATTAGTGCTTTTCTGTGTTTGGCCCAGGACTCCAGAAGGACCGCTACCCTTCTCCAAGTTTCTTCGCGTTCTTAAACCATTCGAGAATCTAATTCACCTTAGCAGAGCACGAGTGCAGCACGTGGTATGTATCTTATGACCCTTGATTTTTTTCAGTAACTGAGAAGTAAGAACATATCGTCAGGGACATAAGCGAAAAGTTTTAAACCCCCCCCCCCCTTCGATTTCCTTCGAGCTTTAAAGTAAATACAGTATTTCAACATGTCCAATCCTACTTTCTGAAAAATGAAACAAAACGAGAGTCATAGAGCATTATTTCTGTCGCATTGCATGTGTACACCATAGCTAGCACTTAATGCCAAAATTATTCCCAGCTATCTGGAGAAATTATCGAAAGAAATGGTCCATACAGTGTGCTTAATCACTGAACTATTTTGTGATATGCTGAACAGTTTCATTGGCGCTATTTTACGGGTACGAATCACTGAAAAACAACCCAGTATACTTCGTTGAAACGTGTCCAGATAGAACGAGACCTCTCATTGGTACGTTGTGTCTCCCGTACATTTCGGGATGTGTCCAACCTCTGTGCATACACTTGTTGTGTGTAGATTTAGCAAACCTATTTTATAACCAGAAACTAAATAATAAATTGTAGGGGAAAAAGGAAACGAAATGCAATGTAACCTTGATATGATGAAGGTTATAGCTTCAAAAGATTTGTGTTTCGTTACATCGTAGAGAAACAATACAATCTTTCTTTCCTTCTCAGAACCTGACTGGTCCCGATCCACCCTCTGTTCGTCCACAGTGGCTGTACGTCACGTCGAAAGTTAAAACGAAGTCGCTTGTTGCTAGGACGGTACGTGCTGAAGTAGTAGGCCGGTAAAAAGTCTCCATACGAGCCAAATGGCCGAGTAGGTCGGAGCTTATCGGGGTTTCTGTAGCATGAAGCGACTAGGATTATTTCTACTTCTCTACAGATGGGATGCTAGTCCATCGCAGGGTTACACCCAGCGTTAAGTTCGCCGGTACCCGTTTGTACATCTGGGTGGAGAGAGGCACTGTGAGAGGGAAGTGTCTTGCCAAGAGCACAACAAAATGTCCCAGATCCGGACTGCTCGATCCGGAGCCGAGCACACTAACCACGAGTCTACCTTGCCTCCCACAAGTAGTGTTCGAGTAGAACTATTGTAATGTGATTCAAATTTTGCCCTGTTCTCCCTGTGTGTTTTTTTGGTGTAAAGCTTTTAGTGAGAGAAATAGTGAAGGAAAACGGTGCTCGCTCACCACGAGTCCCCTCAGTGGTTAGAGCGTTCCAACCGGTATTCTGGAAGGTCATGGGTTCGACTTCCCGTTGGGGAACTCAGAAAAATCTTTTTCCGAGTATTTGACTTGAGAGCACTTCTTCATTCATTTTAACTTTATCCAAGTCACAATTTCACTTATCACTCTTAGTAGTTGTTATTTTAATAGTTTGTTTATTCGTGTTACAGTTAGCGCAAGAGTTCTCGCAATTCGGTTCAGTGGATGTGAAAATTTTGGACTCGCAACATGCGCTGGTCGCTGTTGCTCAGCACAGAAGGTGAGAGAATTGCTAGCGTTTGTACAAAGGCAAGTAATAATCTTTATTATATCGAAGAGATTTTCAGTTGCAGCTGAGAAAGACCTGACTCACCCCGCACAAAAATTGTATGCTCGACATAGAGAACAACCGCTTCTTTGGACTGATTTGTGATGGAAGAGAAAGCAAAATATCCAGCGTACAAATTCAAAACAAAGGGTGCAACGAAATTCTTAAGGTGATCTGGTTTTTCTCTAGATTCTCAAACCCTTAGCATTTAGTTCCCACCTCTTAACACTTCAATTTGACGAAGACCACTTGTTAAAGAGAGGTTAACCTGTTGTTGTTGTTGTTGTTGTTGTTTTTCTTGTTGTTGTTGTTGTTGTTGTTCAACTGCGTAGTACATACTGTAAGACGTGTTGTACATATGTACCGCGATGCTACACAATCGTAAATTTCCGCATACAAGATTAACTGACAGAATTTATCACACAAACAGACACGCAAAGTAGTAACTTTTCGTTGCAGTCGTTATGAAGTAGCCCGCTATCCCGGTAAAAATGACTGCTTTATTGCCACACGGATGCGCGTACCCCTCGCTTTTAAATGCAAGCCCCTCAGGGTGGGGCTGGGGTTGAAGTCGTTCTTCGTAAATATTCCATGACAATTTCGTTTCTTTTTTTCATTTCTCAAAATTTGTTTTTATCTTTTTTTTCATTAGAGCAAAAGATGTTTTACGAACTTTCAGACGGCACAAGACACTCCGTGTTCGACCATACAACTCATTTTTAGATTCGCCCAAGATAAAGATAGCTCTGTGGTAAGCAAATGATTAAAGCAATAACATCCACCGAGATATTACAGAGAGAGAAAACAAAAGCTAATGGAGTCTTTCTGTTCTACTCTGTTTGTTTACTTGTCTGTTGGCTTGTGTGCTTGTTTGGTTGGTTTCTTGTTTGGTCGTTAGCCTCCTACGCCGATGGCTCTTTGGGTTCGGTCAGAGAGCGTCTGGGAAGGAGCTAGCTAGTCGTGCAGAAAGCGAATGTCATAACATTTGTATAATCTTATCAACTGAAGCAGAGTATGTCTCGTAGAGTCGTTAAGCGAAAAAAAAACTAGTTTTTTCACATGTACGCCTACGAAACGTGAATTCAAATTCAACTGGGAAAAGATTGACGATTTCTAGTCACAATTTTTACCATTATGTCAACAACAATCGGAAGTTAAAGAAAAATTAACTGCGTGCTTTGCACAAAATATTCATTAGTACCAAATTTAGAACATACGAAACCCGTATTTTCGGTCCACGATTAGCATAGATTTGAAACTTATTTCCCTACTTTTTGTCTTTTATAATCCATCAAATATTTTCGTTCGCGCCCGATTGCTCTAAACGCATCATGTAACCGACTATTTTCAACCTAAACCCGGGAATGTCCTGATATTCCCTAATTTTCAAAAGTGCACTTGTTTTGAAAACTATGTGATAGATATAATAAACACAATAGCCTCCATTTTGCGTGAAAACATGCTCGGATGTTTGTCCTTGGACATTATCAGTTCCGCAAAGCTTACAGTTTTCCTCAAGCTACGCTCTCGGAAAACTGTTCGCTTCTCGGAACAGGTGATGTCCGCGGACAAATATCCGAGCATATTTCCGCGCCAAATTGGTGCTCATTGTTCATATACGGGCAGGTGTTTTCTCTGTCACAGAGACGATTTTAAAAATATTGCAGTTGGCCACGGAACTGTAATGTTCATTTCTCGTACAGTCTTTACGCCAAGAGCATGATCTTTTGATTTATCGGTTACCAGAAAGAAGTGTTAAATCTAAAAATTAGCCTATGCTTCGTCGGAAAGGCCTTGCAAAATATTACGTGCAGAGATCGAAAAGCAAGTGCGTTTAAACACGGAAGAAAAAAGACTTGAATTTAATCGTGTGGAAAATAACATTTCAGAATATTTTAACTTTCAGCTGTTAACTCTTTTCCGGTAGATTAATTTGTAGCTTGTGAATCAAACATCTTTTTTTTTGTTAGGGGAACAATATGCCTAAAATAGCCTATGTTTTCGATAATTTCGAAGCCGACAATATTATTTTGTTTCGATTTATTTGCTAGGTGCAGCGGAACTGCTGTGGTCGTCTCGGCTGTCACAGTAATTTTATGGAAATCTTGGACATAGTAGTTAATTTATTCATGAAAAAAAGAACATTTAGTAGTTACTTGTCGGGGTCCGGTGGGAAAAGATTGGAATCTAGATTGTAATTTTTGCTGTTGTATAACTTTTTTAAATTCTTTTTATATAGATAAAGTTCCTTCTACTGTTTCTCTGCGGTCTTTATTTCTGAGGATTAAACTTTGTGAAACCCGGCAATAAAGATTTCGTTTCTGATTTCTAATAGGAATAATTTGAAACAAATGTGGCTAAATATAACATTTATTATTTAATTCAGAAATTAGATTTTTAAGATAAATTAATTTTCCAACGGCTTTTTCTTTCTGCGACGATTAAACTTACTAACGTCGCGTAAGACTAGCAAACTAAGCGAACGAAATTTCTTCTCTTCATTTCTACGAGTATTAATTTCGCCCAAAAAGATGGTTAAATGTTTCGTTGGGAAGTTACAATTTCGCTGTCTTTTTGTCTGTTATCCCTTATGCCTTTTTGTTTCTATGAAGATACCTTTTATTGCGAAATAACAAAACGGAGCGATCAGAATTTTTTCTTAAAGACACTGACTCAGGATCGGCTAATCCAAAAACCTCATTTACAAGATATTTATTTTACCGTACTGTGAATGAATTCTCATATGTTGTAGCCGTTTTCGCTAGGTTTACAGTAGAACGTTTTCTAAAAATAAAACTCGTGTGTCTTCTGCATTTTCAGTGTAATTTTTGTTTTGTTTATTTGTTGCTGTTTTCGAAGTCGAATATCAGTGAGCTAGGGTAGGATTCTATCGTGCACGACATTTGTCTTAGGTGAATGCAAGAAATTATCACGTCTAGCATAAGCGGCTCTTACACGTGTATGTTTAAAGAAATTTCTTAGGCCTTGTACAAACAATAGATCTGCAAAAACGAATATAATTTTTCTCTTCAACCCAGCGAAAGCAATTTCCATGTTATTGTTAGAAAGTGCTTACGCTAGCCAATCAGCGAGCCGCTTATTTAGTCATTCAAGGGAAAAATCAATAATTTAATACCCAGGTGAAGGTCTGATCGGATCATTAACATAAAATGTGTTGATGTGTTTCTACAACTAAAATCGATGGAAGTGCTCGGTGAAGATCTGGACGATGAGAACGATCTCGCCAAAAATCGCCTCCTAAAAACCGAGGATTCATGTTGTGTTTGTAGTCAAGTGTGGGAGAAAGATTTCATCTGTGGCTGGACGCCATCGCTCGAGCGAAAAGTTTCACGGAAGCCAACAAAACACACGTCGTTAAGCAACCCAAGGAAGGACGGGAAAATTTCCCTTGTCAACTGCGGGTTTGTTTTTCGACATTATGATAACTCTAATCGCTATATCGAACAGTACAGGGAAAATCACTGCAGTGCGTTCTTGGAACGAGAAGATGAATGGAGGCCAGTGTTAGGGGTCGACGTTCCCGATCCGTACTTACCCAAGATTGGGGCTTCGAGGTGAGCTGTTGTTTACATTTTGTTTTAATTGTTTGCTGTGAGGTTGTACCCGGTTTGAACGCTATTGTTAAGGATGGAGAATGTTTCTAAAAAGGCAATACTTTGTAACCTAACTCAGTCTAAACTTCAAGAGTTAAATACGCCTTCGAAATTCATTTTTAAAACGAGGAAATCTTAATTGTTTCTTGATAACAGAAGAAGGCATCTTTTGCACACATTCGGTATCGTAAAATAAACAGGTTGATTGATGTCGAATTGATGTGCAGGTTGTTCAAACGACTTCCTTATTTAAGCAAAGAGACTCGAAAATGTTAAAGATTTCGAGGTTTCGATAAACGAAACGAGATTTTGGCTCCGCTGTGATTATTTGGTAGAAGCTTTGCAATCTTATCAGAACTGCAACTGCAAGCCATGTTGATACTAACGAAGAATATATTTTTTGTAGTTTGCTTATCTGTATCTCGACGCCAGATAAATTGTCACATTAATTAACTTCGGCAAGTATTTGACCAAATTTCATGTCTTAATATGCACAATTAGAAATTTTGCCTAAGGGCCCGGCGATATGTTGTTACGAAACAATGCACTGTGGTTAGAAGTTGTCGCGCCGTAATTTTTGCTCACAACTTATCTAATTAGAACACTTTGCGTATATAGCTTATAGCTTAAATGGGACAGTTCAGCGCTAAGTGATAAGATACGAATCGTGCGTTAGTTTTCGTATATTTCTACGTGGAAAAAAGCGAAAAGCGTGACTCTGACTGAAGACGTGTTTTGAGGGCGTCTTCTGTACTTGCGAAAGTTGCTAGCGTGTGGAGAAATATTGAGCACTGTAAACTTGCAAGCACGCAAAACCACTCACTCTAAATTTCCGTGAGTTCTGTGTATAAATACACGATTTTTCTTTATGGCGTTGTATTTGCCCTCTCAGTATTTTGACGTCTTTTTGTCTTAGCCGGATTTTGGGAACAGATTTAGTAGCTTTGCCATAAGCATATCTCGGCCAAAATGAAACACTTTTTCAGAGTTGCAATATCGCATTCTTGGTCGTTTAGGTTGTTAAGCGACATGTTATGTCACGGCCGACCACAAAATGTACTTTTCTTTACGCTAAGTTTGCTTCCCCTAAAAAATATTTTTTTCATGGAAAAATAAATTCTACTTGTATAATCGTTTCGAAATGTCCGCTCTAAGGTGCCATTTCGCCAACACCCACACTTTCCGTTCTTGATGATTTTTTTAAGAACGAACTTACTTACTTACTTAGCCTAAGAAATTGCGCACAAGAAACTCTATAAATCGTGCGTTAAGTTTTTAAACAATATAGCTGTCGGCTACAAATATACAGTGAAACGAAATTTGCCAAAACTCTGCAATCCTATTTTGCATCCCACCTAGCGGAGACAGACACAAATATAGACGAAAAGGTAAATTGCTTCTGATCATTATAAATTATTTTGGGTTCAAATAATTTGTCTTCCATTCACGCAATTATACGGGTTTCTAGTTCGGTTTATTTCGTGAAGAATTATTTTCACATAGTTTGTGGTAAGATCATAGACTTCTACCGACCCAACGTTTTGTTGGATAAACAGACCAAGCAACCAAACATTGAAAATATGAAAATGTCTTGCATGGTGCGGCTAAACGATACAAAACGGTGTTGAATCAAAATATTTGATCGCTTATCCGCGCCTTTTAACAGTTACGTCGAGGTTTCCGCATCTTGAAAAGTTAAAGTTTTTAAGCCTAAATTTCATCGTTTGCAATCTGTGTTAATCTTCTCCATCCTTAACCATCCTTGTTCCCTAATGGTTTAATATTATCTTTTTAGTCGTTTTCTATCTTAGTAAACTACTATTTTCAGGTTTCCTTAAACTGAAACTTGATTTTGTTCGTAGCTAAAATACCTCAAAATACCATTACTGAGGTCTTTTAAAGATTCTTTTTCAGTGACTCTTGTGAGATCTTTGTCCGGAAATCATCCAAACATTCTAATTTCCTTTCCACCTGCTCTAAAACATGTGATGAGTGTGGGTTTATACTTTCTCTAGCCATATCATATTGCAACATCTCACTTTGTCCTGTCTACGTAATATTTTCACTTCAGCAAAACTGTTTTTGATCGAGTGAAGTTCATCGAGGCCATGTCAGACTACTACAAAGTGGCAGCAATGAGAAGGTAAGGAAATTGATGTGTTCTAGTTCTGCGGCCCGAACCTTGAAATCTCCGATTTTCTTTACCCTATTCCAGACCTCTAAAATAAATGACTTTCATTTGGCTAGAGATTTGTCGGTGTTGATGCGGAAAAAATAGTTCCTTGTAACAAAATACCCAATGCCTAACCTGTCGGAGAAAACAAGACTTTTTTCTTCAACTAATTAGAATACAAAACCAAAACTAGTGGCGCACTAGGGAAAGCGTTGCATGTTTTTGCGCCGAGTGTTTATTAGTTCGTGGCGTTATTTTCGTTTGTTGTGATTGGCAACTTTTGCTACTGTTTTTAAGACTGTCATTAGAAAACTGATTTTAGTCTGACGCAAGGAATACTCCGTCTGTTGGTTACACATAATCCCCTCTAAGAAAGCGGGGGTCTTTTCCGACATTAATAAGTAAGAACCAAGTATTATTTCAACATCTGACTAAGATGACATATGTTTTGTTATTACTGCTGTGAAAGTTACACAAATTGTGGAGTTAAACCACGAGGCGACTAATAAGAACCCAAGGTAAAAACACGTGACTGGGACAAGCACGTTGGTTTTGGTTTTGCACCTGATTGGTTAAAAAACACTATCTACACTGTGATTGGTCCCGTTGTCTTGGACGAGTTTTCAGACTAGCCAATCCCAGGGCGCAGCACTAGAAACGAAAAAACAAAACAAACGTTATGTCATTAAAACCGCTAAAAAGTAGAAATTCTTTTATGTGTATTGTTAAATTGCACTTACTTTGTAAATTTTTTTTTCAGTGATGTACAAAACATCTGTCTCACTGGGAAGAGAACAGAGAATGCTGATCGAAAACCAGCTCCAAGCGGCAGTAACGCCAAATTAAATAGTGATGTTTTACCTTTTATCGTAACTTCAAACGGCAAACAAGTTTCTCAGAAAATTGGCAAAAGAGAACTAAGCACCACGTTGGAGGAAGGAAAATTGGATGCTGCAGAAAGTCGCCAAGATGTCGTTCGAACCGCTCCCGAGTTAACTAAGGACACTGTTCTGCCATGCGTGCCTTCAAAGCCTGATGTACCACATCAAGTTGCCGAGAAACCGATTTCAAACTCAGCCAAGCATCAATCGGCGGACGAATCGAGACGATTTCACAAAGAAAGAATTCGTCTCCCGAAGTTTCAGTGGACAGTATGTCACGCTGACAATCACCGAACGGCAAGATGGGAAAACATTACGACCACAAAGGTGGAAAAGAGGGAGAAACCAGTTGCCGAAACACTTCCGAGTAGCGAGAGCGACGAGAATGTTTTGCTTTCAACTCGGCAATTGAACTCGCGAGGAAATCTGAATCTGGGACGTACGGTGTTGTCTGAGAACGCAAAATCAAAGCCAGCGAGCGTCGCGGTTGGTAAATGCGAGATATTTAGCTCGACAAATTCATCCAGCGTTGATCGCATTCCAAAACCTTATCAGACCGCGCGAAAACTTCCTAGTAAAACCGCTTTTATTCAGATTCTAGGGCAACAAACGGGCCCAGCGCCCAGAGAAGCCAGTAAGAATGCATCGAAAGATACGAACAAAGAAAGACCGAGCACGAGGGAAAAGGTTTTCTTCAACCAGGCTGTACCTCTTCAATACATGAGCCGATTTGGTCAAAGAAAGTTCCATCACGTGTTGGAGGCACGGTCGTTTAAGCCTGCACAGAAGAAACTTAGAGCTACTGCTTTGGCAGATTTTCATAATTAGTAGGAAACCGTAGCCTTCAATAAGGGAACCCCAGGAAATAATCTAGAAAAATATGCCTAATTTTGTTTCTACGGCATCACTGCATACACATTTGCCGTATCGGAAAAATGTTAAGCCGCCACTAAGTTCCAAGAAGGAGAGATTATGTATGAAGACGAAATTTAACGAGTCCAATTTCTACAACGGTTAACGCTGACATTGCTTAAACTCCACCGAAGAAAATGCGCAGCGTTGAGTTTTCAACTCCATAACAATGTTCTTCCCCAATATCAAAATAGCAACTGTTATTACAGATTGCCACAAATTTCTTTCAACTTTGTCTTTAAAAAAAATTATGGATGTAGTGGTACATCAAGGCTACGTATCTGCCGCAAGTTTATGATTTCTTGTATTCTCTTCGCTTATCTGATTGAAATTGAACTGGAACTATGTGGAGAACTTGGCTATTGATCACATTGGATTGACAGAGTTAGATCTGGCTTGAAAACGAAAATATAACGTAATTTTATCATAGAAAGAGTAAATACGCAATATAATATAAAAATTAAAGTGGTTTAAATCACGAGCGTCTTTTACTGCTCAGAGTCACTCTCTGCTCCTTAGAGGCTCAAAGGTGTTTTTTCGGGTGGGCGTAGGCTCAGGATTATATTTTCATTCGTGTACTCACCTCACACAGCGGCCTCCTATAACAAAGGTTTCGAACCTGCGCAGAGTAGAAAGACTCGGAAGAAAAGTGCATTTGTCCCAACCCACCCTTCCCAAGAAAAAATTACTCTATGTTCCCAGCACAAATACATCCACAACTTTGTTTGAGTGTCTTTTCTGTTGACGGTTATTGCCTGGTTTTATGTGAAAAGCTTAGCTGTTTATCAACTTCGAAGTTGATCAAGTTTTTGAAGGTAACTCGTCACGGTGGTTGGGGCCCCTTCAACCAAACGCAGGAAGAACCGTTCACACCTCATTTTCTCTTGTTCACACTGCGTCGGAAGAATTTAAATATATATGCAACAACATTGTGAATTTGTGTTCGAGGAACAGTGTCAGGAAAAACACGATGATCGTGAAGCCATAGTTTGCGAAAACCTCCGTTTCCAAAATGCTTTCAGTTCACACGAACAGAAAAGCCGGCGTGATTTAGAAAGCGTTTTTGAAAAGATCCGTTTTTGTGACGGGACGTCAGGCCTAACCGTAGAATTAAAATTTGCTCGCCGGCGGAGCCTGACAGTTTCTATAGAAACAAATAACTTGATTGAATTTTTGTGAAAAGAGCTTTTAGCAGGAGCTCGTTGAGAACATAACGCCTATCTCAGCTTATCTCCTTCTCCCCCCAGACCTTACGTCATATTTTATGTTCTTGTAGTATTCACAATAACGGTATTTCATTAGTGTTTCAAACGTGGATCTTAAAAACGTTTACATGCAGAAAAACGTTTTTTACTCGCAAAATGCGTCGTTAATACGAATCAAGACAGTGACGGCAGAAACCTCAAGTAAGTTCTGTTAGAAGCCCCCAGAGTAATACTTCTGTGCTCCAACCCCGCCATCTCTCTGCCTTCGCAACTCAGGTGATATGAAATCTTGATCTTTGTAATTAAAATTTGTTTTTTTTGTCACCATGACGTTTTGCTTTATTACACTTGTGCTAACTTCCTTCATTCTGCATCATTTTGACCTTGTGTTTGCATTAAATTAATAACTTTCGGTTGTACACGCGGTAGATATCCCATGAGTCTTTGTGCAACTTGCTCCAGTTTCCATGAGTGATCAAACATGGCGGTCAAGCGTTGTTTTGTTAATCGCTTGCTTTGTAATGCAGATTAGTCGTAAGCCAAGTTTTTGTTGATGTTTGTTGCTGTTGTTCTTATAAACCAACTTAATGACATCCTAGCGGTCAGACTCTATTGTAATTTGCTGTCAAAGACCAGTTGGAGTCACATCGTGAAGGAATGTGGCTGAAAAAGGCGAAAGCAAAGAACGGCTTTCTTCGGAGCGTGTGAAAATGGTCCTTATGATCGGGTAGATTTACGCATCATATTTAATTAGCACGTTTAGCACCACATTAGACTTCGAGACTTGCAGGACAAGATCGAGATCAAGAACTTTGGTTTCCCTTTAGAGTTGCCGATGCTAAGCCAACCGGCAATTTGTAATTTTCGCTGGTAACCAAGTGAATGTGGACGCGCACTTACAAAGTTTCCACGATCAAGTCCCCGGACCCCGCATCGAGCAAGCTTGGTTCGTTACAGCACACGGCTGGGTGGAATGAATCCTTTAATGCTTTTATCCTAACTATTGAGAACTGTTTCTTGTGTACATTTGGGTAAATTGTGTTGACATGGCTAATGAACTCCTCGTGTCAAGCATCGAGTCCATAAACCGACGTTGAGTTGAGAGCTTCAATTTTACCTATTCGAAGCGGTGTTATTTCGTTATTATGTCTCGCATGCGAACTGGTTTGAAGCCAATGGAGCCCACAAGGCATACTCCCACAAAATTTCCCCCAGTAAGAAGTGGATGGAAGTCTAACTCTCCACCTTTAGCGGGCAGTGCTAGAGAACCAGAGTTGTCTCA
>OMLO01004150.1_pt1 | contig 12052 bp, 5 predicted proteins | sample 1674811 | NCBI WGS metagenome assembly OMLO01 (sample SAMN06265003, study PRJEB25207) | coral metagenome | isolation source: Coral host | place: Mexico:La Bocana,Puerto Morelos, Mexico | collected 2008-11-13
TGTTTTTGCAATCCTTGTGCACGCGCTGAATCACATCAGCAAAAGCGCGCGCGAAAACTGTGTTCGGCCACCTTAATAATTTAGCTAACAGCATTATGCTGCATGTATGGGGTGGCTTAATGGTTAGTGTGTGCCACTTGACTCTAGATTTACAGATCAGTGTTTAAGCTCGGGCTAGGGTTGTCTTGTTGCGTTCTTGAGCAAGACAGATAAAAACTGCCTGTCTAAATCAAGGAGTATAATTACAGTATATTAATAATAAGGGTTCTGAAAAACTGCTCACACAACATGACCAAGTACTCAGGGAGAGAGGATGGCAGAAGTTACCTGCCATGTACTAGCCTTCCTTCCAGGGGAGACACAATACTCCTTACCACTTCATGTTACACAGGCCATGCACTAAGTGCAGCTAAAACCTAACTTAAGGATGCCACTAAGTTTTTAAGAAGAAGGCTGAAAAGAAATAGTGGGTAGCCATAGTAGTATGTAGTATGTACCCAAACAGGCATGCATTGCCACACCCTTGAAAAACTTTCAGTAGATAACGTGAAAGACTATTCAGTTGATATACATGTATTCCAATTCTGTTTCATGGCATTTGCACAAACATCCAGCAAACTACAATCATTGAATCTAACTGAAAGATGGATGTATTACAAGTTTCTTTGATGATATATTAAAAGACTTTCTATCAGAAGTATGACATGAGAGTAGCCGGCTGGAGATGGCTGACTAGTCAGTGGTTTTGGCTGGCGACAGGGCCGTAATGAAACCCCTGTTACTTCTGTGGTTGACCACATTTCCTGTTCCTGTGAGTCTGGCACATGTTTTCATGATCAACATGCAAATTCTCCTTACTGGTTCCATACATTTCTTAAAATAGTAGTTACAGTGTGCAAAGAAAGTCCTGTCCAATACAAATGTAGCTCTCGGCTGATAGATTTTCCAACTGGTCGCAATAGTGGATACAGTCCGTCAGTTGCCCAATGGACAACTGAAATTTCTTAATTTCATGTTGTATTATAATAAATCTCAACAAGTTCTTTATATATCATGACATACCAGCTTTGCCATCACTAAATTGGTTTACTGGACAGAAACCACACACTCCTGTGCTGTTTGCATGCATCCCAGGATTACAAGGAGGACAGTCCTCTTTAGCTCCAGATGGTGGAAGTTTTTTGGCACTGTCTTCATCTTCTCTGCATATTTTTGGCTCTATCCACATGTATTTTACTTGGGTCTAGGCAGAGGTGAAAAGAGAGGTATTTTAGGAATCATGTGAAATTAGCACAATGTACTTCAGGTAAACAAACTTTTTGAGGTATCTTAAGACGCATTCATTTTTATGTATCAACAGTGAATGGGCTAGGGTGCATACAGACTGTAAGCAGTGTTCTTAAGTACAAATATGCCACCCATTAAACCTAAACTGGCACTGATGAAAAAGGTTTAGAGAACAATGATTTAGCATCACTGGAAAGAAGTCTTGAAAGCTACATGTAGTAAATTCTTCCATCATTTGACTTTCTGGGCAAGGGACATTTTAGGAGTTTTCAGATACAGTGGCATCACACTACTGCACCAATGCACCAGCTGGTCAAAGGGTAACATCGGATTTCACTAACTCAAGAGAGGGGCCATGCAACATTGGAAAGACGTTAACCAAACCCTGTGCTAGGTTAGTATGTTTGTTGCTGTTTTCCTTGGAAACAATTACTGTAATACAACTCGATCATTCAAGAGGTAGTAAAGAAACAGAGGATTTTCAGAGATGGCATTGATTCCATGAAAAATACATTAAACATTATACTCATGTTGTTAATTAAATTCAGGTAAAAATAATTTTAACCTAGTTTGATTCTCAATTTCCTTTGTCTTCTAACCCTAATAAGGGTTAAGAGACAAAGTAACTTAATTTTTACCTGAATTTTTTTAACACTCATACCTTATGGTCGCTGTCACAAGCTGTGCGAATGTCATAATAGTCTTGCTCTGTGCATGGTTTCCTCAAGGTACAGTTTGTTGCCCCACGACCTGTTCAACAAGGCATCAAAATCAATCTTATCAATTTGCTACCTGACTAAATTCCGGCAATTCATTGTACCATTTTACACTTTAATTTGCTCTTACTAATGAATACTGCCGAACCTTCTGGAAATTGCAATTAAGCTTTGTGCATTTCTTTAGTTTTTTTGGTTTCAAAGAACCTTCAGGAAATTCCAATGCCTTTTGTGGGGGGAGAATGGATATTTTAACTATTGCTGGGAGGTGAGCGCTCTCACCACTGCACCATCCCTGATCCCTAACCATTGAAAACACTAATCATGACTGTTAAAACCACCGATTCTGATGTTTAAATGCAGACATGTTTGTACAGTAGTTAAAAAACTGATCAGGTTGCAAGTTGCAAGAATAGAGTACAGATTTTCCCATACATTGATGCAAAACTACATGTACAATCTCACGGTTTACTGATATTCAGCCAACAAACCATGATAGATATACAAATCTGAATAATATTGTTTTATGTCACCAAAATAACAAGCAATTATAATAAATTTCATACCGGCATATTCTGTAACCTCGTTACACTTTGAACACTCTGTGGCATGAGAAGCAGAAAAGGTATTAACTGGGCACATTTTACAGCTGCAAAGACAAATTAAAAGACAATTAACTTCAGAGTAAAAAGAAAATCATCTTTATTTCCACCTTTGTTACCACCCAATAAAATAATCAAATGTATATGAATAAACTACACTGTAAGGATGGATGGAACTGGAGAGTCAGAATACAGTTGCGTGAAAGGTAACAACTCTGGTTGTAATGATTGTTCATTTGACATTTGAGGGTGAATTTCTTTACAATGACAGAAATTTGTCAACACTCTGTCAGAGCTAACTACAAATTCATAATTTATTATCCTCTGTATCTTTGAATTGGTTCCAATGAAAATGAAAAGAATACACCACAACTTTACCTTGCCAGTGACAACAAGAAAGAAAACTAGCATTTATGAGATAATTTGATGTAACTGAAAACTAAAATAAAAAATAACAACTGAATTGTCTCCTTAAGTGGAGACAACTAGTTGTTCTGTTACAATCAACTATACAGCAATTACCTTCCTTGCGCCTCTTCATCATTATAAAATCCTGCTTCACATGGTGTACACTCTGACGTGTATGACACACCTGAAATTATGAGAAGTTGTAAATGAATATGAGTGTGATGTAATAGAATTTGTCTATTAATTTACCAATAAAAGCAGAAGTAAAGGAAGTAATTGCTCATTATTAGAAAAAAGATTATAAATCAATCATCAAGTTTATGATACAGGTCACAATTTGGCCGCTTTGAGCCCTATTAGCTCAACCTAAAATCTTTTTCTGCCATTAGGATTCAGAGCCAGTTAGAATTTATGGTGGCTATAATGGTGACCAAACTTTGTTTACATGTACATTGTACCAAGCTAAAAGAGAGTGATAGTATTGACCTACCTGTGTGATGTTATTTACCACATGGCATAGGTTGTAAGGAAGTTCAAGATAAGAAAATATACACATTTATTACTTAAGAATCCAAAGTGGAATAAAACTCATGTCAGACCTTGAATTTCAATACTCTTGATGTACACGGGCTCTCTATTGTCGTGTTTGCCACCATAAGTAATGGCTGTTGCTTGCCAGACAATCACATTTCTTCCAGCTTTTAAATCAATCTGTAAAAAGTAATAAAATGTTCACTGTACCTGTTTAAAGAGCCCTAGTCAGCAACACCTTTGTTTTTGTTTACGTGCGAGAGTTTGGCAATCATATAAATTCAGAGCATAACACACTGAAGGAAATCACTGTGAAACTACTTAAGATAATTAACCACACTTTCAGGAACACAACTTACAGTGAAGCAATAACATGCAAAAATCAATAATTTTAAAGGCATCGAAAATGGCAGAGGCCGACTATGGTCCTTTAAGAAGTATTTTGTATTTAGGTATTTAAGCTAGTATTAAGTCTAGCTAGCTGCTATAAATCAGAGAATAGAAATCAGCTGCAGGGATTTTGTTACTAAGGGTTTTAGAAATAAAGCAGAAAACACCCACAGAATGGTCTAGAAAGTTTAAACTTTGTCAAACAGGTTTTTAACCAGGTGGGTGTCTAGGCATCCTGTGGACACCAACTTTTGAAAAAAATTGGTTTCATCCACAGTTTGCTTTATGGATTACCCGGTAATTGTTTGTTTGAGTTCTAAGATCTCTTGCACAATTTGGATTCACAGTTTTAAAATCCTTGGCTAAAAGCTTGTCGTCAAATGAACATAATATAATCTTCAGCATATATATAACTGTATAACATACAAGACTGTACCAACGGACTTTTAAACCACAAATGGTACTTGACCTTTGAATGAATGAGAAGTTTATTGAATGCAAAGTAGAAGTCTTGATACAATCATTACATAATTACCCTTGTGGTAAGCCATTCATTGTTATGAGAGCTTGGAACATATGTGTCTTTGTTATCCAAACTTTTAACTTTACACTGGTCATTTCTTACCTGGAGAATCAAATTACATCATAAGTATATTACCAGCTTACGCAAGCAAGCTACTATTTCTTAAATTTAAAAACTGTCCAAATCAATTCTTCCTTTTGAATAGTGTCAAAATCAACAAGTATTTTGGACAGCTCCATGCATAATTTAATAAACAGGCACATGTACTGTAAAACAACTACCTGCTGTCCAAGTAGGAAATAACAGAATTCACAAAATTCTTCTGACTGCCATTAACATTGTGAAAGTCCTTGGAGTTGTTTCAACAAATCTTTTCAAAACTAGACAACAAGTAGTCTTACATGTATTACCGGTAAACAGATTAATGGTCAACCTAAAAATCATGTGAACACTGTAAAGCTACAACACTTTGGTTCAAACTTTGGCATCATACTCACAAAAACACGGAAGACAGTGTAGGTGTCATCAGTGTAGTAGTAATCAAATGACACATGCCCATCCTTTTGGAGCTGTCAAAGAAAAATACAAGTGACTCGTAATGTCAACAAAATAAAATGCGATAACAACGAATAAAGGATATTTCTGGAGTAAACATAATACTTTATTCTATGGCAAATTTACAAAACACTGAAAATATGATGGAGTAAACAAGAGTTGTAAACTGCACTGTTTTTCATGATGTTAGTATGCTCAATTGGTTCTTGACGACACAGGCTAAGTTGCCTGTAGTTGATACAATTCACGCACAAAGGAACAAGTTTGTTACGACTGAAAAGAACAAAACTACAGTTGTACAGGTGACTCAGCACCAAAGACAGCCCTGGATGATTTCCGTTATTCTCATCACCTCTCTATTTAAGGAGAATTTACATGTAGATCTCAATTACACCTGCTGGTGGAACTTACAGTGACAGCATATGACAACTCTGAGGTGCATTCATCTCCCGGCGAGGCAATGTGGTCTCCCTGGGGTGACCATCCAGTCCTACAATAAATGAAAAAATCATGTGAAAAAAAAATTCACATCAAAGCCCAAGGCTAAACACTAAAATGTGATTTACAAAGCTGGCAGGACATTTTCGGCAGCCAATATACACCGATCTACATTTTGGTACAACATTGCACACATCATTCAGTCTCCAGGGCCACTGTATTTTCTTGTTCTCCTTAACTTTTCTTTGTGTTTTTAAACTCAGTGGCAACAGAGAAAGTTTCCTGTACTTCTTAGAAGTTACAATGTACATTGATCAATGAATCAATGTTTATCTTTGTATAAGAAACAAAAAGTACCAATACTAAATTTCCTGATCTAGGATTACAGGTGAATCTTGCAAATCAATTATTTATTCTGTCACAAACTTACTTTGAACAGTTGGCTCCATTTTCTTCTGTAAAATATTCACTGTCATACCCATATCCTGAATAGTGCTCATCAGAGATGCGGCTGTCAAAGCCAGTGGGCAATTTATCCCAGTTATTAAAGCGCACACCTCCGCCAACACTGTAGGTACCTTTTGGGCACTTTTTACACTCCAGTGTTTTACTTGTGACATCGACATAGTGGCCTGGTTCACAAGTGTAAACTGACAAATGAAAGAAAATCCAGAACATAGCAAGTTACAGGACATACGGTCACACAAAACTAGTATTAAAAGGCATAATCTGTTCTCATAGTAGCCACAAATTGTTTGTAGCTAGGCACAGGCAAACCAAGGTACTAGCCTCGGTAGAAATTAGGAATTTTTTAAATTTATTAGTTTTATTTATTTGAAGCTTCGGAGTGTAGCCATGCTTTGAAATAACAAATTAGTAATATAGAAGCATTTTATTTTTCTAATAATGCCCTTGTCTGGTTACAGCTATGTAGTGCTAGTGCTGTGCTTCAAGACATTTTCTCAGCATAAGCTGACTAGTCCCGAGTATTTGAGATCCAATACCCTTGATGGGATGCTATTCTATATAGAATCGCATAGCAAAAGGTAAACCCGCATTCTGATTGGCTATGATCAAAGAGAGGGTATTTAGCATGGAAATTGCACTTGTGCATGAAGGGATATTGCTGACGTGAGTCGCGAGCAAAAGTTGTTATCGTAAAAACAAAAATGCAACTCTTGCTAGGAAAAAACACCTTGGAAATGTAAACAAATTTACAGAAAATGAATGTCTTCTAAATTTTGAACCAAAATGAAAGACACTCAAAACATTAAGAACTACGACAAAACGCATTGACATTGACTTTGAAAAGGTTTCCATTGTTTGCGCCTGGTGTGGCTCACAAAAACAGAAAACGTTTAGTTTCACCCAGGTGGCTTTAGCTATGCGATTCAAGAAAAATTCACCTTGTGACAAGTGAATTCCATGTTAAATTTCACTTGAAAAACCGATATCACACTCATCACTTCGCGATTCATGCGATATTGGTTTTTCGTGTGAAATTAAACATGGAATTCACCCATCACGCAGTGAATTTCTCTATATAATTACTGGTATAGGGTTTCCCAGGATTTTATCTGACTCTTCTTGTAATCAAGCAATACTCATTTTGTAATCTTACAAAAAAACGGTACTCCAAGTGACTTCCTAAGATGAATCAAACTACAGTTTGTATTTTATATCTTACAGCTTATATCTCTTGTCAGAAATATGTCTGAGATTTACTTCAAAAATTTTGAAAAATGATGATGTAAGACCACAATCATACAGTCATACAGAAAATGATCAGTGTCAGGCATATAATTAATCATTAAGGAATTGAATTATCCATGACAGTGAGCTAATCTGTTTAGTTTTACTATTCCTCTTTATTGGATCTACAACTGTTTATGGAACATAGCATTAAATTTGAATAAAAATTTTAAAAACTAGACTATGTGGTTAGAACTCTTTCTGCAGATTTTTTATTATTATTGCTTTGTAGAGGATGGTAAAGAAATGAACCAGGAATTGTAAAACAATTGCTCAACCATTCCCTGATTGGGGCTACCATACTCACTATCTGTGATAGATAGTGAGTAGCATAGCAGTGCGCCTGTTAACAAAATAATGGCCGCTTCTTATGTGTCTTAAGTGTCTGTGAAGAGATTTAGATAAAGATTTGAACGACTAGTAGACTCGTACTAAAACAGTTAGATTATTCACTCTCAATTTCTATGCGTGATAGTTTACAAGGGCACATCACGCGATAGAAAACTCAATCTCATAATCTAATTGTTTAGTAGAACCAGTCAGCATGCATATTTTTTTTCAGGCTATTTTCTAATGTGTTATAGATGCAACATCTTCAGAACAGCAGCGACAGAAAAAGGACTGTCATTTTGTTCAGATTTTGACATGATCAAAAGTAAATGCCACTCACATCAAGTCATAAGTCATGGCTAAATTTTTAATATGCAACACCTTATCTGCATCTTGCTCAATGGCAATAGGTTCCACTGTTTCAAACTGCTTCTCCAGCTTAAGGTGGCACACAGCAGTTTCCAGCAGTTAGATTTTGATGGGGCATTACAACCACCCTTTATAACCAGTAATTGGGCAGCACGTTGTGGGGTTCCATGACTGTAGCATCAAGTGATAATCATTAAGAGTGCTTATACTGACCCATCAAAAGCTAACTGCTGGAAGCTGTTTGGAGCTATCTTAAGCTGGAGGTGGTTTGAAACAATTATTTAGCTCTTCAGCTGTTGCTTGGTATTCCAAAATTGCTCCAAAAAATGAAACCAATAAAAATTTGCTATGTCCATTCACTCAAGGCTCAATTTGACAGCGCTTGACAGTTTGTTTAAATGATAAAAAATATATGTATATGTATTTTTTCTCCCTAGGGGGGGCTACTTCGACTATTAAACGATCATAAAATATATGTGAGGATGGCACATAAAACATTGATTATATTTCTAAAATTTTCATAATTTGAAATTTGTCCTTGCTTTAGGAGAACGTGCAATTATTATCAGTGAGGTTGAAAATAATTTTTAACCAGACAGGAATATGTTACCAATAATTCACAAATAGAAAGTGTTAGCAACCACGCATTTCAATCCAAATCCCTTGAACTTTCATCTCCAGAATAAATTTGAAAAGCATACAACGCAGTTTAACTGTACTGGGATATTGAGATTCTTGTTAAAGTTGTAGACCTAAGGTAAACAGTAATAGGAGAGAAATTCCAAGCCACACCGCCAGACAGAATTCAAGATATTTTCAACGCCTAACCGGGGAGTCTGTAAAAACGCCCGAAAAGGAACTACGACACAAATCTAATTTATGCAAAAATATTTCCAAATCGTGGGTATTTTCGTGTAAACTAAGCCCTTTCTTCCGATAAGGAGATCACAAAATCCTTCCTGAAGGTCTCACATTACAATAACTTAATCAAGTTTCCATTTCCTACCCAAAAGATGGAGAATTAAGTACCTAAGAAGGGCACAAATATTTTAATAATGAATAGAGGAAAGGATGAAGAACGGCTCATCGAACACATTCAAAGAACGATTCGCCACGAATTGAAGAAGTAAGCTAAAAAAAGCTCACAAAAGTGAAGGAAAATACTCAAGTAGCACTGTCTTGTGAAAGCGTTTTCCAGGTCGAAACCCGTCCTTCTTCATAAAATAATACGATTTGTTGCTTCTTTTGACTCTATTGTGTCAGAAAACGCAAAAAAGGCGCCACAATCATGCGAAAATGCATACAAAAAGCGGTGCTAACCGACATTCGCTTCAGAAAGATTCAATCGTCAGCTTTTGTATGTAAATTTATACATCATGTGCCGCGGTAACCGAGTTGCCAGCTTAGAAACAGAAAGGCCTGTCAATACGGCTTCGCTTTCCATCGAAAATCAAATAAAAATCCTTTTAGTTCATTTGAGTCATACTTACTGCAAGTTTCCTGGCGGACAGGAATCTCGCTCGCTTCGCAGGAATCAGGTTGTTTTGGAACTGCGACACGCCATCTGCCTTCGGCCGAATCGCACTCGGTGAATTCGTAAGTGAGTTTATCCTAAAAGAACACAATTAATATGTAGAATATGAATGCAAAGACGTCTAAATACTCAGTTGTGAACCGTCCTACCTGATCCCATTCAGAAGCAGGACACAGAAATCTCAGGTAAATATCAAAGCTAGAAAACCGGCAATTATTCAACTCATCGCGAGCACGAAAGATTCCGCCTTAGAAACTTTTACCTGCGTACACTTTTCGAGGGAAAAAACGCGTAGAATAAACACAGAAAGCAGGACTGGAACAAGCCACAAGTATCTGCCCTCCATTTTCTCGAGAAAGAAACCTATTTCCCGGCCAGGGAAGCAAAGTAGTCTCCAAAGAAGCGGCGAGTCTTGATGGGAAAATAATATCGTAAGGAAAATTCGCCAAGGGAGTTCTTGCTGTGCTTTTCAAATTCAAATGAAGTTGCACTTGAATGGATTTCTTGATCCCAGTCCTACACGGCCTTAGCGAATAAAAAAACTTGCCATGACAACCGTCTGCGGAGGCAGAACTTTTTCGAATAATTATTGACTATAAAACATTTCTGCCACGTGTCACTTTCTTTAACATGAATAATTTGTGAAGAGATTAGTATTGTAATTAATAAAGTATTTTGCCCGCCTCCCTTTGCCTACTTCGTTTGTATAAAACAAACCTTATTTATCGGCTATCTGTCTACATATTTTGTTTTTGGGTTCAACTTACTTACATTATCAGTTTTTCATGCGTCTGTCATGTTATTGATTATGAATTTCGTCATAACATTATCAAAGTTGTCTGCGAATCCACAGCTAATTTGTTTTTTACAACAACAAATTGCGGTTTCCTTCGTCGTGTCAAACATATTCACGTGTCTGTCCGCTTATTGACAATGATTGTTAGCCAATGAGCGCGCGAGAATTATATGGTGAAAATGGTGTTTAGTTGGGACATTAATAACACTAGTTGTTGTCACCTACAGCTGCCCTCCATACGTATTTTTTGGCAAAATTTTCACACTACGACAGGGGTGGATCCAGAATTTTCAACTGATTAAGAGGAGCTCGAAGAAATTTATTTCTACTGATCAGGGTAATCTCGTTCTCAGGGATTTTCGGCCTTTGAAACGAGGTTAAGGTCCGGGGGCGTACCCAGTTCCAAATACATGACTTCCAGAAATAATCTTTGTTTTGACGTATTAAAACAAGAATGCTATTCCCTTCAAACAGCTCTCCTTTTAACCAACTTGTTCATTAATATTCTGAGAAATCAGTCGGGGAAAATTGGCGCCTGTTAGGCAGGAGTAAAACTGAAGGACGTATTTTGGCTGGGCATTATGGTTTTAACGCAAATATCTTGTTCACGTTTCAAGCAATCAAAAATCTCTCTGCTTATCCTACAAATGTTTTGTAAACTTTTTGGGTATATTTGGTGATAAATAGTTTTTCTCAAAGGATTAGTGAAATTTTTGGGAAATATGAAATTTTGAAGATTCGATGTTGTTTTAAAATTAGAATTTGAGCCAGTATTCCGTGGTATACCGTTGGGAAGCCTTGCACAATCATTTTACACCATACAGTGGTCAACCCAATCAATGAGACATACACGCTCGGTGCGCGATGGAAAGCCAGTGGTATGGCTTTGGTCCCATCAGCAAAGCTAAGCTTAGTACTCGACGCGTTAGCAAGGAATAACGTCCCTGTATTGCAGGTTCCCATGTTCTTTCCTGTTTCTTTGTTCTTTACTTCCCTTGCCAATATCAATTATTACTTCCTGGCGGCCTTCTTAAGCTTAGCCCATGATCCAATACCCCGTGTGACAGAGCGATAAGACGATTTCGATCTCGCCATCGATATGTCACGATCATAGGTTCTGGAGTAATTACCATGTGTGGGCTTCGAGATTTTGTTTTTTGTTTCTTCTTTGTTGTCTTTTTAGAGATTCTAAAAATAAAGTTTTGTGTTCAGCGTGGAATCACTATACCACAATGACAGCACCACGTCTCGTCGGAAACTTAAAGCCCTGTTCAGCGGGGTTTGCACTTCATGTGGGTGAATGACCAAATGTGAATACCCAGTGTTGTAATGATATCATTTTTTTTTTCTTCCCTTTCCAAGCGATACCAGTGATTGCAGAACTCCCAGCTCTGCGAGATGTTTTTTCTTCCTAAATAATTCTTATCAAGATTTGTTCAGTCCACATTTTATTACTCGCAGTACGCTCCCTGCATAAATTAAAATAAGTTAAATAAAGCGAAACACTTCCTTCAATTCCAAAATATTGTCACCAAAAAAAATCATCATCATCAGAATTTTATTATCCGCACATTGTCATTCGCATTTTTCCATCCGGACTTTGACATTCGCGTTTTATCTTCCGCATTTTATCATTTTTCCATCCGCATTTTTCTGTCTGCATTTTATCATCCTCATTTTATCATCCGCATTTTTCCATTCGCATTTTTCCGTCCGCATTTTATCATCCGCATTTCATCATCCTCATTTTATTATCCGCAATTTTTCCATCCGCATTTGTCATCCTCATTTTTCCATCCGCATTTTATTATCCGCATTTTT
>OMLO01004151.1_pt1 | contig 12051 bp, 3 predicted proteins | sample 1674811 | NCBI WGS metagenome assembly OMLO01 (sample SAMN06265003, study PRJEB25207) | coral metagenome | isolation source: Coral host | place: Mexico:La Bocana,Puerto Morelos, Mexico | collected 2008-11-13
AACGCTCGAAACGTCAGCTTTATAACTCATTACGGTGGCCAATTTACATTTTCAACTTAGTTGATATAACGAAAGAACTTAATTAGTCCGAGTCTGCATACTATAAGAAACGTGCTTTTTTGCAAATTATATTTTTCACTTTCCCCTGATGAAGGTTGAAGGTTCAGCCGAAGCGTTGGGACTTTTAGAAACATTGAACATCATTTATACGATTTTAACCAGAGTAACATTTTTTTATTTCTTAATATGTTTCCATCACCTGGTTACAGGACCATTTTTAAAACAGTTTGCTTGGTTTGTGTACTTGCTTGTGTTGATTTGGTTCTTGTTTTGTTTTCGTGCCTGTTTGTTTATCTGTGTTACTGTCAGTTGTTTCTTTTATTTTTGTTCACTCAGTTGTTTGCCTGCATACGTGTTTATTTGCTTGCTTATTTACAACATTATTCCAATTTTAAATTGCAAATTTTGGTTTTATCGATCAATTCGTTGCTCTGTTTCCTTTCCCCTAGTTGTAACACGCACTCAGCTTCACCTCCTCAGCTCGCTGTGGCAATTGCTGGTACAGAGTCATACATCAGTGCTGTTCTTCAACCGTACGTGGAACAGTTCTCGTCCAAGCCATCAGACTGGCAAACATTCCTTCGATTTCTCCTCATACCCCTCGGTTAGTTTATCCTAACTATATTCATTAGCATATCGCGTCAATCATGAAGTTGCAAGACAGTCAGCGATGCTCAATTTTCTTCCAAACAAGAAAAAAAAGTCACTATTATGTAACGACATAGCGAAAAATCCTTAATAAACAGATAATTTGTAGTGACTGGCCAATTTAGCATCTAGTATCCCTGATCTTTACAGTTATATCAACTGACAATTTAAACAACAATAAATTGAACTGGTCGGAAGGTGGCAGGTTCGTCAATCATGTCTTATTATGTTTTTGTTTCTAGATATCCAGCCCTTAGCCAAATACATTGCAGCCTTAGACCCAAGATACAACTCGCTCTTTATGGACAACGTTTGGAAAGAAGCGTTTGAACATTCCGACACTGCTGTCGGTATGTAGCGTTGGATTCTCTATCTGTTAAGAAAAGATTAACAGTATTCTGCGATCAAAGTGTTCTGCATGTGAAGAGTTCTTTTCTTTTGTACAGTTCATTTAGAAGAAACAGTCCTGAGTTCGGCTTACAAGACTGCTGGTTTTATCTCGGTGGGATTTGAACTGATCTCTTTTATACTGTAGTAAGTGATCGTTAAGACCAGATCAGAACAAGGCACCAGTTTAGCATTCAGCTTTCAAGTTATGTCAAAACAGTTGAGCAGGTCTAAAAGTACAGGTAGCGTCTGAGCGCCTCTTAATATTTTGTTTTCTGTAGATTTTGAGGAAGTAAGCAGCCGAGTCAAAACTTTCTTGTCAGCGGCTACGATAATTCACAATCTGCCAATAGCCGAGGCTCTTGTGAACACGAAACCAAAGGGGTGAGTGATTTGCTGTTTAAATCATGCCAGAAGTGCTTATCCCCAACACATAGCAAATTACAAAGGCTCTCTTCCTTGCCACCCTTAATGCTTTAAATTTCTTCTCTATATTTTTCCTGCTTTGTGCAGTGAAATAAATGAATACAAATAAAAGACAATAGTACTGTGAGAAATTTTATCAAGTCCAGTTCTTTGGCGTTAGTTCATTATCAAATTCTGGGATAAGACTTGGGTAGTGTGTCTGTGGTTTTGTGCTGCGTGGCCGTTAGAGGAAATACGACTAGAATTCGTTGAGCCAGTTACTTTATTTCCGGTGGTGATTCGTTGAGTTAATAGTAATGAGTGCATTGTCTGACAGATCTGAGGAAGGATCCTCGCAAGTATTCTTACCATTTGTTTGCGTAAGTAATATTTCAATTTCAAATATTTGTCGTTTGTATTTCAATGATTTTCGTAGTCTCTTTCTAGTGTGCTTACTCTTTCCTAGGAAAAATGTTTTTTGTTTGAGCGTGGTTCATTTATTGCTGCTTAGTTCTTGACCAAGGTACTGGTTTCTTGAACCTTTTTGTTCAGCTTCTTTCACCAAGTCTGCTTCTATTCCTCCATCCCCTTCCCAACCATCTGCTCTCATCTCAAAACTTGTTGTGGTGATTTCCATAAGCATGTTTTACAAGACTCTTGCCAGTGGTTTGGCAGAATCTCGCGGGTTTTAATTGGTCATGACGCATGTTTGTTTTCATTGCAGGATGTTAGGATTGGCTCCACAGACCAGTTCCAAGGTATCACAATTCAATTTATTTCTTTTTTTTTCAAATACGCTCATTCATTGTATTATTTAATAATTTATAAGTATGTCCCATATGATATACCAATTTACTTCATTTTTCAGTTCACTTAATTGAACTTTTTGTGTTTCTTTGCGTTCAAACAGACGAAGAACCTATAGCAACTAGTGGTACTGCAACCAGTGTCGGGGCTAAAAGTACAGGGACTACTCTTCGGAGTGAAAATCACCCGCCCTCTCCAGGAACTCCACAAACGCCGCCGTCTTCAGGCTCTACTTTGACAAGGTACGCAAGTTAAACTTTAACATGCGGGACTTGATGTTCTCTCATTTGGTGGACAGTTGTGGAAATTTCTGTCAGTCCCAAAAATGTGATTTTTTGGTATTAGCTTTATGCAGTGATGTTTCCATGAGTTGACTGGGCTTGTGCTTTCAGCAAGGGTTGCTGCGTACTACGGTGACGTACGTGATGACCAAGTGATAATGCGATTTTAAAAACATAATAGGAATTTGCTCGCCTACCTTGTACTTCCTGTATTTGCTCACTCTCTAAGAATTGTAAGTATTTGTTCAGTGTTTAAAGTTTGTTTCACTATGTTATTCCTAGTCTCCATGATAGCGGAGGTAGCCTGTGGTCGAGTGAGCAGATGGATCTTCAAGTCGACTACTGGCTTGTTGGTGGAAATAAAAAAGATATCAATAAGGTATAAAATCTTCAGACAATTATGGAAAAAGTGTCGTTCAAAGTTAGTAGCTTAAATCATTTTTCTTGACTTTCAGTCGTCACTAAAAACAACTTTTAAGACCCTGGTAGTTACCAGACTCCCAACCCCAGAGGAACCGTCTGGGCTGTCAGTGACGGCAGTGACTAAAGAACGCAATAAAAGAGGTTTGGGCTCGTTATTTCTTCTTTTTTTCTTCATTTGAACTTTGCTTGCTCAAGGGTTGTGAAAGATCGGCTCTAAATAACTTCCAGTCCAAGGGTTTAAGAAGCTTATAAGGTAGCTAATACCTCGAAACGATTGAAACAGTTCTATGAAACAACACTAGTCTTGTCATCGTGAAATTACCATAACTTCATTGCCCTACAGTATGAAATTTTCACAGATTTTCCACCAGAACTCTCTGAAAATCTGAAAAACGATTCCAAAAATCATTTCGCTTTTCTAGTTGAAGAATTTCCCGGGCTTAAAGTGGTACTATAATTAAATTTTACCCCTTTATTTTTTTAGCTGTATCACTCTGACTTAAATAGGACACTCGAATAATGAAATGCAAAACCCAACTTACCGCCACGGCTAATTTTGTTATTCCTTGACACATTTCACGGCTTCTTTATAATCAGTTGATCGCAAAATTACAACTCAGGAAACTAAAAAATGAGCTATTAAATGCGCCGGAAGAACCCTAGACCGCGCGGTTAATAATTTCAGTCCTAATCTCCTCACTGGTTTATGGTAGTTCTGTTGCGACGGTCAATCGTAGTTCATAAATTTATGATTATTGTTTGCACAGGACTTGAGGCGATGATGCGGTCTATGAAGAAATCCAAAGAGAAAGACACGGAGTCTAGAAACCAGGCCATGGTAGTGTCAAAGCTGATTTGTACTACTAAAGGGCAAAGCAGTACACTTAATGGTTAGTGCATAGTATATGTGCTCAGCAGTGGCTCATCATGAACCTCCAATTAATAAGCTTCAGTAGTCAGAATGTTTTTGTAACAAGGGATTAGCCCAAGCAAGTGTAGAGTAGATTTTACTAAGCAGTATTAATAGTGGATTTTTCACTTTCAGTTCTTATTGATGGCGTGACATGGAGTGGAGTCAAGTTCTTCTCATTGTCGTCACAGTGGCCCACACATATTAAATATTTTCCTATTGGCCTTTTCGGGCGAGTAGAGACCACGTGTTAACTCTCCTTTCCAGTTTACTTCGTATTCGTCCTGCCCGCGAGTATTGTATATAAGTTAAAATTATTTTGGTTCCCAAGTCATTACGCAGAAGCTCTTTGTTTGAGGACTTGCGTACGATGCGCAGAAGTCATTTCATGTTGATCGTTTCCTGTCAGTTGTCATTTAGAAACAAGTAACATAGAAATGACGTATTGTGTCGTGCTTTAATACTCTGGTAGAGTCACAGAATTCTTTATGAAAGATATCAACAAGCAGATTAAATTCGTGTAAAATTGTTAATAGAAAATTATGATATTTAGAGAAAGAGGTTTGAGGAGCGCTAAAGGCGTATAGACCCTTTTCATAAATGGCTGCCAATTTAAAATTCTTTTGTGCATTAAAAGTAGCCTTATTAACGTCGTTTCAGAGTAAAAATGCTTTTGAATTTCCAACTTCAAAATGAGGTTAGTAAGCCTAATTTTAATACTTTCAAAGAATTTTAAATCGGCCACCATTCATGAAAAGGGTCTATAAAGGTGCATATTTTTTCCCAGAACCAGGTATGGGATAAAGCTACTCGATTTCCAAATTTTATTTACTTGAATGTATGAATATTGAAAACTTATCCAGCTTTATTTCAACAGTAATGAAAACAAGATCAAGTGCGAATTTATTTTTTAAGTTGTATTTTGAGATGTGCATAGCGATTTAAGAGGTTTATAATTTATTATATAAAATTTATTCCTAAATAAGAACGAATTCTCTCTTTTCAAAAGTTTTAGAGTTAAAATGGTGATTATCAATTATAATTCCAAAGACTTGTTAATCATTTATATTTCAAGTTCTTGAATGATTCAAATATCCTCGATACGATGTAATGAAGTTAGTTTTGTACTCGGCGAATTCTCGTGCTTACTTTTCAAGCTGTTAACGAAGTTTGTTCACGAAATGGTTTTGCATTGGATCTGTATTTTTTTATTATTTCAAGACTAACTTTTTAGTTGGTTGCTGATGCGGATAGTGAAAAAAGAATAAATTTATGTTCCTCGATTTACGAAACACCATTCAGATGCACTTGTGTCTGCCTTGAAATTAGAGAAGGGAGGTTCTGTTTGACGCCATGTTACGTTATCACGCTAATTGATTTCATGTATCGAAACTGTTCACCTGCTGATGGTTACCTGGCTGACTTTCTAGTAGACTGGTAACGATAAGATAAACCAGCGTTGAGTTAGAGAAAGCCTTAGTCCAAGAATCTAGCCACTGCGGTGAACAAAGTCACGTGTCTCCGGAGCTACTTTTTTCCTCTTCCTCATGAATTCTCACCACTTGATATATCTATATATATACCATAGTCTGTTATAAATCCGTGAATTTCATTGGCCTTTTTCTTTCTGCTGATAGAAAACTGTTGTGGACGTGATGTACGTCTTGTACGCGTGATTTAGCAAAAACTGTAGTCGAACCTCTGCACAAGTGGCCATTGTAGAGAGGTGGAGGTGATAAGACACCTGTTTTTTTTTTTTTTTCGGAATGTTTGTTTTAGAATATAACTGTACGGAAGACAATCGAAATATATCATAAAAAGCAGACACAAAAACAAGTGACGTGCAGTGCGGATCAAATTTGGTGACTTTTTACAATAAATTTGGTGTTCTATACTTCGTTCGCCATTCATGAGTTAACTAGCCGCGCGTTGTCACGAGGTTATTTTGGCAGTCGGGACGCTTTCTAGTGGCCGTTGCCGTTGTGGAAAGGTGGCCGTTGTAAAAATAAGCGTGAATGTATTAACTTAACGATGGGACTAACAAATGAAGCCTATCTAGAGAGGCGGCCGTTAGTGGAAGTTCGACTGTAGTTCTTTCTTTTTTATGCACTGCGACTACGGTAAATTTTTACTAAAACAATTAGACTACTCGCCCTCATTTGCCACGAAGGAAAGTCAATTCAGCTGCTCCTCATAGAAAACTCGGGCTTTATATATATTTTAGCGCGGGATTTCTTAGGGAGTTGCCGGAGGTGTTTTTTAATTGTATATTTCACTGGCTAAAGCTTCCTATTCAGAATTTTCCACCATAACCGTGCAAGCCAACCATCCGTCATCATCTATATCAATTGTCTGATGAAAGATAACCCATGTCATATTGAGGCAACCCTTCCTTGGAAATATCTGGTAACTTAGAGCACGAGAACGACCTCGGATGATAAGCGGTCTGGGCTCGTCTTCTCTTACTTGGACGTCCACGCACGGCTTTGAAGAACAATAATTAATTACAATTTATGCGTAACGCGAAGGATATTTAAAAAAATACAAAGAAAGTCCTTTCCCTAGCGAAAACACAACTAAATCCTCTGATGCCAGATCAGATCATGAGTATTTTGAAACCTTGTACATATGGTCGTGATTAACTGTGAGTTGTGGATCTGATCATTATGATCGTACAAAGCAAGTTCAGCAGTATAGAAACCAGCCTTAAGTGTGAAGTGAATCAAGCTCGTTTTGAAATACTAAAGACAAGAAAGCTGTGCATCACGCAAGCGGTACGGAGATATTTGTGAAGCGACTTCTTTCCAGAAGAGTAATGGCACTTAAAACACCCGCCGCTGTACATGTAATAAGCTTTTAACTTTCTTGTTGAAGAATATTTCGCTTCTCAGTAGTCTCTCTCCGTTACAATGCTACAATTCTTTATTTCATTGTGGTAGTAGTACTATAGCCATCTTGCAATTTTTTTTTTACCATTTTACTGACATTCTTTAACTATTTACATATACATCGCTATATTAGTAGGCTACAGAACTGAAAAAAGGCAAAGTGTTAGATATGAAGTAAATGAAAAGTCAGAAGCATTTTCATACGAGTAGCTGTCTTTCGAGGGGATTCTAATTTTTGTTCTAGTTTTATGGAAAATCAACTAATATTAGAATACATTTTGTGGAAGTATAAATCAGTAGTATTTTGCAAACATCATGATCTAAATCAATAAGCTCATTATTTCTTTGCGTGTTCAGAGCTGTTCCCGGGAACAAGTTTTCGTAGGACGTTGGGAAAAAAGCAGTTAAATTTTGCATTAAACCAATCAACAATTTATCATTAGCCTGCGTAGCAGTCTTTTCCGTTTCCTTTCAGGTAAGCGGGAGTCGCGCGAGGGCACGGGGACAGAGGTGACAAAAAATTAGTGCCCGATGCGTTCGCGCGACTTCCCATTGGCTCTCACTTTCTCCCGCTAAGAGGAAACGGAAAAGACTGCTACGCAGGCTATTTTATCATAAAAAGCTCGAGTATAGTGGGCAGTATGAATGAAAACAAAATATCTATTTTCGTCATTTAAACCATAAGAGCACAATTCACTCTTATCAAGAGTTAATCTGTGGAACAGTTTGAAATTATCGCAATTATATCTCGTAAAATTATTTTTACCTATCACTTATGGCTGCGAACATTGAAAACCGACACATTCTTTCACGTTGGTCTCGGCATCCCAAAATTAACTCGATTATCTCGATTATCTCGATTATTACACTCGAATTGACTCAATCACTAACGGGTTCTCGTCTGCCATCTTACTGACAAGCGTTTGTCAAAACAATTTATCCCCAATAATTTCACCATATTACACTACAGAAAGCGTTTCCTTCGATATTTTGGTTCCTAGATTGCTTTTAGTCTGTGATTGGTCAAGTGTAGCGGGGTGTATTCTACTCTACGACCGGCTAAAATTTAAAGCTGTATTTAGAGTAACTCAGCTGAACAATATCTTGCCCCTTTTGGCTCTGGGTCTGCCTTCCATGCCTGGCTTTCGATTCATACTCGTATGAATGCTTCTGAATTCTTTTGCTTATATTTCCTTTCCCAAAACACACACCAAGTACAGTTTCTGAAGTCTCGATATAATGATAAAATACAGTTGGCCGATCGTCGCCACGTTCATCGACATAGTTGCAAGGCCATGCAACGGAGATTTGCACATCGTGGAAAGTTTCAGAAGTCGTTCAACGATCGAGAAGAAACAATAAGAAACGATGCGTAATCGACTAGCTTTGCGCGTCACTAAAAACAACAGCCGATGTAAAAATCGTGTACATTAGTTATCAAAATCACGATTTACCTTCGATAAGTTCGCCGTGAAAATTAATCGAAGAGTATTGTTTCCTAGCACCCATGTAAGGGTTTGCGATTTACTCGGCTTCGTTGCATCTCTTTTTCTGAAACTTCCGGTTGCACACGCCAATCGAAGAAGAAAGACTTCGTGTAAGAAGGCGGCAGAGTGGCCCGGTTAGACCTCTTCACTGATTGGTCAAAAATTTTTGAGGGGCCAATCAGCGGGACGAATTCGAACATTTCTGGAACTGATTCGGTGAGAATAAGTTCCCGGGGGCTCTCCCGCGCTTGAAGTAAACTTTCGCCCAAAATTATCGCACCGTCCCGACTAACAGCCCCTGGGTCTCCGAGGATGTTCTTGAAGCCTTGGATCCTACTGGAACATAGCTGCCGGAGCTTATCCCCGGTTTCTGTAGCATGAAGCGGCTAAGAGTATTTCTACTCCCCCTGGACGGGATGCCATCGCAGGTCATTCCCCGGCAATTTGTTAGGTTTCCCCCAACAATTTGCCGGTACCCATTAATACTCCTGGGTGGAGAGAGGCACTGTGAGAGTTAAGTGTCTTGCCCAAGAACACAACACAGTGTCCCCGGCCAGGGCTCGAACCCGGACCGCTCGCTCCGGAGACGAGCGCACTAACCATGAGGCCACCGCGCCTCAGGATGTTCTTGCTTTAGAAGAAATATTAATTTCAATTTGTCGGAGCTCTAGAGTAATAACTTTTCGCAGAACGCAATGGCAGATGTTTCTGTTACTGCAACATGGCCGGCGTCTTCATACAAAGCTCTATAAATTTGGGTGAAACACTTTTCCACATAACGCGCGAATGAACAACTGCACAGATCCAAATCTTGGCGAGATTGTTTATCTATTAATTATGTTTAATATCCCAGCTTCTTGAATTAATTGACTGAATGGTTACTCTATATATTTTTAATGGCGTGACACTGTAAACCAGCCATAGGATGGCTCAGTGGCCTTTATCTGTTGTATGTTTCTGCTCTGTTTCATATTATTGATTTAATTCAAATTTTTCAAATGATAAGTCTGAACACTTCAGCATTTCTTCATAACATTGGTTGCTATGTCAAATCAGTTCACTGACTCTAGTTTGTTTTTATCAGGAAATTTTCTGTCCTTCTGTTTCTTCTTGTTTCTTTACTCTAAACTCTTTCTCTGGCTTTCTCTAGCTTCATTCTTCTCACCTTTCAGGCTTTCTGGTATTGTCTCGCTGTTACTATCACCAGGTTTTCCTCTTTCACTAGTACATGTATCTTTAACTTGCTCATCATTTTTCACTGAATTCAATTCTCTGCCCAACTGGTCTGAGTTGAGCTGGCTTTTACTTTCAGCGGCGTACTTTGTGTCTCCAAGTTCCCAGTGTTTACTGTTTGGAGAAGATGATACTGAACTACAACGTGACTGCTGCTCCTCTTCCTGCTGTCGTCTATTGCTGTTTCTAGATGTTTTAGGCGGAAACTGTTGACTACTTGTGTTATCCCAGTCTGGTTTTTCTTCAGAAGCTTTTGACGAGTTGGTGGACTTTGCAGTTTGTCTCTTCTTGTGACGTTTCTTGGGCTTTCGTCCTTTTTGCCACTCGGATGCTGTCATTTGGCTTTTGTTTTTGTTTCTTTGCTTTGACTTGGAAAATATTTTTGGTTTTGCGCTCTCTTCTCCGTTAAAATCTTCCCGTCCACATTTATAATTTGTAGTTACATCATGATCTGAATCAAACGTGGCTTCCTGCTCACTGAAACTCTGTGCTTGTTTTGTCCCGTCACTGTTTTCGTTACAATCTGAGTATGGTGGTTTTCGAAGATTCTTCTTCCGACCTTTCTGTTTCTTTGGTGGCTTTGCTGAAGACCCACGGCGTTCATAAGACGATCTTCCACTATGAGAATCCTCCTGGTCTTGAAACCGAAAATCATGTGACCTAGAAGAAGTTTCGTGGTGCCTTGAACGCTGATGAAAGAAAGGCCCTCCAAACAGGAAGTCATCGGCTTCTTCAAGGTCACTGTCGTCCTCAAATATACCTTGAAACATTCTGGCCATCATCGCTTGTCTCATCCTCCTTCTCATCATCTCCCGAAAGATAACAAAATGAAAGAAGTTATTAAATCCACTGAAATACTCCGTATCCTGATCGGGTTCTTCGCTCGACACAATTCTCTCGTATCCCTGTCTGAGCGCTTGAAATTTCTCCGTCGCTTCTGGATCATCAGGATTCTTGTCTGGATGACACTCTCGCGCCTTCTGTTTGTACGCTTTTCTCACTTCTTCTTCAGTAGCGTTGGTTGGAAGGCCGAGAAGTTCGTAGCTTTCTCTTAGATTCGTCGCCATCTCGATCACCTTACTTGCAACACGGAAGAACCAGCGAGTGGAATATTTGTTTTGCCATCACGTCTGGGCCTGTTCACAACGAGTTTGACTATTTTTAATTTGATAAGCCAATCAGAACTCTCCAGAGAATTCTAGGAAATCATTTGCAGGTTTCACAGAAAGTATTGCATGTTTCATGAGTCAATAAGCCGACACACCAAAAATAACTTCCAATTGTAATACACTAAAAATAGACTGGTGAAGTAAAGTTCCGAAAAATTTTAAAATAAACGGCACACAATGCCTGCAGAAGAGATGACGTTTAAAAATTATTCCTTGAAGATTGGAACATAAGCAGACAAACTGATTCTTAAACTTAAATTTTGCGTTAGAAATTGCAGGGGTTCACATTTAGGGTCGTCCCACAAATAAATTTAGTTCAAATATTCAGTCAGTGTTTATACAATGCTCATACAGCGCTTTGGCAGTACTAACTCAATTCGGTCGTTACATTTCGTTGTTCCGTGCTTTAGTACATGCCAGAATCTTCAGCCTTCGAACGGCTGAGCCATATCCGTTCACAAAATATCTTCATCCGTTCGATAGCCGTTCACGTTATCCGTGAATGGCTTATACGTTCACAAACAGCTTTGCTTATCCATTATAATGGCTTATCCGCTGCACTTGTAAAATTGTCCGCTCTTAAACGGCATAAGCAAATTAATCCAACCGTTAGAATAAACGGCTTCTTTGTTCAAAGCGATGATTTATGACGTCATCGCTTAAAAAATAAATAAGTAAAACACTTTAAAAAGATAGATAACTTCTGTTTTTTTTAAAAAAATTAAACTGAGTGAATTGAAAGAACAAAGAATATAATTAAACTAAGCTAAAAATAGAAAGTTAAGAAATAAAAAAACTAAAAAAGTGGACCGTTCATATCGCGCTCTTTTTATCCAGGCAAATATAGTACATTCAACTCATTATTTTCATATCTATCGTATCTATAACAAAATTCTCGATCTTCGTTTCTCGTGCGCCTATTTGTCACGTAATCGTAATCGTAATCGCCGAAGCGGCTCCTGCAATTTCAGCTTTTTGAAAAACTCACGCGTGCAAATTAATTCCAAATTAAACTCGAAACCGTATGATTACCTATCTGGCCAGAGTTAATAGAGGGAGACAAGTTTTTGATGGGAATCACTAGTGTGATCCACCTTCCCTGCTTTTAGGACAGCCATGGCTTGGTGGCTTTCCCTGCTACTGGCTCTTGCATGCTTTTTGTGTAGTTTATGGAGAACAAGCTAGAACATATCCTCCAAGATATTGGAGACCAGCTATTTCTCTTTCTTTAAGAGGACTAATGGAGTTAGTCTTTTCTGGCTTTTCTCTTTGCTTTTTACAGAAAGCGACTATGCTATCAGCAACTTTAGTAGACAAAAGTGTGGCCGCGTTTCTCGATAGGCCACGGAAAAA
>OMLO01004152.1_pt1 | contig 12051 bp, 6 predicted proteins | sample 1674811 | NCBI WGS metagenome assembly OMLO01 (sample SAMN06265003, study PRJEB25207) | coral metagenome | isolation source: Coral host | place: Mexico:La Bocana,Puerto Morelos, Mexico | collected 2008-11-13
AGGGGGTAGACTATAGAAGCAAAATGTGTTTTCATTCCAAATAAAAGTATTATTATTAGTTTGAAAGCGTTAGTTTTTCAAAATGTCTCAACTCTTTTGTCCATGATTGCAGGTTCAGCTCTCGCTTTGTTTGTTTATGCAAAATGAAGAGAATATGATGTAATCTCCAAACCTTTCAATCTGCTCCTCTTGCTCCTTAACCATGTGAGCAAGCTCTTGAAATATGCTGCCAAGTTCTACAATTGTTGACTCGATGTTCTCCATGGCAGAAGCCCGGCTTTGAATGTACTCATCCTAGTGATAAGACATGATAGACAGGTTACTTTTATCAACAGTACATACATGTGACCAACACAATCAATGTGACATACATTGTGCATGTACGTGCAGTGCACTAAGGGAGGTTGAGTTTAAAGCCATTGAGTTTGCGAGGTTTTGAGATAAACCAAATCCTGTGCTGTGATTGGCTTCCTGAGCAGACAAGATGATGCTACAGCTGTATCTTGCCCAGCCAGGACTGCATGTACCTGCTGTGTCCCACAAGGAAAACTGATTTAAATGTACATGTACATGTAAATCTTTCATTCAGCTTGTCCAGTCAGGATGGCAGGGTATTGGCCTCGTTTTTTGGTGAGTTTATAGACCTTAACACTGTTGGTCCACGAAACAGGCAAAAAAAACTTGGCCAAATGTCCAGCCATCTTGTCCTCATGCACAGTTGATAACCCATACATCTTACAAATTATGCTGCCATAATCTCTCAGACCCTGATTCTAACCTGCTGTTCTACCAGCTGCATTTGGCTCATGTCATTAGACATAGCTGGTCTTGCATCCATGTGATCCATGTCTATTGCAACTGCGGCATCGCCTCCTTGCCCCATGCTCCTTGATGCATTGGATCTTTGCAGGACAGAGCCTGGTATTGAGGCTGGAGGCAGGCTGTCAACTGCACTTCCTTGAGAGAATTGTTCTCTTCTCTCCTTTTGCTGTTTAAGGTTCTGTTGAATAACATGGTTCAACAACATTCAATTGTCACGAACTACTTTCTCCTAACAATACAGCACATTATCAGGAAGGTAGATAATGAGAATTAGAAAAATTGTCAAAACTTACAGTAGATGATAATTATCATCTTGATGTGGACTAGCACAAAATTATTTGTCAGAACATCAAGATGGATGAAAATCAACTAAACTCTCTATTACATAATAGATTAAAAGAAAACAAAATGGTAGACAGTATGTGACCAAATTACATAGGAACGTACAGTGTATGTTTACAATATGATGCAATCCAAGTTATTACAATGCAAACCTCTTAATGCTAACATTTAAAAATTATTACTGTGAAATAATTTACAGTAATCTATTATCCCAAAAAGACACTAATGCATTCTTTATTTGTTGACTAAATTGTACAACACACGTACTAGACACACATGACTAGTACAACTGCTAATTACAAAATTAAAAGCAGTGATAATACAAATGTTCCACATGGTTAATAAGGAACTGATATATGATGCTTACTTCTGTTCTCACTTCCAGGACACCTTTAAAATCCTTGGACATCCTTGCTAATTTTGACTGCAACATCAAAGCAAAGTAAACAGTATATACTGATTGATTGTACATGGGTATATGTATTTATATCATGCAACTACAAAGTTGTTATTGTACTGGTCCCAGTTGTTCAAAGTGTGGATAATGCTACTGACCAAATAAATCCTACATGTAATGTCTAACAAAATGAGTCACACTATCTGCTGGAGAGTGATTTATCTGCTGGATAGCATAATCAACAACTGCGGCCTGATGTACAGTAGGGTACATATTCAATCACACAGGTATATAATATAATTACAGCATTCTACAAATAATTTGCCATGTTGCTATCAGTTCTGCAGCACAAACCTGGAGTGAGAGCACCACCGTACTGGAGTGGGTCTGTAAATGCTTCCCCTGTGTACTGGCTTTGGACCTCACAAGCTGAAACAAACAGACCACAATAATTGCAATACATCTAACTGTAAAAATAGCATATTTGACATACTGAAAGCAAGAGTGCATTTTAGTATCATTCTGCACTAGAAGCATGGGCTTGGGTTATCAGTAAATTAGAAGCTAAGGTACATGTACAACCCGGAAAAAGCAATGATGAGTTTAAACTATGCCAAACATCTGCATGTGGTGTCAAGTCCAATCAATATACAGACTGATTTGTGGAACAATAAGTGCTAACATCAAACTCAAATCAAAGTGTTCAGGAACTTTGGATTTGGGTGGTACATGTAAATGAAAAACTATCATTCAATATATGAGGAGCAACAAAAGGCCAATCTTGTTATGTTTATCTATCTTTCTCACTCCTAGCCATCAAGGTACATGTAACAATTTTAGAGTTACATGTCAAGCTTTTTGCATACACTTTCTTACAGGGCATTTCCTCTATTAATGAATGTAATTTACTACGAAATAATGTACATGTACATTAAATACTTGTATATAGTTATACTTCAGGCATGGAAACAGATCCCTATATCAAACATACCTCCTGTAACTGGGCGATTTGTTGGTTGAGACTATTAATGTCCTGCAACACCAAACAGAATTGTTAAGGAAAAGCGAAGGCCTTGAATTGTAGTTAAAAGAGTCTCAAAAATATCTAATGAGTGTGTGACCACACCTGCCTGCACTAAGTGCTATAAAGTTTTAATTACAATCTCATAGCCATCAATGTGTCACACATTCAAGAAAATTGTGAACAATGCTGGGGAAACAAGCTATTTTGCAAGTTATTTCAATCTCTGATTTTTAATACTTAAAACAAGTAGACCGTACCTGCTTTATTATGTAAGTCAGCTCTTGAATCTCCATGGGTCTGTCATCAAATAATGATTTCTTCTTGGCCACTACCATTGTAAGGAATAAAATTTAAAAAAAAGTGTGCAAGGTACATGCACATCATACCTAACTGCATCAACTTATGATGATAAGGCAACTAGGAGTACATTTCTATAACTCTCCCCTGGAAGGGATGTTAGTTCATCACAGGGATACCACCTGCGTTAAGTTTGCCTTTACCCATTTATAAACCTCAGTGGAAAGAGACACTGTGAGAGCGAAGCATCTTGCCCAATAAGTCAATGCAATGTCCTGACAGAGGGTCTGGATACGAGCACTCATTGCGATACAGGCACTCACACTGAGGCCACCACGCCTCTCTAAATTTACATGACCATGCACTAAAGGACCCTAGTCAGCCTCTGTCTCGTCATTTTTGATGCCATCAAAATCATTGATTTTATATGGTGAAGGAAATCTTTATGCCATACCAGTAGTATTCCTGAAAGTCTCTTAATTATCTTTTAATTAGTAGTTTCACAGTGATTTCCTTTGCTTAAACATGCTCTGATAATATCCAAACTCTTGCAAGTAAACAAAAACAAAGGTGTGGCTTACTAGGGCCCATTAAGATTGTACAATACATGTATTAACACAATACAGAAGTATGAATATGAATGTAGTACCCATTTTTTTTTTTTTAAGAAATAGCCACATTACAATGTAAGGGACAGAGAAATTGCATGATATTGGATATATTTTTGGGCTACACTGGACAGTATATGCAGACTTGTACAATATTTCAGAAACTATCAATAATGATGATGATGACTGCAATATTTTTTTTCCAAAAAAAATGATTGCCTTAGGTTGAATAGTTGAACTGACCTGTTTTCAACTGGCTCTTGATACAAAATTGTAAAAAAGAGACAGTTTTAAGTTGCGCATTATTTTTTATTTAGTACAGTAGTCATCGTTTAAAATGCAATAGATCATGAATGTTAACTCACAGATAGCAAGCTTTTCCAGTTTTGCAAAAGTGTTGCTGATGTCCTTTCCAATGTGCCTGAAACATTAAATTAAATTTAAACATTATTGACGAGGAAATATAACCGGTCTCTAAAAGAAAAATTTTCCTACAAAGTGGCTTTGTGAAAATCACCCTCTGAAACTAGCAACATCAAATACACAAATGTAGCTTAGTTTCCTTCATATTTGTACAAATATGTGGCTGGCTAATCAGTATAACTGAGGAGAATGGACTGCCTTTGTTATTACACCTGCAAATGGTTAGACAAACTATAAACTGTAAGTCCCAGTTGTCTCCTGCATCTTCAGAGTGTTATATGGTTAACAGGGGATATTAAAGAACCCCCATGCTTATCAAAAAGAGTAGGGCAGGTACAGGTATTGAAGTTTCCAGTGACGTGGTATGGCCTTATCTCACAGGTTAATGCTTTTCATACATGTGCATGTAGGGTTAACTTCAATGCACCTTTTTCCCTTGGACAGGATTGTCCAAGAAAAATTTGCTAAAGATGAAAATGATTATGACTAAACCTTAATCTTGGCAAGATTGTTATGTCCCAGGAACCAAGGTAGCATTCATCAACCCTCCTGATAGAGACCTGTATATTTCATTTTGTCTTGTACCTTCAAGTTACATCCCTGTCATTACTCAGTATGAGAACTTTACCACCTTAAGTTAATATGTTATTACCACACAGGCACTTGAAGCACTGTCTTTGGTCTTAGTATTAAACAGCAAGACTTACTTGGCAATGACAAAAAACTGACTTTTCTGAAGTCCATTTGGCCTTTGATGATCTAGCCTTTTACCAGTAAAATTATTTCCCTGCAAAACAGTCAATTAGTAAAGACAAATTACTACAACATACTGTACAATACACACAAACATTTGAATATTATTTTTCCAAATTCTAAATGCTTACAATTGCATTTTGACACACATTTCATACAGCTTGTTCCCTGCACACAATAATGGTCTAAACCCATCATGTGACTGAACATTCCACAGCTAAAACTGGGGAATATTATGCCAGTAATATTTTCCAATTTTCAAAACTGCGCGTGTTGTGAAAAACATTTGAAGAATAATAAACACAGCGGCCTCCATTTGATTAAAAAATATGCTGAGATATTTGTTCTTGAAAATTATGTGTTCCTCAAAGCTCGCAGTCTTCCACAAGCTTCTTGGGACTGATGTCTGTAGATGAAAATCTGAGTATATTTTCATACCAAGTGGAGGTTATTGTTTATATAATAATAATAGTGATATTTGAATGATATGTAAAAATTGTTGTTAAATATCATTTAAATATCACTACCATACATTTATACAATGAATTGATTGACAAATTAAACTCGACTAAAATTATTCCTCAACATTTTGAAGCCAGTCTAAGCTGTAAATGTGCCATTTAAAGCTGGAAAATTGTATAATCAAAATGCTACTTCATCTGCTCCAGATGGAAAGGGTTTATTTAACTTTACATGTACAGGTTGTTGAATATATTAATTTAATAAGCTTAATAACAAATTCGAAAAGAATTTACTCATACAGGCGTTGTGACCACTAAGACTGCGGATGTATATCCAACACTTATAAAATCGACAAATGGATGTACAGGTTAGCCGGCTAGTACGTCTAATTTCATTATATAACCACACAATTCACGTAAACCCAAGGTTCAAGGTTTAGCTTAACAATTCCTGTTCAACTGAACATTTCTAACATTACCTGTCGTGACTGGAGTGATTTTACGGCAGAGATAAACTCCGAAGTCCTATCTCTACACGTCGTCATATCCACTGTTGCTGTGTTGAAGTTGTTTTCACTTGAAAATTCCACTCGAGTTTGATCACTGTCTTCACCGCTCGACCGTGTTCGGCGGCGTCGAGTGATCATGGGGACACTACATGGGTGAGTGTTTAACCCTCATTTCTCTTCTAACACCTTCCCATATTGTGATACTTTTATCAAATAAAAGTAGCAGCTTCAGTTGAGAGTATTTTATGTGTTAAAGGTAGCTAAGATGAAGAAGACGTAAGCAAAATCGCGACAGAATTTTCAACACTTCTTCCTCAGGAAAGAGTCACTGAAATGATGACGTAGAACTTAGAGAATAACCGCTGAGCATTACCTCGCGGGCCACACAGTCGCGATATATACTTCCTTTTTGACCTTTGACAGAACTTTCTTCTGAGAACTAAAGAGAACTGACTCCTTCCTAAGGATCTTATGGCACTCTAGTTCCAGAAAACGCCAATATTATGATTATTGCATCCTTAAACGATCTTTACCCGCCTCTGGATGCTTTAAAAACTACACTGGATCTGTTATGATGGAAGAGATACGAGAGACCTTTATAGCTACACCAACTACAGCTTTGCACGCAAGCGTTGGCCCATCAAGCTATGGCAAACCAATCCGCATTTATACAATTAACTTCACCACTCCGGCGGAAATTCTGCCTTCTATTTCACATCTCGCGCATTTTGTGTTAGCAGCTGTCTTCACAGTGTTGTACGCTGTCTTATTTCTACTGATTTTAGTTCAACTTTTGCTCATCTTGTATTACAAGCATCGTCGCTTGTCGTATCAGAGTGTTTTCTTGTTTATCTACCTGTTTTGGGCCGCGCTTAGAACTATACTCTTTTCCTTTTATTTTGACGATACCTTGGAAGCGAACAACATCACTCCGTTTGCAAGATGGCTTCTCTTTGCACTGCCGATCTGCCTTCAATTCCTCACTTTGTCGCTGTTAACTCTGTACTTGGCGAAGGTAGGAGCGAAAATATAACTTTAATTTGAAAATATTAAATGTTGCATTCTTTCATAAACTACAGACTTGGCTTTCGCGACGACTTTGTGATTTTTCAGTCATATAGAGTGTATGAGCCTATAAAAAAATTGTTTCATTCAAATTGATACTGCATACGTAGGTGCATTTCCGCCGTTCGCCGGTCTAACAGTATTTTTCACGTGAGAGAAGCTTAAGTTCAGCATAGTTAGGTCTATATAGCGGTACAGAACTTGACTTGCGATCATAGAGTTTGAAATAATTATTACTTCGTCGAGTCTTGAAAATATTAAGATGAGCCTGAGCGTTAACTGGTATTTCAGGGGCATTTCATCTTAAGCAATATGGTTTTACCTTTATGTTTTAATTAAATTACACTCATCTGGTTTTTATTGACATCAGTGACAGCTGACATGAAACTAGACACGTTATTACTGGTTCCAAGGAGAAAATTTTTGTTTTGTTTTCCTGAAAATCTTGATGTTTCTAATTCTTGAACATGAAGATTTGCGAGAATACCAAATAAGCCTGTTTTTTTTTCCTGGTGACCAGTTATTAAGTGTCTTGTTATATAGCTGGAGTTGTAAAGTGTAAGGTGACAAGGCAACAATAAATCAAACTAACTTCTGGTTAGTGCAAGAGCTGAGCGAACAACAATTCTGTAACATTGTTGCCTACTTTGGCGACATTCAGATTTAGCCATTGCCTCATGACCATAAATCAACCTATGAGAGCGTGGTCACATTAAACTTGACTCCAGCTATACAACAAGAGCATGTATTTAATGAGCGACACAGCTTAAGGAAATGCTATAGGTTACTAGAGTAAGCATGACATCTAAAAACACGATAATTGTATTTCTGATCATGTTTCAGTCTTATGGCAATTTCTGAAAATTAACATTTTAAAATGAGTTAAAGAAGCAAACCTTTTGAGAATGAATACTTTTTTCAGTTGGTAGAGTTGATTAGTAAATCATTTTTCAATACCTTGAGTTTTATGAAGGTTTTAAAATTAAAACAATATAGTCACTTTTGTCAAAGAAAACCATTTTTTGTGGGTGGGTGGGGAAAGCAATGGTAAGTTGTAGCGAAATCAATGCGTAATGTTCAATGTACAACAAAGAAACAGCTTTAAGTCATTTATTCGCACAGTGTTGCACACAATGCAGGCTCCCGATAATAATGACGGTCCGGTCCTTGTGCTTAAATTGTTACAAAATCAAATAATCATACAAGCATCTGATTGGCTGAAATCAAACTGGTGATCAACATAACACGGGCTAGGGCATGTGCCGTATAACGTAACGCAATATCTCTACATAAGTGTTGTTAGATGATCAGTATGTTGCCAGGCATGAGTTAATTAGGTAAGTCTTGTTATTAACTTCAGGAGCAATTTCAAAATACCAGGCCACTTCATTTACAAGTGTTCATTTACATCTGTTGGTATGCTTAGAACAACTAGGTATATAGCAATAGTTGCTATTCTTATTCAATGGCATGTTAATGAAGTGCCTTTGGTTAAACATTTTTTTTTTTTGTATTCTTGGTTATTATTTTTAAATCCCAGGTTGTGTTAAAAACCAGAAGAACTTCTTTTGACCCAATAACCTTTAGGTAAGAAAATATACATGCATACAAATGTAAACAGTAAAATTCGTACATAATATGTTTTTGAGGTAGCATGAGGTACTTTTTTTGAGGACATATTGTTCTGTTTAAGATTTTTTTGTGTGAACTTGCAGAACAAAGAACAAGACCATTGTTGTCCAATGTAAGGACTAAACAAGCTATAGTTCAGTTTTTATTCTATCTGTATGTGTATTGAATCTTTTAAAAACTTTTCTAATAATTAATAAATGTTTCTATCCCCATGATCCATAAAGTATTTCTTGGTGCCGTTTAAAGAAATGCACCAAAGTTACATTTACAGTACAAGTTAGTAGCATTTTGTGAAAATTAATAAGACCATTTTGCCAAAACTATCAATTACATGCTGTGAACAGTCCACTTTTAGTGATGAGAATATTCAGACAGGCTGACAACATAAACCAAACCTTACTGCGGATGTGTATCCTTTGGATTTGGTTTTCTGTAATTTCACCCAGATACATGTATTTTAAACTATTGACTTCTCAAACCAGTTTTTAGTAAAGTTATGAATTTTACACTGACGTCTTAGCATACAGTACATGCATCTTGTTCAGTGATTTATTATAAGTAAAGTTGTACTCACGGTTAATTTCTAAATTGTGTTTGCATTGTTCTTGCCAGGAAATATGTTGTTGGATCATTTGCCATGGTAAACATAGTTTTCTTTGCAATCAATATCACAAGCTCATTTGTTTGTCCTAAACAAGATGCCCATGAGAAATTGGTGATATTAAGAGTGGTTGTAAATGGACTGCTGTTTGTCGTGGTTGGGATTGTTCTATGTTTCTGCATCATCAAGGTATGTTGAGTTTTGCCTAGCCTTGCCTGGTGCCCAAATATCCCCTTGTTCCATCTGTTCTCCATGTCGTTTTTTCTTTGCTCCTTGTTTTGTCTCTTATCCTCTTGTCTCCTCTTGTCTCAACTTGTCTTGCTTTGATAAAAAAAAAAAAAAAAAATGTCTTGCCTCATCTCCCCACTTCAGTTTTATTTTCTTGGGATGTTTTCAGAAGAAATTTCATTTCTTGTATTTTAACTACATACACTGTATTCATATGTGTAGAAACCTCTTTTCAACATCATATTATTAATTATTTTTTGCAACTTATGTGTTATCAACTGACAGTTTTCTTTTACATGTTTCCTTCTGTACTGAGTGTCATAATTACACAATCATGTACTTAATAATCAAATGATTGATAGCCAAGTGTCTTTGATATTCTTCTTGCAGATCACAAGAGCTCCATGTCCCACTGTTCTACTGGAGGGACAGGTACAGTGTACAAGTACTGTCAATCATCGTCATTTGACCAATCTTCTCCTTGTTTGCTAATTTAACCTACAACACCTCTTTTACCTGAGTCCCAAAGTATCATAGGCCTACATGTACAGTTTACTGTACAGTGAACAGTGCACTCTTTTTGAATGCACTGCTGGCCATCTGTGGTAATATAAAATTTAAATGTACAAATTGTTTGTCAGAAAATTGGGATTTAAGCTACTTATTGTAATGACGTTTTCTGTCTCCTCTTTAGGACATTTTTCAGGGATGGGAGTTTTGTAAAGGATGGTTTTATATACATTTTAGAAGCTTAGGTTTTGTGAATTTTTTTTAGGGAGCTACAACAAGGCAAGGTATAGTGCTGTGTGTGCTGGTCGTGCTGTTGTACGTGTCACGGGTGGTATACAACCTGATTGCTGTCACTGTGCCTCACGATCTATCTTCTTTTGGGTATGGCTGGATAAATGTCTCTGATGAGGTCAGTACAGGTTGAGTGATGTCATATCAGTATGCAGATTACAGGAATTATTAAATTATGTACAATGTGTTTATATGTACAGGAGGTATTAATTATTTTGACATCGCCTACAGTGTACATGTGCATGTAATGTAAGCGATTTAAAATAGAGATGTGGAATTGATAACAGTAGATTGAAGTGGTACAAAATGTAACTTCAGAGTTACATGTTCTTGTGCATCAAACTATGTTTGCTGTATACAATTGCTGTGTATATTACATAAGATACATGATACATGATACATGTCTGTACATTCAACAGTAAATATATGAAGACCATATATTTGAACTGGGGGAGGGGGGAGATTTCAAAACATAATTATTATTGATCATCACAGTTATATACTTATGAGTAATTTAAAAATTAAAGCCTTATCTCTTGTTGAGAACATTTGGATATAACACCGATTGATCTGTTGTTGATGTCTTCCAGGGGGAAATTAAATACAAGGAGTCCACCAACAATAAACGCCTTCATAGCGATATCCGTGATGTGGAGTTCATTACTTTTGGTGTTGTACTGATTGTATGGGAAGTTCTCCCTACCTTTATGTTTGTATGGTTTTTCCGAGTCAGAAAGCCAAATGTTGGAGACATGGTAAGCCAGAGTGATTATTGCCAAGTGGGCAGGTTATAAAATGGAGAAGATTTGTAGAAAATAATATGTTGTACAGTGGCACAGCTGAATATCTTTCCAGGTTCTTAGTACTTGTCTAAAATTTCAAAGGAACTGAGTGGTCTGTACTAGTAACCGGTAGTACACTTACTAAATGAGTAATATTCCAGTGAGAGTAAAATACTGACCTTTATAGGAAAATCTCAAGCCAATTCCTTGCCATATTGACCTAGTGATAACAAGGCTAAAAAATGTCTGTTTTTCTAGCAGTATCTGTTTGCTGAACGTGAAGCAAAAGAAAGGATTAAAATGCCTTGTTGGTTTCATTGTTCAGTGAAACAAAATGTTTCCTTTGTTTTGCATTCAACAAACAGACATCACCAGGAAAACTGATGTTTTTTGCATATGTTATATCTCCTAAACAAAGCAAAATTTAGTGATAGGAAAGACAGGACATTGTGCAATACAGCTAAACAAACCAAGGATGTGAGATTTGGAGCTGTCTTGGCAATGTTCAATTTTAGCCAAAAATCTCTAATGTCCTTTTTCCACTGACCCTTTCAATTATGATAAGATCACATGTGCATATAACTTTTAAGAATATGGACCACAACATGCATTTTTATTTTGGTCTCCTTTATTTAACTGTGCCTGTTTTTTTTCCACTTACAGTGTACATATTCCCACCCCACCTCTTCCCACTCCTCCCTTACTAAAACACCCTCCTATTATTTTCCTTGTCCGTTTAAAATAAACAAATACAATCATTTAGAAACTGTAAATGACAAATCTAGTTACATACCAAATCTAGCTATGTCACATAATTTTAGGCCTCACCGAACGGTATCCTCCCTCTTGGACCCCTGATGCCCATTTTTTTGAGACATGCGCAGAATTCTTTGTCTTCGGAAACTGCTGTTCTCAGGGATACGCGGGCTCAACTCGCTAATGTTTACATTCAAGTAGTTCATTCAAAAGCAAATTATTTTAAAATTGCAACAAAATGTCAAGCAGATGGGACGAAAAAGAGATCACGGAAGTCAGTTTTCCTGGTGAAATCAACCTTCAGCAAAGAAAAAGAAAGAAATTACCAATGACAAACAGTGTCCGAGTAGAATTGAAAAAACCGTCGATCGAAAACAAGCTCGAACGATCGAACGAAACTGTGAACGTCTACAGTGTGAAAGTTCCGGCCTGAAGAGGACAATACATACTCTACGACGAAGTATAGGTAAGTATCTGCTCAAGTAGTCATCAAGCCGTCTATAAATCTCCTAAACAGTGTTTCTTAAAGTTTCTGAAGCCGCTTTCCCAC
>OMLO01004154.1_pt1 | contig 12049 bp, 6 predicted proteins | sample 1674811 | NCBI WGS metagenome assembly OMLO01 (sample SAMN06265003, study PRJEB25207) | coral metagenome | isolation source: Coral host | place: Mexico:La Bocana,Puerto Morelos, Mexico | collected 2008-11-13
GTATGACTCATGATATTTATATTGTAAAGACAAGAACAAATAAGCATAAACAAACAGATGTACTACTTTATGTCAATGATGGCTGTGACTTCAATAACTGTTATTCAATAAAGTGTAATAAACAACAAGAAACGTATGACTGGGGACGGTCTAATGGCGGGCGGCAGCACCTTTCCGTAGTCTGCCTTAACATTCCCCGCTGCGGTGTTCAGCATGGATGATAAGGAAATACGAAAGTCGGAAGATAAAATTACATACTACTTCCCAGGTAAACGTGTTGAAAGAAGCAGTGATAGCAGTTCCCCAGAAACCGAGAAGCCGCCTACAAAATCTGTGAAAATTACAGAACCTAACATGGTGAACTTAGCAGAGATCTGGAAAGTTTTAAACAATAACCAAGAAAACATGAACAAACTGCTTGAAGAACATAAAGTCATTCGTGAACAGTGTAACGATCTTCAGCAGTCACTGGAGTTTCATATAGCTAAAATGGAGAAATTAGCGACGGAAAATAAAGAGCTCAAGACTGAAGTGATTCCCTTAAGAAATCCTTAAGCCAAGCTAACGAAGAACGAGACCAGTTGTACGTCGACTTAAGGACGGCGATTAACCAAATCGATGATCTCGAACAATACACCCGCAAACACAATTTGGAAATGCACGGTATACCAGAGCAAACAGGCGAAATCCTTGCAGAGCAAGTTATTACACTTGGAAAAGCGCTCAATGTTCCGATTCGAGGCGACGACAGCGACATTTGTCACAGATTGTCTACAGGAAGGAACCGAAGCAAACCCAGGCCGATTATTGTCAGATTCAAATCATATCGTGCAAAGAAGGAGCTATATGGAGCTCGCAAAAAACACAAGAACCAAAACTTGCACCGAATTTTTCAAGGCGCTGGTATTGTATACATCAACAAAAATCTAACAAGAATGAGACACGAACTCTTTCCCAAAGTATGGAGGCGCAAGACTGAGTCGGAGCAGTGGCACAGTGTCTGGACAATAGACGGTAAAATCTTTATGAAAACATCATTAACTGATCAACCAGGCTAGAAACTAAGCTAGAAGTACCATTATCCGTTTCACAATGTTAGACCAGGAAAAGTGTTGGAAACAGCAAAACATCTTGTAAAAACAAGTGGACTGTTTCTGTGAACTGTTAATTAATCCACGAGTTTGACCATAGGTCTCCTTTGATTAAAAAGTTTTCTATCACTGACCAAAAGGAAAAGCCGGTGTTTTCAAATTCCTCCGATTTGAAAAGCGTTTTCGTAAAGCTCCGGTTTCTAGAAGAATTAGTGTTTAGTCGGCGCTGCTGGAAGTACAGGTTTTGTTAAGGTTCTTTAGTTTTTTCTCCTTTTTCATTTTACCGATTAAGAATGTTTCAAAGATCAGTCACACCTGTGTTAACTACATGGTTTTCTCTTAACAAAAATCCCCCTTGCATACGGTTAGTGCCCCTCGTACTGTGAGCACAGTCGCCGTATGCAAGGCCATAGCCTGACTGAAATTTGCTATGTAATTACTCCTGAATGGACAGACCATTAGGGCTACCGTGCAGTTCAGTGCGAGACTCTTCGTTGGTGAAATTGAGCAACAAACCCCCAACCCCACATTGAAAATATAATCGTCAGGAATCCCTTAGTTTTTCAACGAAACAAAATATCCGGGTCCAAATTTTTAAGCATGATTTAAAGGCATTTCGAGGGAAGGATATCCAACAACCAACAAATTTATTGGTATTCCCATATACAGGTGGTATTACCTAAAATACAACATACGAAATTACTGCGATAACAAATATGTAAAATTACATTAACACTAACCACATTAGACTAGATAAGTTATATGTAATGCTTCATAAATAAAATAACCTAGTTTCTTACACATGAAGGAATCAATATTATTAAACAGGAATATAGTTTTAACAGTATCGTTCAGAAGATCAAATGACAGATATTTAAGTACAATGTCACTTGTTATTTGTTGTCTAATAGTGTTGTAACGATCACAATGAAATAAGAAATGGTTTTCGTTCTCAATTTAGTTAGAGCGGCAGTATCGACAAATCCTAAGAGATTCCGGTAATTTAGGTTCACTGTGTCGTCCAGATTTGATTCTAAGACTGTGATTGCCTGATCATAGTTTAGCTACAGCTCGTCTATGCTTTAGGTTCTTTACTTGTTCTAAATAACCAGATTTGCTTACATCTGTTTTAAATATAGAGTACAAACATAACTTTCATATAGTGTAATTTAAAAAATTGCAATTCTTTTAATTTCAATGCATATTTATCTATATATGGTAAAAAGTCCTTTCTTAGCATCGATTTTCGCACACAATTACTGGGTAGATCATCCGTTTACTGTGGCCTCCTACGCAGACGGTCCCTGGGCTGGTCACGCAGGAAAGATTGCGTGACGAGCCCAAAGCATTTCCGCGTAGGAGGCTACAATTAAACGTCTTTAACGGAATCGTTCCTCTATACTCGGAAACTGATCAACGTGCGACATACGCTGCATTCCGCCCATCTCTCGCCGAGACAAAAGATTATTCTTTTAGTCTGATGCAGTTTGTCTGTTACTTACAATGTTTAAGAATATATGCAAAAACAGCACTAGATGCTGATAACATTTGACGGTAAGAAAAAAGTGTCATATCAGGCTTTAATGCCTGCAGTCTGCCTTAAAAATTTCTTAAACGTCATCAAAGTCACAAAAGACGGGAATGCCTTATGCTATAACCTAGGAATATTCACAAGAATATTTTCAGGCCAAAATCGGCAGCGTAAAATCGTGCCTTCTGAATAATAGATAAGAGACCCGTTTCGGGGTGAAATGCTTTGTTACCGTAAACCGAGGAGATTCGCGTCTAAGCAGTGTAGCGCGTCCGGTTTACGTTGTTGATCCCTAAACCCCTATATTGAATTATAGTTTATAAAGCTGGCTATCACACTATATCAATAAATAAATTGACGATTATTTAACGACTTCTAAATGTGAACGTCCGAATCTCCTTTTTGAAATATACAAGTCGAGGAGGATTCGTTCGATTGCCCTCAAATTTGGACAGTAGCATTTTTAACAAATAAACAACAAAGGGTGTCTGCGAATTTGTTTTTGCTAAATTTGTTTTCTCCGAGAGCGGCCTTTTTTACAATTACTACATATTTTTTAATTTTTTTTTCGAAAATGTCACTTTCAGTGCACACACAACAGACCCTATGAATAAATGGCTGTCAATTAAAAATTCTGTCGTAAGTATTCAGTAAAATTAGCTCAACTAACCTCGTTTTGGAATTCATGATTCAAAAGAATTTTTGCTCTCAAACAAGGCTAGTTGGGCTAATCATTAAATAAACGAAAAACAAAGGTTACTTTGACTTTCTAAAGGTGATTCGGATACTCCCATTTAGGGGTCGGGAAAAATTCGACAAATCATTTTATTTCCAAATTCATGATATACTTTATTCAGTTAATTGCCAGCCCTGTAAGCTTAAATTTCATATAGGAGTTAATGTTTCTCTAGCTTAAACGGGACGCTACATCGCTTGGATGCGCGAGGCACCCGTAAAGATATTCGCGGGTAACCTTTAACTCTTCCACCGGCGGCATAGCTTTATTGCTATGGCGAACATCGCACATTCCGTCAACGATTAATTAGTTACCAACTGTAAGAAACGCTGTGTTGGTAAAGGATAAAACCTGATCAGTCCAGTCTAGCGATTAAACAGCGGGCACTGCCGTAAATAAGATTGCAGTCATGATATTCTCATGATGTAGGCAGATCACTTGAAGATGCTGTTAAGGTGAAAACACACAATGGAAACGCCCTAGGATAATTTGTGCTACACGATTTCCCCGAAGGCACTCCCAAAAACAGATTTGTTTTACACCCACCAAACCCTCTTTTGGTATGTTTTGTTTTTTCTGTTCTTTTACTGCACAAAAAAAATGACTTCAAAAGCTTCCAGCCTGTGAGGGAAGTTAACAAATGCGGTACGTGGTTAATTTTCCTAAATAAGTGAACAGTGCTTTTATATATATATATATTGTCGCTTTGGTTACAATTCCAGTGGATTTTCCCATTCTTAAAAGAAAAAGCTAAGAAACACGTGCCATGCCCTTCTGACTAAGCTGGTTAACAAACTCAAACCAATTATACAAATACGGTACAGTGGAACCTCTACTAATTAATGGCCGCCGCCCTATTTCGTCCCGGCGGGCTTACGTCCACCTCTCGACAACGGCCACTTTTCCGCTCTGTCTCCAAAGGAGAGGTTTGTCATACACCGAAAAGTAAAAATTGATATATATTGATATATACTGATATATTGATATATACAAGTTATCTGTGTTATATACAAGTTATCTGTGTTTTCTTAGTGAAACTGAATTATGGACTTGTAATTATATTGTTACGACAAGTAGACTGTGTATGCGTAACACTTGGCACGTCGATACTTGAAATTTCTTTGTCTGGTTAACTGGTCATTCATGCATGTAATAACCTCCAAACATGCAATCAGGAACACACTTGTATCGGTCGGGAGATATGTTTTCTTCAGCAGCTCATTGCGCTACAACTAGATATTTTTAATCGCTTCTCTTGAATTTATACCAGTAAACTTAATCAGTTTAACATCTTTATACTTCACGTACATGGCCACATCCATGCATTACGTTATGAGAGCAGAAGTATGAATTACAAGTGCAAGCTTCCGGTCGGCTAGGACAAAGCTTTTTCAAAACAGCTATGTTATATTCATTTCGTTGCTGCGAACTACAGATTGCAGAGAACGCGCGCAACAAGGCCTTGTATTTGCCCTTCTCCTGTTAAAAAAATTGGAAACTTGAAAAATGCGCTTTATTCGCGCGAATTCAAATTGTGACGTTCCGAGTTTCTGACTTGCTTGGTGGACATGTGTAGTTATCAGACCGTATAATTTTTAGCACAGGCAAAGCGTGGGTGAATAAAGGCCAATATTTCATCAACGTTCATAGTCACCTAATTTTATTTCTCATATCCGACCACAGCTTGATGGAAACTGTTTTTCAGTTTTCGCTGATCGTGAAGCATCAGCAGACCGAAGGCTTTGGCCGGCGATTTTTACAGGACTAATTTCTTCTCCCGGTGTACTATTCAGATTTTAGTATGTCCGCAATATTTACAGGAATAACTGAGTCTAGCGTCAGCTTTTAGATATGCCTCTTTAATAAAATAATATATTTGTCCGTAGAACATTGAGACTGAAGGCACGAAAAATAACCGTTCGCCGAACCCTCCAACACCCCCCAAAATTATATCTTTCAATTTGACAGCAGAACAATATGGGGAAAAAATATTACGTCATAAATGAACTGTACACCAACACAACCGATGACGAGATAACGGGACTTACACCCACGCCCGTTGTTTGTCGCCTACACATAAAATAATTTCCGAGTAGTCCGGCACTATATGACTTTTCTAAGGCCCACTAAGCTCTAGATTTTCCTCTCGTTTCGGTATGATTATGTATTAAATGTCGACCTTTCGCTCAAGGTAAAACTTCTCGGCGCCAAAACAATTCGAACGTCGCTCAGTGCTTCTGCACCAGCGGACGAAGTTATTGGAAGAACTCTTAGTAGGAAGTGATCGAACTGAGTCCAGGCCCAGGATTCGTATACCACCCCGGAACACTGCTGGTCAAGTATCTGCGTTAAATTTTTCCGCATTGCTCAGGAAACAGAGATCACTTAATGTCGACCACTGTGAAGAGGATATATATATATATATCTATATATTATATATAATGGAACAGTTATCAAACTTCATTATTCCCGCACGGGCCTCGGTTTTGCGTGCCTAGTAAGTCCGCACTGAACACTGACAGAAGAACCAATCACTTCAGTTCTCTGATCTGGCTTCATAAGGTAGGACTCCTCTTCTCGCATATTTTTCAAAACGTCCTTTTGAGCTTTGATAGATTTTTTTGTCATCCTAATCCGGTGTGAATGGTGTAGTGTTAAGAGCAAATTGAACATATATTCGCTCATTATTCGCAATACCGTTGTCAGTTTTGTTACACGTTGCTTCTAACTTTTTTCTCGTCTGATCAACATCGTTTTCTTTTCTGATCTCGGCAAAAAAAGCACAGTAAGTTTCAATATGAATAGCTTTATTTCGTTCATAATTGTATCCGTCGATCAGTTACACTTACTCAGTTTGATGATTAGATAACGATGCTGTTAGGATTAGCTATGGCCTCGCGCATAACCTGTCACTTTGACAGTCATTGCCCCTTGCACAATTGCGTATATGTCTACGGTTATTTTGATGACAGAGTTTGTAAGGCTTAGTTTTCTTGAGTTCGAACTTTGCAGAAATATTCTGTGTAGGTATAGAACAGTCCATCACGGAACTCAATTCATGTCATAGAATCCAAACTCAAAGGTCAGCTGTTGCAAAGCTCCTGATATCAGATAATTTTGATTGATTGCAACCAATGATGAAATATCTAATATTTTTTATACTCATTGTTTTATTTTCTATATAATCTGCAACAAAATCCACAGTGGCTAAGTCAACTCAAACAAACTAATAAGGCCAGTCTGCGCAAAACAACTTGAGTTCACTAGAGCACATCCCACGCGAAGTGAGCGGAAGTTTTTCATCCCCCACGCAAAACACACACAAAAAACCCTAATTGTTTAGATTGTATTTAATACAAGGTTTGACAAACCCCTGTCACGATTCTGATGTAGTTCAACAGCAGTATGTAAATGTTTTAAACGTGTGTCGTCGCAGAGTCCGATGACATCCCAAATCACCTTTCTTCCTGTTAACTCTGATCAACAGCTCTAAAATTTCGGATATCTGCGAAACTTTCTAAGAAATCAAAAGAATTCACCCTGCTTAAGCTGAGCAAGAAAGATCCCAACTCGTTCTTTGATACCGGTACCGGTGACTGAAATCAGGCCGGTGATAAAGCAAGATCAGTGATAAATGATGATTCGTAAAGTAGCATCAATTTTTGACCTGTGCGAATCCGGTTGTTAAGTTTGTTTAGTCTTATTTATTTTAAACGTCAATTGTTGCTCTTAATGCTAGTTCAGTCAACGCCTTCCGAAGAGCTCTTAACTAACATAAGCCCCTTCAAGTCCAAAAATAAATTCCGATTGATATAATATTAGTAAATTCCCAGAATGGTACAGGTCACCAACCACCAAATCGAAATTTTATACATTCGTGCAATGTTCCCAAAATTATTAGCAGTGCAATGATCACACAGATACATTTTCCAGACAAACTCGTCAGATAGTCTTGTTATCTCCCAATCTCTGGAAGTTGTCTAGTTCATCCTTGATGTATGTACTATCAGTCCGATAGGGAGCATCCAAGATATTTCTTGTCGCTTCATCTTGCGAAAATCCCACATCAGAACTGATTTCGATCTATATACGTGCAGCGCGACAGTTACTGAATCGATCACAAGATTTATCTTGAAAATGTGAGGATAACTGTCATCTGTTACCTCACGTAAACCGAAGGAACTAGGAAAAGTTTTAGTGTCCTACTCTTCACGTTGCTTTTGTGCAGCAAGCGAGAAGGTCGAGAAGTTAATTTCGGCAATTCAAGCTGTAGCTACAGTCAAGCTAACTGATTAGAAGATCACAAATTTAACACGTCTGTCAAGATTAGAAATCAGAGCAGCAATTTCATAAATAAGCTTAGCGTCAAAACGAGGTTGTGCCTCGTGCGAGTCTTAGAAATGCCTCCCTCAAGGGAGGCCAAGTGCTTTCCACGTGTCTGAGGCTCTTCGTGCGGGTGGACCGGTGAGGGTGGTATTCTGTTATTTCTACCCCGTGAGGGGGTAGAGGGGAGCAGAGAACGAGGAGCATTCTGCATGAATTACTTTTCCTTGGATAAACATGTTAAAATTTACGTTTTAACTTTATCAGATGAATTTGAACGTCAGGAAATATTCCACACTGTTCGCCTTAAAGTGGGGGGTTACACGTGAATTTGAGTGAAATTTTACGATGTTTACTGAACGTTTTTCAGAGTTGTTGTTTCTACCTTAAAAAATTTCCTAAAAACACTTACTGAAGGGTTAAAAGAAAAAAAGACGTTTTGGAACAGTAGAGCACCCCGAAAGGGCACCCCAGGTTGGTGGGCAACTGTTTCAACCAATTTTAAACTTCAAATTCTGATTTTAAATCAACATCAAATCTTCAAAATTTCCTATTTACATAAATTTCACTTATCCTTTGAGAATAACTATTTCTCCCCAAATATAGCAAAAAAGTCACTAAAAACGTTACAAAAAAGCCCGAAACGTAGATATGTTTTATAAGCATAAAGATATTTGATTGCTTGAAACGTGAACGAGGTATTTGCGTTAAAACCGTAACTGACTCAATCAAAACACGGCCTCCGTTTGTACCTCTGCATTTAAGGTTTCCTCCAACGTATTGTTATTCAAAATATTATTTATGTCTTTCTTTAGATTTCTTTCTGGATTCATCAATGGCAGAAAGGGGTCTAAAGATACAAGTAATAATTATAGTCTTCCATTAGATGAACAAGGACAGTTTCAAAATTTCCAACAGTTCCTGCAGCATACGTTAAGTTGTGTGGATCAAGAATGTTTGCTACCGCATTGCGTGAATATGAAGCTGGCGTTAAAACACTCCCAGGGATGCAAAAAGGAAACATGTCTCGTGTGTGAGCAAATGAAGGCTCTGGCTTCAAAGCACTCTGAGTCCTGCATGGACGTGTACTGTTGTCTTCCTTTCTGCATGGAGGAAAAACTCAGAAGTTTTGTTCAGTCTGAATTTGGTCAGATTGGTGATTGTTTAGAAGCTACACCTCAAGATCCTAGAAGAGAAGCCGTCATCGCAGATACAAAGAGCATTAGCAACCGGAGGGGTTTGTCCAACTCCCCAGAAATTAAGAAGGCTACAACACCTCACATCACAGGGAAGTGTTCAACTCCTAGCCTAGGGAGCAGCAAAGCCGAAGGATCGACACCCAGTAAGATTACGTCCACGCAAGAATTCCCCACTTCATCGCTTTTCAGGACGAACAGTTTTCCATCGGTTCATTTGAAGAGGATCCATCGGTCAGCTTCTCTGAACATGCCTGCCACGTTTGCAAAGTCTGCCCGCCTTAATTCGGAGCACAGCAGAGGCGAATCACACTTAAACGAAAACGTTGCTATGGATACTTCACAGGCCAAATCCATTCCTGCTTCTAGGGTGAACCCGCTAAGACCAAGATCCCAGACCATGCCCAATTCATTATTCGCTGTAAAAGGAGGCATACTGACTCATACAGCAACGAAAACCCAAAGTTTGCAAGATCTTTCAACTTCTTCCAATGTACAAAGCAGAGAAGCTGTAGACCACGGAACCAGCGAAAGGATTGACATGAAAGATCAGAAGACGCCAGATCTGTTAGATATAGCTTGTGTGTCTTCTGGAAGGAAAGCTTCCGGCCACATTACACGAAGCGAAGAAGACGTCAGTTTCAATCCTAACGTGACAGAGGACTCCCGAACCATGTTGAAGGCGCGCCTTGTCCACACGATATATAATCTCCTGCATCTGATTATGCAGAGAATGGAAAGAAAAGAAGAAATTGTGATATGCATTAACTCGTTAAGAAACGCTTTGCACCAAATAAGAACTCTACTACATGACAGGAGCTGTGGAACTTGAAAATCAACACTGAATCAAAACACGTTTTTACTTAAGTTGCAACTACTATAATTTCTTTCCAAAACCGATCACACATTAAATAATATTTATTTCTATCGCTTACTTTCGATACCTAATATGTTGTTTTGAAATTCCAGATCAGCAGAAGCCTAAAGAATCAATGAAATGATAACGAGAAAAAGTAGAAGCTTTATTCATGATGTGTGTTTATGCATTTAGTTTGGGCACAACAAAAAAAAATTAAAATTATTTACAAAAAATGAATAATAATAAAAAATGTATAACTAATTAAAATATGTAGCATGTATAGATTTTACAATAAAACATTGGGTATATAAGAGATAGTCTCTAAGAATTGCAAAGCCTTCGCGGGTTACAGCAGCTATTGTTGTTGTACGTAGCATGTATTTAAAGTCGTTCCTTTCTGATAATTTTTGATTTGATTAGAATCACGGGCCATGCCAAACAGGACCTGTTGACGTAATGATGCGTCAGCGAAGAATATTTACGTTTTGTTAATCGTAATAAACGAGTGATTTTCTGTTCATGTGTCTGTCAAGTTAGATTAACGCTCATGAACTGAATTTGGGAGAACTCGAAAAAGTTGTGGAAACATGCAGACAGCAACAAAGTCAAGTTACAGTATTCAGCATTTTTCGCTCTCCAAACTTGTATTCTTGTTGCTACACTATTTAACAATTAGACCATCATCTCGAGATTTCTATCGCATTATAGTTTGCTGGGGTGAAGCCAGAGTCAACTATCACACATACAAATCAAGAGCGAATAATCTTATTGTTATAATTTAAAGTTAAACTTCAAATAGTGTATTAGCTAAATACTCTTCACAGACACTTCGAAAACGCAAAGATGGGGCCACCATTTTGTTAATAACCATGCACTGTTGGCATGCTGGGCATTTGATTGGTTCTGGCCTATGATCTATTAGAGGACAGACGCACGATTGACGTCATTATGTCAAAGTTTTTCCTTCTGTGTTTTAAAACGGTGGAACGTTCTGAGAATTAAGATAATATTTTAGGTGACTAGGCGAAGATAAGGTAAGAAAGTAAGAAAAACCCGTTTCACTTTTAGAAAGTGACTCAGAAAAGCAGTCGGCAGTCGAACAAGACTAAGCCAAACACAAAAGTAGTATTGCTTTGTCTCGGATTTTGACAAAACCAATAAAAAAATGTTTTTTTACATTAATTTATTTTAAAAAATTCAACCTTTCTTAGTCTCGAAATGACTGTTGTGACAGATTGATGCCAAGAATGAAAAATAAAATCAACACTTCTTAACATCAGTTAAAATAAACACGTAACCTCGAGGATGATCCAGTCCGTTTCAGGGCACAGCAGCGAGCAAAGTATAGCTCACTACAGCTCACGGCCAACTGTATCGTAGCTATAAGGCGTCTCGATAATATGTCAAATTGATTTGAGAATCACCAACCACAGAGAACGCAAATTTTCACCGTCAATAACGCTCCTTTCATTCAAAACTCGAATCGAATGATCAGGCACTAAATTTAAGAATTTGAGTCAGTGGGTCGACCTCAAGACAGTCATCCCTATCCGAATTCTCAAATTAAATTCCGTGAATTTTTTTCTTAAAGATTGGTTTAGAGATATCTCTCCAGTCTGGAGAATTTTGATTCCATAATAGCAGAACTCCCTCGGCCTGAAGGGCCGCTGGGATGGGGCCCCGTAGGCATCAAGGGAAATCAAAGGAAACCCTTGAATTCATTTTCTCGTGGTTGTCATGGCTAGCGGTATTGCTCGTGGGTGCGTACGACGACGGCAAAGTCGCGCAAGATGGCACCCATAGTGCAGCTAATAGGGAAACGGAGAAATACAGCTTGGTTTATGGCGTCCTTCTTTGATACTGGATATCAATGTTATAGTCAATTGACACCTGTCAAAACGGAGTATTACGTGATAATATCGCGGGCTCAAGTTTAGAGCCAAGTGCTGCTTTTTGATTGGATCGCGGGCTCATGTCTGGTTAACTCGCCGTAAACAGGGCTGGGTTGTTCGGAAGCGGGTTGACGCTAACACAAGATTAAAAATCAACCGAATAATACATTTTTCTTGTAACCAATGTTTTTTACTGCTTTTGTTTTGTGTGTTTTGAGATTATTCAAAACTCAAAACAGAAGGCCAAACAACATACAGAAATCCTCATTCTCTATCTATTTTAATCGGTCTTTGAACAACAAGGCCCAGTAGCTCCGCTTTTAGGCTTGATTAAACCTATATACTAGAAATAGTGTTCACTATAGCTGCCCCCGCTTTTGATATCCTGTTTACTGGATGTGTATTGAATACAAAGATTGCG
>OMLO01004155.1_pt1 | contig 12048 bp, 7 predicted proteins | sample 1674811 | NCBI WGS metagenome assembly OMLO01 (sample SAMN06265003, study PRJEB25207) | coral metagenome | isolation source: Coral host | place: Mexico:La Bocana,Puerto Morelos, Mexico | collected 2008-11-13
CGAAGACCGAACTGCAACGGAGTTTAGTTACTAGTCTTAGGCTGCGTGTTAATAGATAGAACGCATGATATGATTGGATTAGTGTATCACATTACGTCAGAGGACATGTCTGCCATACAGGGCAAAACTGCAACGGTACACTGGAGGACTATGGCACCTAACCATCAAGCCTGGCGCTCCCTGTTTACCGCTTGATATAACGTCGCCTGGGGACGAGGTAGATAAAGATGGAGGACTTCCTTGCTACTGTCCGCTCGATTTCTTCTGACAAGAACTACGAACATCTGGCACAATATTTAAACAGATCTAATGAATTGTTAGTTAAGTGTGCTAGCCAGCTTGATGCTGCGATTGCATCACTTGATCCAGATCAGCATTCATTGGCATTCATGGCCCTGTTGTGAGTTTCCCTTTCCCTCGTAAAGCTGCAACCATCAGGATCTTTAAAATCTAGTCTTTGTTAAGGGCGTGAATGCAATTCATTTCCCACTTTATTCTTTTTTACCACTGTGAAATTGCATTAATGTTTTTGCACAGGTTGGTCAAGTTATCCTTACCAAATTACGGCGACTTTGAATTAATCTTCAGCCAGATTCAACAGTTCATAACAATTTGCTCAAAGGAACAAATCCAGTTTGCTGCAGACAAATGTACGTACTCTCACTCCTTACGTAAAAGTGTAATATTTTATGTTGCTGGTTCTTTTGGATTAATGCTTTTTTTTGACGACGATTACTTTCAGTTGCCCACTTGTGCCACTTTATAACCCAGTGTTTGGTGGACCTCAAACAGGTGAGACTAACCACAGAAAAACTAGTTTTGGGTATGGTCATTATGGGAAGAAATGCCTGAGCATTATAATTCTGTTCAAGACGTTACTTATAATTTCTGATTGGAATAGAAACATTTGAATTGTATACTTGCATGAGAAAAAACTCTACTTCTGACAGTTTCCAGCAATGCAGGGTTTGAAGTTCGAACGACACTATTTTTATGGCAGTTTTTCAATGTCATCTTGTATTAGAAATCGATTGCAGTACCATATCTTAGTGGAGGACGTCTTTAAGCCAAGTTGCTGTGTCAATAGCACCTACTAATGCAAAACTTCAAGATGCCTTTTTGAAATACAAATGTATGAACATTTTGTCATAAATAAGGATCTGGTGTCATTGGACAGTATTGTAATGCTCAGACTTCAGGAGTCTCTCACCCAGGAAAGGCTGAGGATGGGAGATGACTGACATTTCAGGTTAGCCTTAAGCTTAAAAATATTTAATTAAGTTGCCCATTACTAATGACTGGTTACGTTTCCAGTAGCCAAAATAATTGGAAACATGTGTGATCCCATTTTGGAAATGGTTGTCAAAGGGGAATTGCCATAATGATGTTTAAACATGTTTACACAAATCATGTTTAGCCACATTTAAATGAAAGAGTCTAAACTCAGTTAAACAGTTAATAGTTTCCCACTATTAAATGTTCATTGTGCAATGTGTAACTCAACCCTGATTCCCTGGGGTTGTTTTAAATATTTCACAATGCTTCACAAAAACTAAGCCATATGCACAGTAGCTACTGACACAAGAACAGGTTACAAGACAAAATATTTAAAAAAATATTGACTAAAAGAACTCAGTCATTGAGTAAAACCGTTTAGAAAGCAAGAAATCCATTCTTTGCCTTGCTACAAAATGCCCAACAGAAGTTAAGAAAATTGAATATGCATTGATGGAGGTAAATGAATTATTACTGACTTTGGAGGACGAAACAAAATAAAATACAACAGAATTTGCCTTGTACTAATGGTTTATATCTGACAAAAGCAACATTAAATAATAATGAAAGATGGCATGTAAAAACCAATTTGAAAACAAGAAATCAAATTATTTCTTTGGTGTGTGAAAAAGTAATACAGCGAAACAGAAGAAAGATGAAATGTGTAAATCAAAAACATGACAAAAACCAGCCAATATTTCAAAATCGATAGTATTGTAACTACATGTATGTTAACTTGGGGACCACTTAGTTCCTTTCTCAGAAGTTCTGTAGTACTTGTAGCTGAATAAGGCTCCAAAAATGTATTCGAACCAAGTAAATAAACTGAATAAACAAACCACAGAGGTTGCCGTAAAAGAACATGGTGAAATCCAATATGCATGTTTTACATATCTAAAGTACTGTTCACCTTTAAAACCTACAATTCTCAAATTATGGCAAACAAATGAAAGAAACATGAAAGGACATTTAGTAAACATAAATTTTCATTTAAGATGAGGTGAAGAAATTTATTTAAAGCAAAAAAAGTGTTCAAAATCTTTGCAGACGTACTTCACTGCCTGGCAGCGTGTTAAGCATATTTCACGCTATAGTGAAAGCTTGAGTTTTTGCCAACGGCTTTTGGAGTAATTTCATCTGCATTTCTACATAATGAACTCTACGACAATAAGCTCTATCGCCTTGTGGTCCCTACAGCTCTATGATCACACCTTTATGAATAGTGAACTCTATGATCAGTCCTTTCTACTATACAGCTTTAGAGCTTTCTAAATAATCTTCAGGGCCTGGAACCTTGTTTGAAAGTTGGATAAAACTATCCATAAATTGTTATCCAATGGACAACTGTTACGAGAACAAACCACACTCTCCACTGGATAGTGATTTAGCCAGTGGATAACATTGTCCACCTTTTGAACAACCAGGATCAGGTATATAAATGGGTACCAACAAATATTGTGTGACTCCATAATAATTATATCCATACCTCTAACCGCCTGGAATTTTGTAGTCCAGAGGATTTTTGGTGGACCCCCACCCCACAGGAATTTTAAAATACATCTAATGTATGGTCTCTGAAGGTCCTTGAAAAGTCTTGATTTTGTTCATCAAAAATTGTGCAAACTCTGCATTCCCATGTTTATGCCAAAAAAGAGAGAAATAAGCAGTTTTAGTAGATGCTGGGTTAAAAATTGGTTACCGGTAATAGTGGAGCTCCAGTCTGGCAGCCTGAAGGGCCCAAGTGAAGCCCCATGCTCAGAGACATACAGCCTTGATTTACAGCCTTGGTATACAGCCAAAACAAGGTATCCACTGACCAGTATCACATGATCATATTGCAGAATATTTAGAGTTCATGAAGGTCACTTGTTTTTCCGAAGTTCTAGTACTTAATCATCTTTCCAGTACAGAGGAGTACATGCTTGGAATGGTTTATCTATGGACGCTAGAGACTATAGCCTAGAATAGTTTTAAAAATATGTAGCTGGAACTGTTTGTAATTAACATATTCTTGTACATAATATATTACATTTTTTATCCTTCTAATTTTTAAATGTTTACTCAGTTTTTAATTCCACATAGTAAATTGTACTCTGTATTTTAGATCGAGGACCACTGTAATTAACTTCATGTTAGCTTGGTGATAATTATCCTCTGTAAATATTGTTGTTATTATTATTATAATTATTATTATGGTTTTTGGTTTGATAGAGGGCTTGTGTCTAGTTAGCTTTTTGCAGTCAGGGCCAGGTTGTCCTGAAGCCAGTTACATGTATGTAGTGCTAACCCAGGGATAACCAAAGTTAACCTAAGTATAATTTGTTTTTGTATTCAAATGTTTTTGATTACTTGTTTTTTGGAAGTTGAGATTAGTCAAACTCAAAACAGAAGAAAACCTTACCTCAAAAGTACAAAGCTGAATTCAAAATTCTTGCTTATCTTGGGTTATTAGCTTAATCAGACTTTGAACAGACAAGCACAGGAACTGTGCTTTTAGGTTTGGCTATGCTATGTTTAGTTCTAAATGAACTCTATTTTTTGGACATCTTTTCTTCAGTTGAACTTTGAGAACTGGGAAACTAATCAGAGTTGAGAAAGAGAAGAAGTTGTTACCAAGCTTTTTTTTTAATGTATTTGAATGAAGAGGGTTGGTGTTGTTATACAATTCTTTGAAATCCCAAACTCACATATGTTTTTGACATGAATTTTAATTTACTGTTGCAAAACGTTGCAAATCACCTGTCTATCTTGTGTTTATAGCCAATGAGAGGAATACGAATGATGGGTATTGCAATACAAAAGGCCCAGCAGTTGCCTACACAATTGACATCCATTCACACAGATCTTGCGCAGGTAAGAAATGTTATTATAAACTGAGATGTACATGTAAGGTGCAAACTTTGTGCTGTATTTGGGTTGAACAAACATGTATATTTTTTCGAGGATCTGAGAGTTTCTTTAACATGAGTATAACCTGAGTATAACCTTGAACCTTTACAAATTTGTGCAACTACAGTACATATTTTTTGATTGAATTTAAATGTACAAGTAGGTAATGAGGTACACTGTAGGTAGGTAGGTAGGTATTTCAACTACACCCAAACTGACAATCAATGCATTTAAACTTGGAAAGTGACATTCCCTTTTACTTTTCCTTTGGGAGATACAGAATATCTTGAGATGGCCAATGTTAGCTGTCATGGTAGAGTGTACACAAGATATGCACATTGTCAGTTAGATATTTGGCATTGTCTGCATAACATCTAAGTCGGTGATCACAGCATCCTTGTCTCATAAGATGATGCCTCTGGGACCCCTATTGGCCAGTGCATTCAGGTGTAGTATCGAAGAACAACTTCAAGACCAAGGAAAAATGCTGGATTTCCACAAACGTTATGCAATGTTCAAATGGTTGCTATGGCAACAATATAGTGCTTCTAAAACACCTTTAAAACTCAGTTTTTCAAAAATAACAAAAAACTAACTAGGTGACCTTGAATGTTTTTTTCCATTTTTTGAAAACTTCATCAAATTTTGAATTCTAAGACATGATATGAGAAATATCTATCTAGTAGAACTTGCATTATTTATAAAGGAGGGGTTGGAAGTAAAAAAAAAAATTCTTTATGAATACAAAATAATGAATTGTTTTTGTACACAAATACCAAAAAATTTCAGTTGGTTACTAAGCTAACTTTTGAGACATTAGATCCCCAAATAAAACAAGCTTTAAATCTAGTTTCTGTGATTTTAGCCCATGTTTCTATCTCCTCTGATGCATTTTGAACAATGCACTGGCTTGAGGGCTCATCCTTGCCAGGAGAAATGCACATTGTTATGATTTCAATGTTTTGGCTTTATTTGTTAAAATAATATATAATGTCATAATTCATTTCCATGATCCTTCAGTATTCTTTAACAAATGGAGAACAAACTGAATTTCGTGGACTATTTTTTAATCATATGTAAAATATTCCCAACAACAACAACATCCTCTTTATTTCCCTTTTCATTAATTACAGATATATATATCTATATATTGCTAAAGATTAGGGGTTCTGGTAACCCGAAATAACCACTAGGTTAAAAATGCCGGGTTATCAGTTTACAAATTGATCAGTCAAATTTTGGCCGGACACACACACGTACACACAGGCACACATACAAAATATAATATAAAATATGATATATACCAGAAAGTAGAGAAGAAAAGAAGCTGTATTTACACGCGTAATCTATTACCTTAAATAAAAAAATATAATTGAACTGAATAATAATAATGTCTACATTCACTTTTTAGTTGAAATTGTTATTTTATCCAGGGAAAGTCCTCAATTGTTTTTGTAAATTGAAGGCAAATGGTTTGTTATTATTATAATGTCTGTGAGTAGTTTGAACTTGAAAGAAAGTCTTAGTTTACTTGTGAATAGGTTTACCTTTATGGCAAGATTACACTTGTTCATTTCAATCATAAGACTGTAAGTTTATGATCCTGGAGCCATGATTATTTCATTTCTTTTTCAACTTCCTATGAGTTACTTAGAAATATATATAGTCATAGCTGTAGGCATTATTTTTCCTTGGAGAATTGTGTCCAAAGGGGAAAGGTGCAATGAGCTTTATTCTACTTGAATGTAAATCACCAACCTGCAAGGCAAGGCCAGACCACAACACCCAGGAACTTCATGTACATGCCCTGCTTTTTTCAATAAGTGTTGGGTTCTCCAACATCATGTGCTAACCATGGGCGCGTTCGTTTGGGATCAATCCGGAATAAGAATAATTGGAATAATGCAAATTAGCGTTTGTTTGGGAGCTATTCTCATTCCGGAATACCTGGATTTCCATTCCGGCTATTCTGCACCCAGGAGCAGAATAGCCGGAAGAGCTAGAATAATGACGTCATTGTTTCCGCTCTAAACAAAGATGGCGTCGTGTTCAGGTGAAAGTGTCGAGGCTGTCGAGAGAAGGAAGGGCTTCTGGTGGACTAGAGAGGACACCCTTCTGTTAATTTCCCAATACAGGTAGCACGAGAAGCTTTTCAGAAATGTAAATTGTAAGAAGAAAAGCGTTTGGGAGCTAATAACAGCGAGTATGGCGGCAGAAAATCCAAACTTCAGCGCACGACCTGCTGCGAGTGAGCAGGTTGAGGGAAAGTGGAAATCACTGACACTCGCTTTTCGCAAGTGTTGCGACCACAACAGTATTTCGGGAAATGAAATCCGCTGACTTTTTCGGGTATCAGACAGCAAGCGCATCAGAATAGCCAGAATATCAGGAATGTTCGTTTGTTTGGCAAACGAAAACTTACCAATTCCGGAATATATTCTTATTCCCAAACGAACGCGCCCCATGTAACACTGAAGCTGCAGGAGATGGGGCCTATGGTTTATAGTCCTTATCTGAGAAGACTTGAACATCTAACCATTTGCAGATGTAATTACAAGGCAACACACTCTCATCAGTTATTTAATAGCTCTCCACTAGTTAAACAAAAGATGACTTGCTCATTCCATTCACACTCGGTTTTCTGCCTTGTTTTCCTGTGAAGTGTGGATAAGGGAACGGTCCAACCTTTACACCTTCCCTAAGCCAAGCTGTTATATTTTGGCTTAGTCTGCTGGTCAACCATTATTCCCATATCTTCTTGCCACAAGTGTCGTGAAAAATAGAATTATTCTCTGAACATTGAACATTAGGACTTACCTTTGTTAGTCCAAAACACTGAAATTTCACCAAGGCTGCCATAAATGAAGAAAAGTGTTCATCTACACAGCCAATTTTGTTGATGTTTAATCTCCTCTCCGATTGGCCAGAAAAATGCAGAAAGCTGCTGGAAGCCATGTTTTCCTGTTGTTTTCTTCTACCACTTCCAGATTAAGTGAAATTGTTTTATCAAAAATGCAATTTAATTGTTACAACAGAAAGAAATAGGAAAACACGGGTAGTTAAGGCATTTAAAGAGGAGTCACACGATAAGGACACATTTGATGTTGTCTTTGACAAGATATGATGTAGGCACAAATTTTGCAAAACTATGGTGTCTTTGAAGGGCTTTGACATTAGAGATCAAAGGTATGCAAAGCCATGGTGTTATGAATGCCTTTCGTGCTCACCAAAGCTGGAGTCAAAGTTATTGACACATTTGTCCGGGCCTTTGGCAGGATCAAATATATGGTAAATCTATGCGATATTTGATTCCTCCTTTGATTGATTCCTCCTTTGATGTGTGTCAAAGGTGGAATCAAAGTGAAAACATTTTCTTTTAAAAAAATGCACATTGGCATAAACATTGGCAAGGAAGCAAGCTTTCATTTAATCATTACAACTGAAAACATATGAAAATGTAAAGTCTCAGGACATGGACATATTTGACAATGCGTGACATAGGATGAAAGCTTTGCAAAGCTGGAGTTAAAGTTATTGACTTGTTTGAACCTGCTTTTGACATGGATGAAATGTATGACAAACCCATAACTAACAAAGATACTGATTCCTCTGTAGTCAAAGTAAGGCCACATTTGACTTCCTCTTTGACATGGATCAAATGTATAAGCAAGGCCATGACACTTTTTTTTACACACATTTGATGTGCATCAAAGTTTGGGTCAAAGCTATGATCATATTTGATGCCATCTTTGACAAAGATCAAAATAATATATAGTAAATCTAATTTTTTGTGTAATGTTATCTCCTAGCAATTGGATTTCAAATCTTTGGGATGTCAAAAGAGAAGTTTATTGTGATGAAATATGAAATAAAATAAACACCAGGACAAAAGAATCATTGCGTGATGTAAAAAAGTTTTTGTCAAGGGACCAGCCTATAGCTGCTAATTTCCATTCTTGGAAAACATGAATATAATTGTAAATTTTTGGGTTCAGTTGTTTTTGTGCAAAAAACAATTGTCAAAGTAAATAATACTATGATCACTTGATACTTAAATGTCGCAGCAATTGACTCTATGTAATGTAAGCAGTGGCAACTGTGGGAAATGGCGTGGCACTTGTGTGATGGATCATTGAAATCATGATGACATGTTACATGCCTTTTAGCAATTAATTATCTTCTGTTTTGGGGAAATCAGGAATTCAGTTACTCAACAGTCTATGAAGCATTCAAGCAAGAAAAATTGATATTTAACAGCAATTAAAATTGATATTTAACACATCTTTTACAACTGACAATTCCTTTGAACCTACCGGTAATTTAACCATACATTTGTAATCCACTCAATGATATTGGTCTGCTACATTACTTTTTGCACAAATCTTTGAAGTGCTGGGTTTTACTTGTGCCCTTGATGACCTTAGAGAAAATAGACAGTCTTTGAACATGCTAAAGGAGAGATGTAAATTAGTTCAAATAATGAAGTGGTTTATTTTGTTCTTTTGACAGCTCTGTTTACTTGCCAAGTGTTTAAAGCCAGCACTGCCCTACCTAGATACAGATATAACGGACATTCATAAAGAGGTACTCAGTTTTTGATGGTTTTCAAACATGTTTTAAAATCTTTCTATGCACTGAAACAGCAGACATGTAACAAATAGCCAGCATTATGGTGCACCACTAAATTTTCTTAAATTCTTATTGATTTCAATAAATTGATTCAAATGATGTAATAGTGTCAGTGGAGAGACACTATCAGCACTTAAATTGAAAATTGCTTTAAATTGATCATGTGATGTGATAGTGTTCATCTGCAGAGAGACGATATCAGTGCATTGTGTTCATCCGCTGAAATACCTGGATGGATAGCACTCGTCTGTGAAAATTTTTCTATTAACAAGTGTGGAAATGACAAAAATAAATAGCAAATATTAAATTGTATAAAATGTGGTTTTGTCTGTTTTCTTTTTCAAATTTTACAATTGCCTGTCATCACTTTCATCTAAAAAAATTGGAAATGACTCAATATGATTTTTTAACTGGGGCACAGAAGAAATTTTAGTGAGGAACAGTAAAGACAATAGAGTGTTTATGTCTCAGAACTATCGCTCAGATAGTTGCCCTGTGGAAAGTTGATGTTCTTAAAACTAGTATAGCTTCTCAGGCAAATATAATTGTTTTAATAACATCAAATTTCTGCAAGGCAGCTATCAGTCCATAGTTCCTTGATAGAAACACTCTATTGTTTAAATAGTGCCTGTCCGAGGAAAACACCCGGATGGATATTACTTGTGCGTGAATTTTTTGTAAACAAGTGGGCTTATAGAAAATTTTCACAGGTTTCATCTAAAAGAAATTGAAAATAATTCAATATGATTTTTGAACTGGTGTGCAAAGGAAGATTTATTGGTGCACAATTAAGACAATAGAGTGTTTACCGTAATTTCTGGCCAATTACCCGCGGGTAATGCATTAATTTTTCAGTAAACTATTGTTGCTGCGGGCAATAGGATGGTGCTGGTTATCTGATAATTAATCGTTCCATAAGCCGAGTATTTAACAGTAAGTATAGTACTGAAAGAAGATAAAAGAGAGATGAGAGTCATTAAATATATGCTTGCCATGCAAACATGTAAAATTTGTTTAAGTAAGAAACGCTTCTTATTGATTCTTGTATCATGCCTTTTTTTCTCTAGTATGCATGTGACAAATCTCAAAATAACTTTCTTCTTCGTGAATATTGTTTGTATTTAGGTAATGTCCTCTCAAATGCTATTACTTTTCCTTTAACAGATCGTAGCATTTAAGCATATCATTGTTGGAAAGTTTGACAACGGCACCGGTTTTGTGTCTTAGCAAATTATCTTTACCTCTGAAATAGTTTATGCTTGTCAGCATGGTCATTTATAAACAATTCCCTTGCTGCTCTCTTGCTTGTACTTAAACATATGAGCAACATTTAAGTGTAAGCTGGAAAGTTTGACAACAGACAGTGCACTTGTTTCTCAACAACTAATAATTATTATAGTTTACAATTCCCTTTCATCATCATTCTGACTTTGAATTGAAAGGTTTCAGGTCTAAGGTCTCAACACTTTATTCATTGCTTCGCTATGGCAATATTTGGCTAGACTGATATATCGTAGAATGATAAGAACAATACATCTGTGAAATATCAAAGGGAAGCAACGATGCCTTGTGAAATTGTTGCAATATGTCACTTGTGCATGCAATAAATTGTTTATAATATTACAAGAACAAAACACAATATTCAACAATTACTTTTTCACAATACTGTATACTTATCTCATGATACTGTATACTTAGGGTTTACTGTTCATTGTATACCGGTACTTATCTCATGATTTTTAGCCTTTTTAGAAGTTTACAGCTTTAGGAAAATAGACAGCGAAAGTAAGCTCCAGATGTTTACACTATTTTCTGGTCATCACATACATGTAGGTACAGCAGCATGGCATTTCCATACTGGGCTCTGTAAATTTCTTTGTAACCTTTCAATGAATATCTGAAGTTTGAGAAAATGCTCACACCTAAAACTTCGCAAAGTGTCTTCTTTATGTATTTTCTATACAGTGCAGCTCAGATATAAGCGAACTACGCATATACGTATTATATGAGCATATTTTGCGTATACGTGTATGTCAATACATGCACATATACGAGTATATACGCATATGTACACGTATATGTCTCTTTTTTATGCATTCCAAAAAGTTTATTTATGTGAAGCATTGTTAGTCAAACAAAGGAAACATATTTCTTGGGAATGAAAATGCTTCAAAGCGAAATTTGCATATTGTTAAAACATCATGCTGATCAATGAAAGCTATCATATTTCGAGTATTCGATCACTTTGCAAATTCACTCTGCCAAACTACCGTTTATTAAAACTTTCTTGATCTCGATCTACTAAAAGTGGAAAGAAAATTGAAACAGTCGCTTGAACTCTCTATTTTAACACGTGAACTTTATGTATCTGTATTTTGGCACTTGTTGGCAAGTCATTTGCGAAATGTTTATTGTTTCAATTAGCGTTCTGAAGATCCTAGTCGAAAAAATGATATCTCCGGTTATATTTGGCACAGATCGTGCATTCAAATGGAAAAATACTCTTTTCTTGACAAAAAAATTGTTTATCAAACTTTCTATTGTGCACCGCTCATGTTTAGTTTTTTTCTTCAAGGAAAATTTCTGTGTTTCGGCATGCGTCGGCAAGTCGATTGCGAAGTGTTTATTGTCTGAAGATCCTCGTTGAAAAAATGATATCTCCGGTTTTATTTGACAAAAATCGTTCATTCAAACGATAAAATGCTCTTCTTTCAACCAAAGGATTGTTTATGGCGCGCTGCTCTCGTTAAATTGTTCTTTCTTCAAGGAAAAGTTTGTGTTTTATATCCATGCGTCGGCAAGTCACTTGCAAGATGTTTATCGTTTGAAGCGTTCTGAAGACCTTGTCGAAAAAATGATATCTCTGCTTATATTTGACAGACGCCGTTCATTCAAATGGTAAAATGCTCTTCTTTTAACCAAAGGATTGTTTATCAAAATTTCTATGGCGCGCTGCTCATGTTAAGTTATTTTTTCTTCAAGTTCTGTGTTTTAAAGCCATGTGAGTCGCTTGCGAGATGTTTATTGTTTGAAGCGTTCCGACCTTGTCAAGGAAATGATATCTCTGGTATCTGACACAAACCGTTCTTTCAAATAGGAAAATACTCTGTCCCCTGACAGAAAAAGCAGTAAATTTGTGATTTAACTGCAAAATACACCCCTCTTTTAATTAATATTCAGTCAGTTAATTTTCGGTCAAGTGGCCAATTGCAAAATGTTAGTTTCAGCAAACATTTTGCTTAGAAGTCTAGTCTG
>OMLO01004157.1_pt1 | contig 12047 bp, 13 predicted proteins | sample 1674811 | NCBI WGS metagenome assembly OMLO01 (sample SAMN06265003, study PRJEB25207) | coral metagenome | isolation source: Coral host | place: Mexico:La Bocana,Puerto Morelos, Mexico | collected 2008-11-13
TTCTTGCAACACCAGAACCAATAGTGAACACTCCTGAAGGTTCTCTTTCGGAAGATGATTCCAGCTCATCAGATTCGTCGGATTCTGAGGATTCAGAGTCTGTGAAGCCACCGGGGAAATCCAAACAGAAGCAGATGCCCAATGACATTGTAGATGAATTTTGGTATGGCATTACCAAACTCACAGTGCATGCAATGATTGCTGATCCAAATCCACCGCCTTCAATCACCTTGATCTTTCAAGGTGTAGCCGTAAAAACTGCTTGTGGTAGGCCTAACCAAAGTGCCAGCATTTTGCCAGCACCCTGGTTGCCGAAGAGCTTGGGACCAAGCCTGACTTGGACGGCGTATGAAAAACAAGAATAACAAAAAGAGATTTTTCTCGCTTTTGAGTTGACATCAAAAAAACAAATGAAGATTTTTTTCAGCAAGAATGGCATTATTCATTGCGTTGAGCCACAGCCAAGACGCATCCATATTGGATGATCATGTCCACTCAATTATTTGCATGTGAGCATCTTGATGGATCAAAAAAAACACACACAACATAGTCCAGTTGTCTGCGCGACATCAATGCAACATCGCAAAATGCCCCGACATGTCTGGAGAAGCACTTGAAAACCAAGATTCGGGGCATTTTTGTTTTAGTATTTTCTGTGATCAATCTTCCAACTTTCCAGATTAACATACTTCATGTGACAGGTTCACATCGTTCTTTTCCACCCTCTTTCTCAAAAAAAACAAGACCAATCCATACGAGATTCTCATTTTCATTGCGTATATTTTTCAACTCCCATCTTGGGATCGGCTTGCGTATTCCAGGCATTTTGCCTCATGGCTTTTGACCGTTCAGTTGACGGCAATTCTGCCTTATCCAGGCCACTCGAAGACATTTTGTCTGAAGCTGGCGTTGATAGCGTTTTGGGCAACAGCCTCATTTCAGAGGGTTGGACAACAAAAACATTTGCTTTGGCAGCAACATCATTATCAGAGTTCAAACCAGACAGTTTGACAGCCGAAGACGTTTCCCCGTTGCAGCAGGCTTGTCTTCGTGTTGCCTGGCAATCTTGTCAGGGACCGTCATCTTCATCACCTGCAGCTAGTAGCCAGTCATTGACAGCAGCCCCATCCTCAGGATCGTGGCACGAAAGCTTTGCTCCGAAATTGACCGATGAGGTGATCATTCGTACGAAATCAGAGTTCAGTTTTACCCAAGTGAAATTCTGGTTCCAGAAACCACACCAGGGACTCGCATGCTATCTCTTATCCACCACCAACTGCAAAAGAAGACTTGGGCATGGATTCCTCGGAAATTTCGCATCTCGATGGTGTGTGCGGAAGAACTCAAGAGCGGTAGGTCGGCCAAACTGCCGAAGCTGGAAGGCCTGGGGTTACATGAACTGCTATTAGACAATCCTGAAAGCATTGAAATTTCCAATACAGGCATGGGAGTCAACAGCATTCGCAGCATGATGGAGCTCCATAATTTTGGCAAATGTGTGGTGGGGCACATGTGGGCAACCTCAAAGCTTTTTCACACAAGTTTCTTTCATTTCTTACAGTTCGTTTGGATCCGGAGCTTGGACTGAGAGTTCCCAACGTCTTGGAGGCCCAGGCTGCAGATCGATCCATTTGGAATTCCATATCGGAACTCCTAAACGAGCAAAATTGGAGCATGGATGACGCACTTCACGAGTTCTGCTACAGTCGGGCAGACATGAACGTATTATTACAGCCACGCCCCAAGGTGCTGAAAATTTCGCAGCCCATCAGAACGGACATCACCGACAAAGGTGGCAAGCCTGGTCCCAAAGGCGGCAAATCGAAAGGCAAATCATCCAAAAGTGGCGGCAACCCCAAGGGAGAACTGGATATCCAACATATTGCTGGCAAGTTGAATGAGGAAGCTGATGCTCTTAGTCGTTGGTCAGGCGTAGATGCAATTCCTTTTTCATTTCAAGAGTCCGATCGAGTGAGAATTTCACTTGCGGATTTGTGGATTCCACGTATTGATCCACAGAAGTTTCCAAGTGATGCGTTCTTGTTATGGCAACTGCCTTCAGTTTGATTGTTTTCTTCCTTGTGGAAATTCCAAAAACACTTTATCATGGGGATTCTGACTGGCGTTTTTGGAATTTTGAGGTAGATTTATTATGGGGAACAATGACCACCTCAAAATTTAAATTGGTTGATGATGTCAAAAGGGCACCAACCAATGAAAAGGCAAGATGAATTTCCAGCAAGCGAAGAAAACAGTAAGAATGAATAAAATAAAGTGAGAGAATTAAGTTATAAGTTTTGTATATAAATAAGGGCTCTTATATTTTGGGCGTTACCGCGTGCATAAATAGAAAAATGAATATCCTCTTGTAGAACGGGAAGTGTTCGTATTTGTGGTCGGGGTACTGGTGGTTGGTTCACAGTGACAGCATCTCATGGGTTCCAGTCCTAGTAGTGATTCGGTAAAGGTGCATATTTGCAACAGTTGTTGTGGCAGCAATGGTGAGTATCGAACATGTGAAATCGCTAGAAATAACACTACACAACAGCAAGTAACAACAGTGGACAAGCAGGAACGCCAAGAGAAGGTGTCGTCCTCCTTTAATTTAGTTTGCGTTGGTGATGGTGGTTCTGGTGGTTTGGTTGGGATTGGTCATTGGTAGTCAGCAGTGCAAGTACCGTACTTGATTTTTTTTGCCAACACTAGTCCTACTATTTTCAAATTGAAGGCCACAACATGCCATTTCAATGATATTTGCATGTATTTGAGTTCCAAACGATTGCGATGTTTTTTGACATGTACTTTGGGATGCTCCCCTTCCCGATAGCAGTGGGGCATCCCAAGATACACTAGATCATTCACTGTCATTTCACGGTTAATGAGTGGAAGATTCAACTGGTGCTCCGTTCAGATTCAGATTTGGTCTGACGCTCCGTTCAGCTCAAGGGCATCGAATTTTGAAAGGAGGCCATGACTGGAACGGCGTTATTCCCGTGGGAAACGCCGTTGTCTTCCAGCGATGGTCTGACAGAAGGCACGACGGTGCAGGTCGTGTCTTGTGCCTCAGTGGTGGACAATGCGATGAAGACCAAGAAACGCAAGGAAAATGGCGGGGAAACGCAATGGAAGGGGAAAAAAGTGGGAACTGGGAAGGTCACGTAGGTGAATTTTCTGTACCCTTCTAGAAACTGCAGATGACTAATTCCGTTTCTGGATGATGGACACGTGTAGTGGCGGTAATACCAAGCTCTCGAACTCAGCACTGTCCCACGTTTGTAGTTGTGTTCATGGTGCTGGTACATCAATTCAGCTTCAACTTTGGGAAGGATCCCACAGCACTGTGACAAAGCCTTGAATGATTGCACCAGGACGTGAAGAAGTGGCTGGGTCAGGAGGTCACCATTGTGGAAGTGAAACCAAATGGACCAGAAGTGAAAGTTAGATTGAAAGAGACCAAATCTGAGAAAGCCGAGACTCGGAACTCAACCGGAAGTGAGCAGTGATCAGTTCAGCCTTGTTCATTATTTAATACCTAGGGTAAAGATGCATTTCGACACAGCCGACAGACCTATGCGTGAAAACAATACTGTACAAGTCGAACAAAGACCCTCCAGCGGGCATCATTTCAATACGTCTTGGCAGAATAGGTCCAAAGTGCTCCACCACACTTCCTCCGACCAGCTCCTTCGGTGGCATAGCCAGTGAGGAAGGAAATTGTCAGTTTTGGCTATTCCAAGTCGCAACTTGCAAGCTGGGCAACAAACATCTGACACTCTTGCAAGCTTCCCAAATACATCCTTTGGCGACAGAATTTTACCGAGGTGTTTCTTGAAAGCTCGTACTGTATAAAGTTGCCGGGCTACGCTTGCTCTCGGTCAAAGATCATATACTCTTGATGAACCTGATGTTGACGATGGTGTCTTCTAATCGATCCTGGATGTAGATCCTATACTCTATTTGAATATATACATCATATGTTAGATATCAATGAGGTCAAACCAGAACACAAGACTGACACAACATGCATTCTCTGTTGCTTCTCGCAAATCATCTACCACCAATCGAAAACCAAATTTCATCTCACTTAGTCAAAAACAAACACTGCATCTTTCATTGCATCTATCCTCAACGTAGTGAACTAATAACTCTTGAAAGCGCAAAACTTCTTTTGTTCTCTCTGCCACAAGTTGGGAGAATATCCCTACCAGACCTAGCTGGCTGGTTTATTCACGCAGTCCGCAACGACATACGAAGTAAAAAAAAAAGCATTTTGCGAGCAGCACCTCCGGTGGAGCAGCGCGGGAAAGTCGTCCTGCATCTTGCACGATGATCTCCCCATTCTGCTCTGCCAGAAGTTGTTTCTCATGTCAAGCACAACTTGGAAAGTCTGACCTTTGCAATGCATGACATCAAACACAAACGACAACAAGTTGGAAGTCACGGCAGATCAATGATCTGCCATGGCTCACAACCTATATCACTTGGGAGGTTGGAACACTTTTGCGCAATGATTCACTTGCGGAGCTTGGATCAGAAAAGTATCTACTGACACTTCTCTGACCCAAGCTCCGCAAGTGAAACATAACTCATGCAATGACTCTGTGTTGGCGGATGTCACGCCAGGTCAACGTTACCACTGTTTCAATCAAGGCAGTCCGCAACGACATACCTTCGAACCACAACAGTAATTCAACACATGTGTTTCTTTCGTTTCCTCCCAGTCAACGCAGCCCGCAAAGACATACGTCCCTGGTAAGCCATCAAACTTCCCACCGAATCTGGCTTTTGCGCTTCAACATCATAACCCCTTTGATTATTTTTTTTCGTCTCCTGAGCGCCAAAATTTTTCTTTTCAAGAAGAATTTCCACCAGTTCGTGCGTTTTCTTTTCCTCATCCACACATTACACGCAAGAGGCGCGTTGCTCCCCATGTCATTCGGACATGCGCTTCTTCCACTTGTGGCCCTACATTCCCCGCCGGACCGCAACGTCACGTCGGGAAATGCCTGCTTCCGCACAATTGTGCGCTCTGCCTCCATGGCCTCAAAACCACAACACCTGGACGGGAAAGTCTTATACAAAACCAAACCTTGCCATGACATTTCTTTTCGTCTCTTCGTATGTTTTCATGAAACAGCTTTCTGATGTAAATGTTCTTGCTACACATGCGAGCACATACTGCAGATTTAAGTCTTCCTGTTTGTATTTGCTTGACTCGTATCATGGTCACCAGAGCCAATAGAAGGCGTTCAACAAATCCGTTCGATGTCAACCAACAAAGTCACCATCATCATGACGTCCTGTCCCAAACCTCTAGGAGTAGACATTAAAAGCATATGTCCAAACCTTCCATCTCTTCACCTCCACATGATCAAAAACGCAACACAGTACTACTTTTCTGGGTCAATATTATATATATATATACGTATATATCTATATGTACATATATTTGTTACTCAGACATCTCTGTAAACATATGCGACATATTTCTTAGGATCTCTCTCTCTCTATATATTCCTTACGTGCTGATAAGCCCCTCTAGACCAGCTGCGCAGAAACAAAAACACTCAGCCTTTTTTTCCTGCTCGGCAGTTGTTGTCGTGGATATCTGCAACAACACACGAGAGTTCAGTTGACGCAGTCCGCAACGACATACGACAACAACACCTCATGATCTTCAAGGTCTGTGGCCAGAAAGCCACAGTCTGCAACGACACACGACAATTGAGTTGACGCAGTCCGCAACGACATACGACAATCATCAGGCACTCAATGCTTCTCGCAAGGTCTACAAGCGCGTGCCATCGCAGTCCGCAACGACATACGACAGCAAACAACAATCCTCCAAGTGTTTCAAACCTGTCCCTCATCATCTGGTCTCATGTGCGTATACTTTCGCAACTTCAGCAAAAACTCTTCAACATCATTTCCCATCTTTCGTTGTATATTGCTGGCAAGCTTCAACGTTTCAACTTCCACTTCATCAAAATGCTTCCCTTCTCTGTCCTGACCCCACCCCACAAACACTGTGTTCGTAACCATCCTCATTTTTGTCTCGCTCCAAAAGCGAGGGAACGCTCGCGGCAAATGGAATAGCTGCAAACGCCTCTCCGGGTTTATATGGTATTGAACATTTTCTGGACACTTGAAACCCATGCGCCCAAGGAGTCCGTCTACGTACCCAAGACTCTCCCCAGGCTGGAATCGTCCACGATTCCGTGTCGCAGCACATTCCAAGAAATGCAACGCATTCCACATCAACTGCTGGGCATGTTTCACATTGACTCCATGGTACAGGTTGCACAAGATACCACACCCAACAACACAACCATGACTATTACAAGCATCTGACGCTTTGTCTTGGTTCGGGCACGCAACTGCAACGAACCAAAGCGAGTCGTCAAACACTGTATCGTTCATATAACGAAAAATGCGACACTTCTCTCCCCACTGCGTATGTGCATACAAGCAATGCAATTTACCAGAAACCTTTCGTTCCTTCACATAGCCATCTATCCAAGCTTCCCCCGCCTGAAATAAGATACCACAGCCACGCATGAATTCCAACACCATGGTTTTCCTCAGTCTTTCTCCGGCAATCTCGCATGCGAGCAGCCGACCAAGATGAAATTCAACATGACTCCGCAAATGCGGATGAAACACATTATCTGGGCGAATCGAAGACATCACCAACGAACCCAAAATCTGGTATTGCAACGAAGTATAAAACAACGAAGAATTCCCTTGCAGCGGCGGGACCCTTTGGTACTGCTGCTTTGGATACCACGACCACGGCATCCACCATGGCGGTGGCAACCCTGCGGCGTAAAACGCCGCGAATAACATTTCCTCCAACGGCCCCAAAAGCTCCGACAAAGTCATGTCGGTGCGCACACAAGTTCGCTTTACATCCAAGAAACAATGACACTGTGAAACAAGATTCTCTCGGCTGACCTTCAATGGATTGCCATCATTGTTGCCCCAGACTGCCTCCACCACTGACCCCGATGCGCGAAAAGGCTGCAATATCCTTGGGTATGCCAAGGCATGCTCCGACATCACGGCCGCGTCGTGATACTGCCAAAAAAAGTGTCCGGCAGATCCGGGACAACCCGAATCGAATTCACTTCGAACCTGGACCGAATACTCTTCAATTCATCCTCGAATGACATGGGCGCACTGAGGGCAGTCCGCAACAACATACCCTCCGCACCCATGGCCCCCAAGTTTGGCACCGTCTTCACACACAAATATTCCTCGCAAAAAGGCTGCTCACACTGCATGCGCACGTGTCGTTGCATTTCATTCCACCAAGTTACGACGCACAAAACATTCTGGGGAAACAAAACTCCTGGAAAAGAATTCCACGTCTGCTGGCACATGCGTGGCGACAACCATACCGGTATCATGTACACAAACCGAGCTATTAGTTCCATGATATCAATACCCACTTGGCTTCGAAAATAAATTCCGACCACATACAAAAAAGTTGCTGATACAGTGAATCGCAATGCATCTGAATCCACCAAGATTGATAACATATGCAAGAAAAGCAAGACCTCAACCTCCTGCAAACGACAAGCGCAATGTTCCTCCCTCAAAGGAATTCCCATAGTTTCCACCAACGCCCACAAAAATCTGACCTCGCCTAGCAGTTCTCGGTGCTTCTCAAACAAAGACTCAGCTGTGTCTAGAAGAGCCACGTGTCCACTTCCAGAGTCTGTTACCAGGTAGTGTGGGCCATTTTTACCAACTTTCTGCAACAACAAAGCTTGCCGTTGCGCTTCCCTGCAGTCCAATTCCACTAAGTTCCACGACGCAACAATTTTCTTTTCAAGTGAAATTTTCAGCTGCCAGTATTCTCCTCGGACGAATCCATTGCGTGCACTTCCTGTTCGCCTAAACGAACTTTTTTGGGCGGTTGCGCCGCCCGCGCCGCTCCCCCTGTCCGCAGAATGGACGGCGGCATCACGACAGGCGGCCTTCGCTGTCCCGACCCTTGGGCAGTCCGCAACGACATACCCTGGTCATTCTCCTCTTCCTCCTGCGCATCGGCCCACGACCGAATCCTCTTTGGCGCCGCTGCTTTTGCGGTCACCCCGGCAGGCGCCGACGCCGCCTGATTGTGACGTATCACTCCGGAAAAGAAACGCTCCAGCTCAATCCGCCACCCCCACTGACCCTTCAAGCAAAGGCTGCATTGATCTGGGAAATTCTGTCTCAAAAGTGTTCCAACAAAAAATTGCCAGCTCTTGACAAAGTGCTGTGACCCCAGACTGTCACATAAACGATAGTAACTCCTCTCATTTTTCTCACACATTTCATAAGCATTCCGAACTGGACTGATAGCAACCTGCTTTATATATTGGATAATGTTAAAACCTTCGTTATTATCCCCCATTGCCCTGTCATAGTTCCTTTCGTCGAAGTCCAACACAAACAAAGACGCTTGTTTCTGAGTTTCTTTATAGTAATGCAACCAACATGGTAAAATTTCAAATATAACGGGACCTCTCTGTTTGCTGTAGCCGGAGTCGTTATTATTCACGGAAGCCATCACTCTTGCACAAGCAGCCCAATGGAACTGCAGTTCACTTTTAATTTTCAATGATTTCAGCACCAATTCCAAGGCAGCAAACAAAACACGGGCAAAATACATGCTACGATGTTTGCCTTGCATACACATGCACAAGACAAAAGCATTTGCGACTTTCTCCTCAGGGGCAGTCCGCAACGACATACCCTCTAACCACACCAAAACACAAACAAACGCAATCAGACAATGATGGTGAACTTTGGGCATAGAACCAAAAGAATCAATGATGCACTTCCCCCCATCCATGGTGTGTGCAAAAAGACCATGTACATCACTCTCTCGTGTTAACTTTGTCAAGCCTAATACAAAAAATCTATCCCCACTGTGAGGTTTATGCATACGCTCAGCCAGTGCATGTGTTGCCACTCTTTGGTCGAAGCTGGGGTGCACATCGGAGTGGGCTAGCTCAGTCACGCCTGACGGGCAGATATGAATTGTTTCAGGCCACACTTTCGTTCGTGAAGAAAATTTACACATTTCCACCAATGCTGGGATGTCGCAGACATCACACTCCTCGACCATGGCTCTGCAGACTCTTTGAATCGTGGTCCGCAACGACACACAATCCAAACAGTCCACTACTGTAGGCAAATTTGTCTTTACTCGAAAAATTAAAAAATTCAATCGCATCTATCTCATGAATCATGAACGTAACTCTGAAATCTTGAAAGAATTGTTTTACTGATCTGTGACCAATTGCGGGCCGCAACGCCGCACAACTGGATACACAGAAATAAACTCACGTATGTGTCCTTATGTGTAAATGGCTTGTAGCCTTATGGCACATAACAAAAAAAACAGTTTCTATCTTCAAATCTGTTTGCAAATATTCATTTTTATGTTATATACTGTGCTAAAACAAAATGGTGCTACTAATAACATTCGAAGTGTTGATACAAAAGTACGTCGTGTGGTTATCTTTCATTTTTCACCACTTCAGCTCACTCAGAGCCAAGACCGACAGCCATTCATACTTCATAGCAACATGCAAAAACTTCAGTCTGGAGTCACCTGTTTGTGACAAACTAGGACTCAGAACCTGCAACACATCGACACTGACAAACAGCACAATTGAAACAAAACAACCACCAACCCGACTGCAGAAACGAAACCTAACGTGATACTACAACAACAAAGTTCTTGCTCCTCCTGCTCCTTTCATTTTTGACTCTCCTGCTGCCATCTCTCCAGCTCGTCCACTCACGGCACAGAAAAATCAAGACCCCCCGCCAACGAAAGCAGTAACATCCTGTCATTATATTCACTGTGCGTAGTCACAGTGCGTAGCGAGAATCTCAATGCGAAATGCCAACTCTTGGCATGCCTTCCCTCCTGACAAGCATATACGCAAGTGGGCGCCAGTAACCGTCGTGCTACAAGCACTTTTACAGAAGTGCATCTTATAGTGGATTTCGAATCGCTACAACCAAGACATGAGACAACCGAAAGAGTTGCGCAAACTGCAAATATTCCCAGCCCTCCCTACTCAGTGACCATCCAAAACAGACGCCGCCCTGCGACCTCGCGCGCACCTCAAACACTGCGTCGCATCACGTCGCTGGCAGCCACATCGACTCCAACACAAAACAGACAACGCAGCAGTCAGTCGGTGAACTCTCATTTCCATCAAAACAAACCTTTTCCTTCGCCTACTCCTCCTCTATGTTGTTCCTTCAACGAGAACCTTTCGCTACACCACATATTCAGTACAGCTGCAGCGCAAGCATTTTTTTATCACACTCAAAATCGTTCACGTGACTCTGTCGCCGCAGCACGCAACTGCACACGGCGACCACAGCATGTCCTTGTCGCAGACCGCAACGTCATACGAGTCAGCATCCTCAACGCAAACAGCCTTTGTGCTTCGCAACCAACGCAAACTAAAACTATACTTGTCGGTGGCAACTGAAACACACAATGGACAAATATCATATAAGCACTTCGCTTGCATCGATGACACGCGCGAACCCGCATCAGCACCCCAAATCAAAATATCAGCTTCATAACTTGGGCCTTGCTCTCTCTTTTCCACGACCCTCAATTTGCACATTGCTTTCTCACTTTGCTCTGCATTCGACCTGTCCACTATCTCCAACAAGAACACACGCACGGCAATGCACCCCTCACGTAAACACCCGGCAGCCTCAAGACTTGTCCTTGGAGTTACCATTGGAATGTCTTTCAACAGTACGTTGTCACAGCCAGGGACAAATACATCATCTGCAGGCTCATCCAAGACCTTCACCTGCAAATCTTTATCAAACCGAATAACCATCCGGCAGCCAGACAAGGACCACTTCCCTTTCTCAGCCTTGCGCAGAGCTAAAGCAACATTAGACATGGAAACAAGCTTTCCCTCGGGCAACAGGCTTTTGGCAACACGTGCCAATTCTCTCCAGGCTTCCAAATGCAAAGAATATTTGCGCGTGGGCCCGCATAGGATATAACAAGAAAACATATCGTCAGTCGATTCTATTTCTATCACTCTGCCAACTAACCTCTTAGCAGTCTCCAAACGACCAGCTTTCGTGATCTCCGTCGGTGACACAACCATGGCGTGCGTGGCTCCTCCTGAGGCGGGCCGCATCGCCACACCCAAGGAATTGCCGGACCAATTTGAAAACATGTTTTGGACAAACGTTGCGACCGACTGATCTGGTGTATGTACGTTCTTGGATTGTTGTTCGACTGGCGGACCACAACGTCACACCAAATTTTGAATCTCTGTATGGAACACGTAGAAACTTCGATACTGTCTTGATTCCCAAAACAATATGTAATGCCTGTAAGGCACACAACCACAAACCACTCCGAATATAAATCAGTCAATGTTACATGACCCTTTCATACCTTTCCTTATCTATGTTGAAAGTGTTCGTACAAAAAATGTGACATGTGGAAATCATGCATTTCGTAACCACTTATAGGCTCACTGAGAGCCAAAAGAAAAACGTTCATTCAAAACATATCTGCCAATCGCAAATCGCACTTGCACCATTTTTGCGTGTCAACATGAAAGCTTTTCAGTCTGGATTGACCTCAGTGATATAGAATCTCAATAATCATAACATATTTTCGGCTTGACTTTAATCTTCGATTTGTGTCTCGTAGACCGCTAATATCGGCATGATGTCGTCGTCTCTGATTTTCAACCGCAGACTTCCACCAAAGAACTGCTGCTTGGTCCCAAGAGTGACATGAATTGAAATAATAGCGCAAGAATGAGATGAATGGTCCTGGCTCATGGAAATAGGGCTTCGACGGAGATGAGGGTTGCAGATTTGGGGGTAGCGCAGTTGCGAAACGACCAATATGCAAAAGAAACCGAGCGCGCGCAGCGTGTGGTTGCAGAGAAGGAGTCTGCCACATTACGTTGGGCCCTGGATGTCGTCCAAAAGGTTCCCAAGGACCAAGCTTCGTACTGGCAATATGAAATGGATGGCTCTTGGCA